>ENA-UOWO01002148-UOWO01002148.1-activated-sludge-metagenome-genome-assembly--contig:-NODE-2148-length-24912-cov-5.377278_pt1 | contig 24912 bp, 20 predicted proteins | sample MGYA00238148_ERZ761564 | MGnify/ENA primary metagenome ERZ761564 (study PRJEB28885, sample SAMN05720194) | activated sludge metagenome | isolation source: Anaerobic digester | place: USA... | reverse complement strand
TTTGTTTAGAACCAGAAGGACAAATAACCATTCCTGAGGCGATGCTTCAACAAGGACGTGCAACTTGGTTTTGTTTGGTCGGTAATGCAAAAAAATGGAAGGCGGATCAAGTTTTAACGATTGAGCGTTTATCTTACCAAAACGTACGATTAAATGCTAGTTTGATAGCTAGAAAAGAAGATGGTTATATCGTCGAGTTTTCATGGGAAGATGCGAGTTTATATTTCGCAGAGGTTCTGGAAATCGTGGGTTTATTACCATTGCCGCCCTATTTAAAACGAGAAGTTTCTGATCGAGATAAAGGAACCTATCAAACCGTTTATGCAACAGAAAACGGTTCTGTTGCCGCCCCAACTGCAGGACTGCATTTTAGCTCAAAGGTTTTGGATTCTCTGAAGGAAAAGGGTGTTAACTGCCAAAACTTAACGCTTCATGTGGGAGCAGGAACATTTAAGCCTGTAAAAGCAGAGCGAATGAATGATCATGTGATGCATTCGGAGGAAGTAATTGCTACACTAGAATTAATTGATACTCTAGCCAATTGTGAAGACAAGGTTGTTGCCGTTGGGACTACATCATTCCGAAGTTTAGAAAGCTTGTATTGGACGGCTGTATATTTGAAGGAAAACCCAAATGCACCTCTTGTTATAGAAGTTAGTCAGTGGCAACCTTATGAAAAACGAACAAGTGTACTTCCAACTAGAAAAGAGGCGTTTACATTTTTATCGAATGCCTTAAGAAATGCTGGTTTAAAAACCATTCAGGGAAGAACTCAGATAATTATTGCTCCGGGTTATTCGGTTAAAGTAATAAATGGTTTAATCACCAATTTTCATCAACCCAATAGTACTTTACTCTTATTAGTATCGGCTTGTATTGGCGATGCTTGGAAAGCTGTTTATGAGCATGCATTAAATACGGGCTATCGTTTTTTAAGCTATGGCGATAGTTCTTATCTCGAAATACAAACAAAAAACCCCGGATGAACCGGGGTTTTTTGTTTTATGAATCGCTCAATATTAGTGAGCAATAGTAATTTTTTGAGTGTGAACTCCTTTTTCGGTAGCTACTTGAAGAATGTAAATACCATTAGAAAGATCTCCCACAGGAAGTGACTCAGTAACAATTTGAGAGAAACTCAAGTTACGTGTCATAATAATTTTTCCTTGAAGATCCATCAATTTAATGCTTGTTTTAACAGCATTGTCTGAAGAGATAACCAAATTAACATTTTGATTAGCTGGGTTTGGATAAGCAGAGATTTTCAAGCCAGCATCTGTTTTATTTAAACCAGCAATTTCTGGGTTAAATGTCATTTGAAGACATGGAGTAAAATCCCATCCACGGAACCAGTTAACAGCAGAAGCAACACCAAAAGGACCATAACAACGAGTTGCATCATCATCATCACCTGGGATAGCATAGAAATTAAATTTCTTTTCTGTGTCAAGAGTTGACATATCTAACAAATAAAACTTCTCAGCTTCAAGATCGATTGGAGGATCGAAAAGGACTGTTTTGTATTGCAATCCATTCGGGTGAGTGTTGTCAAGAACGTAATCGGTTAGATTAATCAACGTTGTCAAATCAGAAGCTTCACGAACTTCAATAGTAATATCTAAGGGATAGTTTGTTACTCCAACAGGCTTAGGAATAGCGATGTTGGCTGCGTAGATAGTCCCAGCATTTTTCAAGTAGAAAAACTGTCCAACTGAATATTCAGCGTAAGGAGCAGCAGAACCACTTAATGATTCAGCATATCCACCAGTAAGGTTAATGTTTGGAGAATAAACAAATTCATCAATCACAAAATCACTAGAACCTGCATTGTTATCAGGAGTGTAATCACCAGTAGCATCTACAGTTAAATTTACTGTGTATTGACCAATTTGATCAGGTAAATAACCGGTGTTGAAATACAAGGTATCGGCATCAAAAGAAGCTGTTCCAACAACAATCTCGCTTCCACTTGCAACGCTGTTTCCATTAAATTGAATATCGAAATTGATTGTATAAGAAGATACATCCAATCCATTATTCTTTATCAATGCACCAAATACAACAGAATCAGCTTGTGAGATTGGTGTAATGCCGTAATCGATAAGGGTTGTATTAGTTACGTATGTTTTAACTAATTCGATATCTATAGAAGGAACACTAACTGTTGTTACAGTTAAATCATCTACCAACCAAGAATATCCACCAAAATCAGAAGCATAACGGAAACGAAGCCAAACAGTAGATTGACCGGCAAGTTGTGAAGCAAAAATTGATTTAAGTTCTCCGTTTGCAGTAGGAGCTCCAATTGTTTGACCTTGTGCATTAACTCCAAAAAGAGGAAGGTCAGTATTATCACCTAACAAAGAGAAATTTACTCCATCAAGAGAAAACCAAACCTGAGCAGAGTCGCGGAATTTAGCGTAATACTGTTCAAAATTAACGGTTAATGGAGCAACAGCAGTTGAAAGATCCATTGGTCCAACAGTAATGCTTGAATTGGCAAATAATGGATCTGAATTAAATCCAAAATAGTCAAACATAGCATATCCATTTGCTGCAGTAGATGAAGCGAATGCTGCAGAGAAAAATCCATTTCCTATTGTAGCATTTGTTCCAAATACCCACTGACTAGATGCTCCTGAAGCATCATCTTGAGTGAAGACAGTGCTATCGCTAAAATCATTGGAATACAAAGTATCCAAGAATGTAATAGCTATAGATGCACTTGAAGGGGTTTCAGGAAGTGTCGTGTTGGGAGTGTCGGCAATCTTAGCATAAACTGGAGTGTTTCCAGTACGTGTTGCATGCTGAGCGGAGAGCGACAAACCTACAAAACACGTGAGTAAAAGGAGTAATTTGTTCTTCATGTTTCTGGGTTTTAAATCAAAAATAAGGAAAAGAAAATGGTTAGAAGAAGGATTCCTTCTTGTTTTTACTTTTTAATCAAAAATGGTCTTATTCCAATTTTATTATTCCCCGTTATCTTCATTAAATAATATCCGGAAAGAATAGAATGGACATTTAACGTTAGACCTATTTCGTTGAATTCAACAGTCTGTTTTAGAACAGTTTTGCCAAAAACATCTATAACTTCAACAATAGAATTTGCAGGAATATTCGCTTGGATTTGAATAAAATCAATTGCTGGATTTGGGTAAATATTGAAGTCCAAATTAGTTATTCCAGAAGCTGAATTTAATGTAGAATCTATAACAGGGAATAGAGCGAGGTCAATATCGAAACCCCAAGTGTCGGATATGCGCTTATAATTACCATTCCATTTTTCCCAACTCATATTGGGAACAGAAACACTGTCAATTGCAGAGCTAAAGACAGCCACACTATCTAATAAATTTCCAGATGAGTCTTTAGCTAAGCCATCGAAAGTAATTCCTAGAGCATAGTAACTACTCACTAAAACAGGCGATGAGAATGAGTAATATTTTAAACCAGCATCAAATGAAAGCTCAGGATTCGAATCGGAAAGTGAAAACCAAGCAGAATCAATTGTTGCTCCAATTCCTTTAAAATAGGGATAAGTACTAACGGCAGATGTGTCGAAATTTTTAACTTTCAAACATATCCGTGAATTGGAATTTCCTGAATTATATACTTTTTTGCCAGTCCAGACAAATGCACCTAATACGCTATATGATCTAAGCGGAAAGAAAGCTTGTAGTTTTTCTGAATCTCCATATCCATTTGTTCCCGAAACAAATCCACCATTAGGGCTCTCAACTATGGTTGAACCATTCATGTTAAAAAAATCCATGATGGTATCGGTAGCTGTTTGAGCTTTTACGGAATTACTAAACAGAACAGGAAAAAGAAGAATAAACAGAAAACGCATGAGTAGAAGGATAAATTAAAAAACCCCTTAAGCGCAAACTTAAGGGGTTTTATTTTGAGCTAAGAAAGATTAGTGAGCAATCACTACTTTCTGAGAGTTAGTTACATCGTTAGATTTTACTTGAAGTGTGTAAACACCATTAGCAAATTCAGAAACGTTAAGTGTATCAGAGTAAGAAGCAAGTTTACCTTTTACTGTTTTGTTGAATACAACTTTACCGTTGATGTCGATTAAGCTCACATTTACAGAAGTTGAATTCTGAAGTTTAACATTCCAAGTAATTTGCTCAGTAGCTGGGTTTGGATAAACACTTACATTAACTGGAGAAGCGTTCAAATCAGCAATACCAACAGATGGGTTGAAGTTCAAGTTAACAGCTGGAGTTAAATCAGTACGGAACCAAGTTAAAACACCGTTATCATCTGGAACATTTACTAGCGTAGCGTCATCTGGATCTCCATCAACACCGTAGAATACAAATTTCTTATCAGTAGCTTCAGAACCAACTGATGCAACGTAAACATTACCTGCAGTTAGAGATTGCTCATCAATAATAATTGAATAGTATTGAGCAGTAGTTGGATGAGAAGAAGTGATGCTAAAATCACCAACACCAAGAGCAACAGTTAAATCAGCAGCATCGAAAAGTTCAATAATCAAATCTACATCATCAGATAATGAAGAAACCGCGATATCGATTGCTTTCAAACTAGCATTGTTAATCATAATAAACTGATGAGCAATTTTGCTAGCATCGAAAGTTGGTCCAGCACCAGAGAATGTAAGTGCACTTGTTCCTGCAAGACCAGTTAGACCTGAATAGATATAATCAGATACTACGAAATCAGAAGAACCTGAGTTGTTTGAAGGATCGAAATCTTCGTTAGCAGAAGTAATAGTTGCTGCTACAGAGTAGTTACCAACTGCATCTGGAACATAACCAGTACTTACAATAATAGTATCGCTTGTAAATGGAGTGATATCGAAAGTTGCAGAAGAACCATTATTTACAGTTGTAGCACCACGAGTTACTGTGTAGTTAACTGTAGCTTGTTGAGTTTGACCTCCTTCGTTACTAACGATAGCAACAACACGAACTGTATCAACTTGAGAAAGTGGGTAAGTACCGTATTCGAAATTATTGTATGGATCTCCATGATAAACAGTAGATACCAATAATTCATAATCTGGAGGAGTTACTAATTTAACATCATCAATCATCCAAGCATAAGCACATCCTGGTGCTCCACCAATACCAGTAGTATAAGTAGCTGGACTCCAGAATTGGAAACGGATTTTAACGTTTGCTTGACCACCTGCTGTTGCAGTGATGTTTACTTTAGCAACATCCGGGTTTGTAGCTGTTGCATCATTGTTTGTCAATGTTCCATTAACTGTATATTTTACCCAGTTTGTTCCGCCATCGTTAGAAACGAATACGAAAGTAGAATCATCAAAACGACGATACTGTTGTTCAAATTCAAGAACAACTGCAGGGAAAAGTGAACAGTCGATAGAGTTTGCAGTAGTCAAATTTGGCACTTGATTACCAGAGCAATCCAAATCTGAATCGAAAAGTGCATATCCATTTGCTGCTGATGTAGAAGCGATTGCTGTAATAGGAAAGTTTCCAGCAGGAACTGCTGTTCCAATTACCCAGTTACTGTTATTTCCTACTTCGTTAGTAAGAACCCAATCTGCAGCATTTGAAAAGTCATTCGTCCAAATGTCTACACGATTAGAAAATGAATTGCTTGCAGGAGCTGCATGCTGGTGAACATAATTGTTCTTTTTTGTTGTGTTCGCTGGCACTGACTGTGTACTGGCGTTTTGAGCGCTCAGAGTTGCAGACGCACCCAAGAACATGGCAAGTAAAAGTTTAGAGTTCATGTGTGGTTGTTTATGTGTTGATTGTGAATCCAATTTATTTCCATGTTCCGTTATAGAACATTCGGAAGATAGCAATGGGCAAAAATAGAATTATTATGTTCAAATACCAATAACTTTCACAATACAAAAAAACCCGTTTGTCGCTGTTACAACAAACGGGTTTTAACCTGAATTTCAGTTAAATCATTCTATCAATTAAGCTGGTTGGGCATAGGATTCTATTGGCGCACAACTACATACCAAATTTCTGTCGCCGTATGCATTATCAACCTTTCCTACACTTGGCCAGAACTTATTATCGGCAACCCAACTCAATGGATACGCCGCTTTTTCTCGACTATATGGCTTATTCCAAGAGTCGCTAATGACAGAAACTGCCGTATGTGGAGCATTTACAATCACATTGTTCTCTGGATCTGCTTTGCCTGCTTCGATTTCTGCTACTTCATTACGAATGGAAATCATTGCTTCTGCAAACTGATCTAATTCAGCAATTCCCTCGCTTTCGGTTGGCTCAATCATGATTGTACCCGGTACTGGAAACGAAATCGTTGGAGCATGATACCCGTAATCCATCAGACGTTTGGCAATATCTCCTACTTCAACATGACCAGTACGTTTAAACTCACGGCAATCCAAAATCATTTCATGAGCAACAAAACCATGACTTCCCTTATAAAGCACTGGGTAATATTTCTCCAGTTTTGCTTTGAGGTAATTGGCATTGAGGATCGCGTAACGAGTTGAGTTTGTTAGCCCATCAGGACCTAACATTTTGATGTACGCATACGACACCAATAAAATCAACGAGCTACCAAATGGCGAAGCTGAAACAGCTGTTATTGCTTGATCTCCGCCTGTTTTTACTAATCCGTGACCGGGAAGAAATGGTGCTAATTTCGAATTCACTCCAATTGGCCCCATTCCAGGTCCACCGCCGCCATGAGGAATAGCAAAGGTTTTATGCAGATTCAAGTGACAAACATCAGCACCAATAGTACCCGGACTTGTTAATCCAACTTGAGCGTTCATGTTTGCACCATCCATGTAAACTAAACCGCCGTGCTCATGAATAATAGAGGTGATTTCGCGGATACCTTCTTCGAACACACCATGTGTTGAAGGATAAGTAACCATGAGAGCCGAAAGTTGATCGCGATATTGTGCTGCTTTAGCTTTCAAATCTGAAATGTCTACATTCCCATTTTCATCACACTTAACAACAACTACCTCCATTCCAGCCATAACTGCTGAAGCTGGATTTGTGCCATGTGCTGATGAAGGAATTAAGGCAACATTCCGATGTCCATCACCCCGACTTAAGTGATAAGCACGAATAGTCATTAAGCCTGCGTATTCTCCTTGGGCGCCAGAATTAGGCTGAAGTGAAACGGCTGCAAAACCAGTAGATTGACAAAGGTCGCTGCTTAATTCACGGAAAATTTCCAAGTATCCTTCTGCTTGATCAGATGGAATAAATGGGTGAAGATTAGCAAATTCGGGTAAGCTAAGAGGCATTAACTCGGATGCTGCATTGAGTTTCATGGTGCAGGATCCTAAGGAAATCATCGAGTGATTTAAAGCAAGATCTTTATTCTCAAGCTTTTTGATGTAGCGCATCATCTCCGTTTCGGAATGATAGCTATTAAAAACACGTTCCTTTAAAATTGCGGAACTGCGTGAGAAGTTTTCCCAGAATGGAATAGTAGAATAGGAATCAATTGATCCAGCATCTTTCCCGGCAGCACCTGCAAATAAATCCAACAAGGCTTTAATGTCGACTTGAGAAGTTGTTTCATCGATCGTTAAAGAAACATCTCCATTGCTTTCGTAACGCAGGTTGATTTCACGTTGAATAGCACGTTGATTCAACAATTCCTGAGAACATAAGTTGTTCAATCCAATACGAATGGTATCGAAATAGGCTTGGGTTTTAACCGTGTATCCAAGGCTGCTTAATCGTGTTGCTAAATGACGCGTTGCAGAGTGGATTTTTCCGGCAATGCGTTTCAATCCATCTGGACCGTGATAAACAGCATACATAGAAGCCATGATAGCTAATAATGCTTGAGCTGTACAGATGTTGGAAGTTGCTTTATCGCGTTTGATGTGCTGCTCGCGGGTTTGTAAAGCCATACGAAGAGCCGGATTCCCATGAGAATCGATCGAAACACCGATGATTCGTCCTGGAATACTGCGTTTAAATTCTTCGTGTGTAGCAAAGTAGGCTGCGTGTGGACCACCATAACCCATTGGAACACCAAAACGTTGTGTAGAACCTACAACACAATCAGCGCCCCATTCACCAGGAGGTGTAAGTAAAACTAGACTCATTAAATCGGCACATACACAAACAAATGAATGATTGCTTTTCGCTGCGGCTGTGAACTCGCGATAGTCGTTAATTTCTCCATCCACATCGGGATATTGAATTACTGCACCAAATATTTGATCGTTCCAAACTAATTCACTCGCATTACCAATTTGAAGTTCAATTCCAATTGGGGCAGAACGGGTTTGAAGGAGTTCGATCGTTTGAGGAAAGCATTTATCCGATACGAATAGCACATTTGCATTGCGTTTCACTTGATCGCGATTACGCATAGCATAGAACATGTGCATGGCCTCAGCAGCAGCTGTTGCTTCGTCCAATAAAGAAGCATTTGCCAATTCCATTCCGGTAAGGTCCATGACCATTGTCTGATAATTTAACAATGCTTCTAATCGACCTTGTGCAATTTCAGCTTGGTAAGGAGTATAAGCCGTGTACCAACCTGGATTTTCGAAAATGTTTCTTTGAATTACTGATGGGGTGATGACATTGTAATATCCCAATCCGATATAGGTTTTGAAAACCTTGTTCTTCGCAGCAATTTGACGAATATGTTGCAAGTATTCGAATTCTGATAAAGCTGGAGCAATCTGCATCTTATCCGTTCGGCGAATAGAAGCAGGTACTGTTTTATCAATTAATTCGTCCAGGCTGTTAACACCTATTACCTGAAGCATTTTTGCTGTTTCGGCTTCATTTGGGCCGATGTGACGGGATTCGAAATCGCGGATCATGGAGAAGGATTGTCCGTTAGCGTTTGTAAATAATTTGCCGGAATGGCGTGCGAAAATACAAACATTTAAGGCAGTTCATTTTGAAAACATATGAAAATGATGTTTGTTTGGGTTGACACCTAAAATGAATTAGGTTTGATGCAATTTTAGAATTATGATGCCCACTTGGAAGTCATTCTGGTTTTTATATTTCTGCTTAATTCTATCTAGCTCAAATCTATTTGGACAAGATACACTTGTGCTAATTGATCGCAAACCTATTTTGATTAGTTCTTCACGAGTTGAGAATGATTATGTTTATTATGTAAAAGCAGGCCGTAAGCGGGAGAAGAAAATCGAACAAGACAAGGTATATTCTCATAGAAGTAAAGGAAAACCTGATCAGATTTATTACAAGCAAGACACATTAGAAAATAATTGGTACACAGCAGAACAAATGGCCTTTTATATAAATGGACAAGTAGATGCACGTAATGGCTATTTAAAACAAGCGAGAAAAACTGGCTCTGGCGGGATGATGTTTGGTTTTGCTGGTGCTGCTGCGGGTATGTTTTACGGCCCTCTGTTTGTGATCGGTTATACTGCTTGGAAAGGTTATACGCTCCCTAAGTTTACTGCTGAAAACGGCTATAACCAAGCATATATCGACAATCCATATTATAAAGAAGGTTTTGGTACAACAGCTAAACGTATGGTTACCAAACGAAGTGCTGCCGGATCTGCCGCTGGATATATTTTGGGAGTCGTTACATTAACTTTGGTTTTGAATTAACATGAAACCTTCCGCCTGGTTATCGGAATGGATACGATTGGTGGTTTTTGGAAACATCTGGGTTGCTTTTGGAGCTGCATCCATGTATGGCTGCACAACTCGATTGCATAATCTACCTTTTTCACCCCTTTTATTTATCAGCATTTTCGGCGCGACTTTGTTCTTCTACAATTATCACCGGCTTTTTCGAAAAGAAGTTATTTATGCTCTTCAAGTTTCGGATCGTCATCAATGGATAATTGACAATCATCGAAAACTCCAAGTTTTTGCCTTAGTTGGATTACTTATGGGAATTGGCGGGATTTATCCTTTCCTCACACTTTCGTTTCTTGCCCGATTTAGTCCGTTTATTTTACTCGCAGTTTTTTATGTCATCCCTGTTTGGAAGGAAAACGGACATTGGTTTCGACTGCGCGATTTACCCTACATCAAAATATTTTTAGTTTCGGCTGTTTGGGCATTTGTGACGGTTTTTTTGCCCTTCATGACACAGTCAAACACTTGGCTTCCCGACACATCTGTTTGGTTAACAACCATTCAACGTTTCATTTTCATTTTTGCCATTACGCTCCCTTTTGATATTCGGGATTTAGAGCACGATCGGAAAAATCAGGTTAAAACGTTTGCCTCGCTCTGGGGAATACCCAAGCTGAAATTTATTAGCAGAAGTTTATTGGTATTGACGACCGTTCTGGGATTTGTTTCCTTTCAACTCGGCTTCTACACTATTAGTCTTTCCGTTGCGCTATTGATAAACTGTGCATCAACCGGATATCTCATTTCTCAAGCTGATGAAGGGCTTGATGAATGGTTTTATGCCGGATGGCTAGATGGTGCTATGCTAGACCAATTCTTTTGGATACTTCTGCTCGGTAGTTTGTTTTAGGAATAAACTAAATCGAGGCCTTCACAAATCTTTTGTGCCGCATATTCCAAGTCTTGTTCATTATGAGCAGACGAAATAAAACCAACTTCATATCCTGAAGGACCGAAATACACACCGTTTTCTAATAGGAAAGCATGCAAAACTTTGAATTTACTCATGCCGTTCGGGTCGATTTCTTCGGCAGCGTGAATATCTTCACTAGCAAACGATAACCAGAAAATGGAGCCGGTTTGAAATATTCTAAATGGGTAATTGCGTTCTTGCGTGTGTTGAAGAATTTTGGCTGTAAAGCGCTCTGTTTTTAATTGAAGCTGTTCGTAGAAGCCTGGTTTTAAGCATTCGGTAAGAGCTGCAATTCCACCAGCCATGGCAACGGGATTTCCAGATAATGTTCCAGCTTGATACACATCCCCATCGGGAGAAACACGACCCATAATTTCTTTGCTGGCACCATAAGCCCCAACAGGGAATCCACCACCAATAATTTTCCCGTAAGTTATGATATCGGGAGAGATATCGTATAGGCCTGCTGCGCCTTCGAATCCAACACGGAAACCAGATATTACTTCATCGAATATGAGAAGTGCTTTGTTCTTTTGAGTGATGGTACGAAGTGCTCTGAGAAAATCGGCACTCACTTGAAGCAAACCATTATTAGCAGGAATTGGCTCAATGATAACAGCAGCAAGTTGATCAGCATATTCTTCAAATGCTTTTTCAACTAGGTCGATTCGGTTTAAAGGGACAACGATTGTATCATTCACCAATCCTTTAGGAACGCCTGCAGATGATGAGTTTCCAAAGGTGATGAGACCTGAACCGGCTTTTACGAGAAGTGAATCAACATGTCCATGGTAACAGCCTTCGAATTTTAGAATTTTATCGCGTCCTGTAACACCTCTAGCCAAACGAATGGCCGACATAACCGCTTCTGTACCTGAGCTAACGAACCTCAACTTTTCAATAAAACGATTATTGGAAAGAATCAGGTGAGCTAGTTCATTTTCAAGTTGCGTAGGAGCTCCGAATGATGTTCCATTTTGGATTGCGTCCCACACTTTTTCACGGATTTTACTGTTGTTGTGACCAAGAATCATAGGTCCCCAACTAAAGCAGAAATCGATGAATTCATTTCCATCTTCATCCCATAACCGGCAACCATCGCCTTTTTTAATAAATACAGGAGTTCCTCCAACCGATTTAAAAGCCCGAACAGGAGAATTCACTCCACCCGGAAAATAAGTTTTAGCAGTTTCAAATAAAGCAGCAGATCTGTCGCGATTCATAATTGAAGAATGGGCGTCAAATATATCAATTAAAGGTGCTGTTTTGTTTAAACAAAAAACCCCTGCAGCAATATGCTACAAGGGTCACACACCAAAAACAACCTAAACAGAACTTAATGAAAAGACTTCGTTGTGATTAAAACCACACCACTGGTGGTATCACCAAACTGAGCAGGTAAACCACCTGTAATAACAACCATTTCGGCAATGCCTTGGTTGGGTAGTTGTGGTTCACCAATAACTTTAACACCATCAATCATATATAAAGTTGAACCAGAGCGAGAGCCTGAGAAATTTAAATCTCCACCACTATCTTTCATATATACTTTAGGAACACTTGTCGCGATAATATCTCCTACACCACGCGAGTTTGCAGAGAATGATATGTCTTCTGGCCCGAGGCGTTTCATAGTTCCAGGTGTTCCTGCACCTAGCAAATCATCCTTCCATTTTTCAAAAATGAATTCGTATCCATTTCCATCTTTCAGGGCGAGCGTTTTATTAAGGAAAGTAATACTTGAGTTTTTTATGAGTACTTCCGAAAGTTTCAATCCTTGATATCCTACAAAGCTGATTTCAACTTCGTATTTACCTACAGGAATTCCTTTAATCGCATAATCTCCATTTACATCGGTGTAACCACCAAATGTTTGCGTACCGGCTTGTAGTTTTACAACAGCCATCTCGATTCCTTTACCAGTGGCATCGTCGGTAATTTTACCTTGCAGTGTACCACTGTTTCCTTGTGCAAAAAGACCGGTTCCGCAGAGCGCAAGAAAGAAGGTCATGAGGATATTTTTCATCTCTTTATCAATTGGTTAAACCAAAGATATCTGGAGTAAAATTGGTATTCAAGAACATGTTCAGGCATGTATCGGAGCATCGTTCTAAAATTTTCTTAACATTTCTTGGAGAGATTTGTTAAAAACCATTTGCACATTCGTGATGATTGATTACTTTTGCGTCCCTTTTCGAAGAAGAGGATAACAAATCTTTCTTACTATGTACGCAATTGTAGATATCGCAGGTCAGCAATTTAAAGTGGAGAAAGACCAAGAGCTGTTTGTTCACCGTCTTGACAACAATGAAGGTGACTCTGTTAAGTTCGACAACGTTTTGTTGATCGACAATAACGGATCAGTGAAGGTCGGAGCTCCCACCGTAAGCGGTGCAAGCGTGAGTGCCAAAGTACTCACACACCTTAAGGGTGATAAAGTGATCGTTTTCAAAAAGAAACGTCGTAAAGGCTATCAAAAGTCAAACGGTCACCGTCAATCGTTCACCAAAATTCAGATTTCAGGAATCAACGCCTAATCCCAACAAGAAAACATGGCACATAAGAAAGGGGCGGGTAGCTCCAAAAACGGTCGCGAATCACATAGCAAACGTCTTGGTGTGAAAATTTTTGGTGGTCAGCTGGCTATTGCTGGAAACATCATCATCCGCCAACGCGGAACCAAGCATCATCCAGGCCTTAACGTAGGTATTGGAAAAGATCACACCTTGTTCGCTCTTGTAGACGGCACGGTAGAATTCAAACGTCGCGGCGACGATAAATCGTTCGTGTCGATTGTTCCTTTCGTAGCTGAGTAATCTGCTTAAATTATAACAAAGCCTCTGTATGGAAACGTACAGAGGCTTTTTGCGTTGGGTTAATCACTAAACCACAATAGCTAGTTGTGTCATAAATCCTGTTCCGTTTTATTCATGACACAAAAAGATGCAACAGAATAATCCAAACATCGGTTGTGATGGTTCTGTCGGACATGCTTTCTTTTCGCTTACATACATGTATTTTGCAAGGAAATACAAACATCCTAGCATAAAAAAGCCGCAAAAGAGAATGTTCTTCTGCGGCCTAATGTGAGTAACAAATTGTCTATTTCGTTTTCACTTTGATCTTCATGCCTGTTCGTAAAACAGTTTTAGAAGTAAAGCCATTTAATTTACGAATCTCTGCCAAGGTCATTCCGTGACTAACAGCTACTTTCCATAGCGTATCACCTGGACGAACCTTATAAGTTGAAATTCCAGGAGTTTTCTTTTCCTTCGTTGTAGTCTTACTTGTTTCGGTTGGCGTGGCCGATTCGGATGCCTGTTCAGTTTTTTCTTCGGTTGCCTGCGTGTTAGACTTTGACTCTTCAGCTGGTTTTATTTCTGTATTTCCTCCGCTTGAACTAACCGATTGCTCGACTTGAGCCGTATACGGAGGACTAACTTTGAGTCGTTGTCCACGTTTTAGCTTAGCGCTTTTAAGTTTGTTCCACTTCTTAATTTCGTTAACCGTAACACCATATTTACGAGCTACAGCAGAGATACTTTCTCCCGAACGAACCACGTGTGTTTTAGATGCAATTGGTAAAGCACGTTTGATACTCATTAAGCTGTCCATGCGGCTTTCGCGTGGAGATTTATATGAGTAGATGGTTTCTTCGTTATTGATAAAGGTAGCCACCTTGCTTTTAGGAAGGGTGAGAATATGATGGCCTTCAGTTTCAGGAATCACTCCTAATAAATAGGAAGGATTGAGAAAGGCTATGTCTTCAACCGGCATATCCAACACTGCTGATAGCTGGTTAAACGTGAGTCGGCGATGAATGTGGAGCGTATCAATTTCGCTGAAAATTGCTTTCGGCATAATCGGATACAGATTGTGCTCTTTCGAGTAATTCATCACATAAACAGCAGCAATAAATGCAGGAACATAACCAGCTGTTTCGCGTGGTAAATATGGACGAAGATCCCAGTAGTTTGTTTTCCCTCCAGAACGGCGGATAGCTTTATTCACATTTCCGGGACCGCTGTTGTATGCAGCTAAAACCAATGACCAGTCTTTGTAAATGGAATACAAGTATTTCATGTACAAACAAGCTGCTTCGGTTGATTTTATTGGGTCGCAGCGTTCATCTACATAGCTGTTGATGTTCAGCTTAAACAGTTTACCTGTTCCATACATGAACTGCCAAAGTCCTTGTGCGCCTACTCGGGAGCGAGCAGCAGGATTAAGGGCTGATTCAACAATTGCTAAATATTTTAGCTCTAAAGGCATTTTGTACTTCGCCAGTGTTTCTTCAAATAAAGGGAAATACAATTCAGATAAACCAATCATGCGCGAAACCTGATTGCGTTTACGAATCGAGTACATATTAATGTACGCCTTTACCTCATCATTATATATGAGCTTGAAAGGCGACTGGGCATCCATTTTAGCAATTCGTTCAGCTAAAACTTGTGGCGAATACACAGGAACAGAATCGGGCGTAAAACCAAAATTTCCAGGGCGACCAAATTCTCCACCGTATCGAGTGGTTTCGAATAGTTTGAGGTATGCCAGACTATCCAATTGAGCAGCAATAGGATCATCGGCCAGAAGGCGAACGGTTGTATCGCGCGCAGAGACAAAAGTCTTCTTTTGCGGGAAAGCAAGGCTTGCCAACAGCAGGAATAATCCGGAAAAGAGAACTTTTAAACGCATGCGTAGATCAAAAACGAATTCAACTTCAACTTAGTACCTGAGCAATCTGTTGAAATAAAAAAACAGATAGTGGTAAGCACCAAACCTAACTGAAATTTCTAAAAGAATGGGGGTGTTGAGATGTAAATTCAACACAAGTTTGTTGACAATAAACGAAGAAATTATCGAACAGGTTCTGCCTTATCAGACATCAATCTTGCAGAGAAGGCAAGAAGTTGTTGGTCGTTAAATGAAGGCGCAAGTAGCTGAACACCAAATGGTAATCCGTTACTGTGTTTGCCTAAAGGAAGAGATATAGCTGGAATTCCACACAAATTTGCCTGAACGGTATAGATATCTTCCAAGTACATTTTAATTGGATCGTTACTTCTGTCGCCTAATGGGAAAGCCGTTCCGGGAGTACTAGGTAAAAGAATAAAATCGTTTTCAGCAAAAATCTCATTGGTACGATTTCGCAAAATGCGACGGACTTTTTGAGCTTTGGAATAATACGCATCGTAATATCCCGAGCTCAAAACGAAAGTTCCAAGCATAATCCGACGTTTTACTTCTTTTCCAAAACCTTCGGAACGAGATAACTTATAAGTGCTTTCTAAATCGTGCGCATTTTTACTTCGATATCCATAGTGAATACCGTCGTAACGAGAAAGATTAGAAGAAGCCTCAGCAGTCGTTAACACATAATATGCAGGAATCACATAATCGAGATATGGGAATTCAACAGCATTTACGGTATGTCCATCAGCCCGAAGTTGTTCAATCATGGAATTCATGTATTGACGAATTTCCGGATCTAGCCCTTCGTTATTGATGTAGTCGGGCATGTAGGCAATACGAAACTTCCCTTCAGCCTGTAAGTGTTTTGAAAATTCTGGTGCTGGTTTTTGAAGCATGGTCGAATCGAATTCATCCGGACCGGCAATTACTTCCAAAATAATAGCACAATCTTCTACATTGTTAGCCAATGGGCCAACTTGATCGAATGAAGATGCATAAGCAATACATCCCCATCGGGAAACTTGTCCGTAGGTTGGTTTCAAACCTACAACACCACAAAAAGAAGCTGGTTGGCGAATGGAACCTCCAGTATCTGACCCAAGCGTAGCTAAGCACAAACCTGCAGCTACAGCAGCAGCAGAACCTCCTGAAGATCCACCCGGAACACGATTCGGGTCAAATGGATTTTTTACTGGACCAAAAGCAGAATTCTCGTTGGAACTGCCCATGGCAAATTCGTCACAATTGAGTCGGCCAATGATAACAGCATCTTCGTCAATCAAACGCTGAACAACAGTAGCGGTGTAAAGCGATTCAAATCCTTCAAGAATTTTGCTTGAAGCAGTAACTGAATGACCTTTGTAACACAGATTATCCTTCAATCCAATAACCATCCCAGCCAATTTTCCGGGATTTCCTGATTTCCACTTTTGATCGGCTGCAGCAGCTTGTTTCAAAGCATCTTCATCAAACACCTCCAAAAAGGCATTCAAATCCGTTTTTTCAGCAATGGTTTTAAGATAATGGCGAGTAACCGCCTCGATGGTCGTTGTTCCGGCAGCAATAGCAGCCTGGGTTTCGGCCAGAGATGTGTACATAGGCTATAATAATCGTGACAATCAGTTTTTCTTCTCCGGTAAATTCTCGTCGTTCTTACCTTCTTTGGCATCCTTAAATTCTCGAATGCCTTGCCCAATTCCTTTCATCAGTTCAGGAATTTTTTTTCCTCCAAATAAAAGAAGTACAGCAGCAACAATTAGTATGATATGCCCTGGGCTGAGAAGAGTTAACAAAACAGATAACATCATGGCAGTTGAATAAGTGACAAAGGTAGGTTTTTCTAGTCCTGCATCGACAGTTTTTATCTAGACTTCAACTCTGCCAATCGGTTTTTTTCGACACGACTAGCAATCACAATACTGATTTCGTAAAGGATGAATAGCGGAATGGAAACAATAATCTGACTTGTTACATCAGGAGGTGTGATAACAGCAGCAACAATCAAAATAATCACATAAGAAACTTTGCGTGTGTTTCTCAAGAATTCAGGACCAACCAAGCCAATCTTTGCTAGGAAATATATGACAATTGGAAGTTCGAAAACGAGCCCGCTTCCAAAAGTGGTGGTTACAACCGTAGAAATAAAGCTGTTTAGTCCGATTTGATTGCTTACTAAAGTACTTACCTGATAATTTCCAAAAAAGAAAACGCTTAGTGGGGTAATAACATAGTATCCAAAAGCAACACCTAGTAAAAAAAGAAAGGTTCCCCAGAAAACTAAACCGTTGGCATATTTACGTTCGTTTTGGTAAAGAGCCGGTTTAATGAAACGCCAAATCTCCCAGAGTAGATAAGGAAAAGCTAGAATTACACCCGTTACAATTGCCACAGTTATATGAGCCGTAAATTGACCCGACATGCTAATGCTAATCAGCTCAAAATTGAGGTCTCCCAAACAAATGCTATCGTCGTGAAACAGCACTTGAGATAACCAGCAAAAGAAACGATAGGTAGGGAAATCGTGGTATTTAGGGGCAAGCAGGATTCCGTCAAAAATAAAATCCTTGTAGATAAATGCAAGGGTCCCAAATGCTAGAATAGCAATAGCCGACCGCACCAGATGCCAACGGAGGGCTTCTAGGTGATCAAGAAAACTCATTTCGTGACCGGTTTCTTCTTGGGGCTGATCGAGTGCCATGGGGCGGCAAAGATAACAAGCTCCGGCGAGCTACGAAGCCAAGAACTGTGTATCGTTTAAAAAAGGATTATTGATGCTTTTTTAGCAAGGTGTTGTACTCTTCGAGCAAGTGCATGTATTTATCTTTCCAATACTGTGCATTTTGTTCACCATAATCCGTTACAGTATTGTCCATACTTATATTTCTCGCTGCTTTCCCGAGACTTAAATCGTGTAATTCTGGTAGAAAATCATGATGAATTAATTTCCCAACTTCCATTAAAACATCTACTGAAACATCGGGTTTGGCAAATTGATTATATAGCCATCTCCTGCTACGATTGAGCTTTTTAGTTATTCGAGCTAGTGGAATTCCGCTCTGCCTAACTGCTGATTCTAATAGTTCACCTCGGTGCTGCATTGCCACAAATCTCAGTCGAAGTGTGTATATGTTTTTGCGCACATTGTTCACACATTTGCAACCCTTCGCAGTTGTGATCTTCATCCATCCGATTCGCTAATCAGCTACCTTCGCGTTTATGAATGAATCACTGCCATTATCTGTAATTCTGAATGAATTAGGAGAAAATCGCGAACACTATTTTAATGCTGTGTCGCCTGCTATTGCTCAATCTTCCAACTTTTGCTACCCGAGTGTTTCGTCGATGCGAAATGCGCTTCAAAAGGAATTCGAGAACCCGTTTTACACGCGTGGATATAATCCAACGGTAGGAATCCTTCGACAAAAACTTGCTACATTAGAAGGTGCTGAAGATGCGCTCGTTTGCGGTTCGGGAAGTGCGGCTGTATCGGTTGCTGTTATTGGAAATCTGAAGTCGGGCGATCATGTTATTTGTGTGCAGAAACCGTATAGCTGGACGTATAAATTACTCGATGTTTTATTAGCGCGCTATGGAGTTGAAACGACTTTCATCGACGGTAGTTCCATTTCGCATTTTGAACAAGCTAAGCGACCGAATACACGGATGGTTTTTATTGAAAGTCCCAACTCGATGACCTTTGAGTTACAAGATATTCGGGCTGTGGCGGCTTTTGCGAAAGAAAACGGATACATCAGCATTATCGATAATTCCTATTCTTCTCCCCTATTTCAACAGCCACATGTGATGGGAATTGACCTGGTGGTTCATTCGGCTACCAAGTATTTAAATGGGCATTCGGATGTGGTTGCAGGTGCAATTTGTGGAAGCAGAGAAATGATTCAGCGGCTATTTGCTAGCGACTGGATGACACTTGGTCCTGCTATTTCGCCACACGACGCTTGGTTGTTAATGCGCGGATTACGCACGTTGGATATTCGTGCGAATCGTTCGGCTGATACAGCTGAATTTATTCTTCCTGTTTTAGAAAAGCACCCCAAATTATCGCGTGTAATCTGGCCCTTTTCGGATCAACATCCACAGAATGAATTAGCTCGTAAGCAAATGAAACGTTGCGCAGGAATGTTCAGTTTGGTCATAAATACTGATTCGGCCGCTGGTGTAGAGCGTTTTTGTGATTCACTCAAGCATTTTCTCATTGCCTGTTCATGGGGAGGATATGAATCGCTTGTATTCCCTGTGTGTGGTTTAGCAAGCACTCCTTCTTACGACAATCCGCTCATGCCTTGGAATTTGGTGCGTGTTTATGTTGGATTAGAAGATCCTCAGCTTTTATTAGAAGACCTATTGCAAGCTCTAGATCAGGTTTGATTTTGTTTGATGTAACAACATGCGTTAATCTGCGTTTCTAAGGTCAAAGGGGTTGAACATCCTGTTGTATATTCGTGCCATGAGTTTCCTGCGTTACCTGTTTTTTATTCTTCTACTATCACCATTTGTGTTGCTTAGAGCGCAACCTGGAAATGATGCACCCGGACAAGGTTTGCCGTCTACAGAAGAGCAATTAGCTGGACAATATTATACCGAAGGAGAATGGCAAAAAGCTGCTGATGTATACGAGAAACTATTTGAACAAGCGCCTGCCGGATTTTACTATTCTCAACTGGTGAGCTGTTATTTGAATCTCAAAGACATCAAATCGGCCGAAAAACTGGTGAGTAAGCAAATTCGCAAAAACCCTCGTCAGTTAACCTTTCTAATCGACCTAGCTTATGTATATCAAGTAAGTGGAGAAGAGGATAAAGCTAAAAAGCAGTATGAGAAGGCGTTAAAAGAATTAGAACCAGGCGATGATCGTCAGGTAACAGACTTAGCGAATGCCCTTCAACAACGGAAACAAATTCCAATGGCTATTCGCGTGTATGAATTGGCAAGTCGGATTCCTCGAGCATATAATTTCAATTTAGAGCTGGCTGCTTTGTATGTGCAACAAGGCGAGACTGGAAAAATGTTGGAACAATACATGAATTTGCTCAATACTACCGGCGGTGAGTATTTGGAACAGATTCAGGGTAGTTTACAAGATATGATGGCTTCGGATGTTTCGGGAGAAAAAACCGAGTTGCTTCGAGAGCGCTTTTTGAAAGAAGTACAACGTAATCCGGATAATCTCGTTTTCTCCGATTTGTTAGTTTGGATGTTTGTACAGAAAAAGGATTTTGAATCAGCATTCATCCAAGCCAAGGCAATCGATAAACGACTCAAGGAACGAGGTGAACGTGTATATAATTTAGCTCGGATTTGCATGAGTAACGATGCGTTCGAGACTGGAAAAAAAGCATTTCAATACGTAATTGAAAAAGGTCCAATTTCGAGCTTGTATGTGATGGCAAAAAAGGAGCTTTCGGTTGATATGTATCGAAAACTCAGCACTTCTTCTTCCTATTCTCCTGCCGAATTACAAGAATTAGAATCCCTGCTAACCGAAACCTATCGCGAACTTGGAATAGGAGAACAATCGTATGCTGTAGCCATTCGTCTTGCACACTTGAAAGCATTCTATAAAAATCAACCTCAAGAGGCATTAGCTATTTTGGAACCGCTTACTCAGGCTAATTCTGGCTTGTCGAATAGAAGTATGAATGAAGTTAAATTGGAAGTTGCCGATATTCAATTGCTAACGGGTGATGTGTGGGAATCTACCCTGACTTATTCTCAAGTGGAAAAGTCGATGAAGACTGATACACTTGGACAAGAAGCTAAATTCCGAAATGCCCGATTGGCTTATTATAAAGGAGAATTTGATTGGGCTAAAGCGCAGTTAGATGTATTGAAAGCTGCTACATCAAAACTAATTGCTAATGACGCGTTAGAATTGAGCCTATTAATTGGTGACAATTTAGTTTTTGATACAACAGGTGAAGGATTACGCATGTTTTCGCGAGCTGATTTGTGGATTTATCAAGGAAAACTTTCTGCGGCACTAACCACATTAGATTCTTTGGAAGAAGCTTTTCCTGCTAGTAGTTTGTCGGACGATATTTTATACCGCAAAGCGAACATCGCTATTCGTCAAAGTCGTTTTGCAGATGCAGAGAGCTTATTAGACAAAATAGTTACTACATATCAGAAAGATATTTTGGCCGATAATGCTTTGTTCAAATTAGCTGAACTAAACGAGAAACAGTTGGGGAATCAAGCTAAGGCGATGGAATTATATAAAGAGTTGATGACCGACTACCCCGGTTCCTTATTTGTGGTTGAGGCTCGTAAGCGTTTCCGGACATTACGTGGAGATGTAATTCAATAAAAAAACGCGCATCCCCGAAAGAACACGCGTTTTCAATCACAAACCATTCTATTTTAATGTGCTAATACGATAGTTTTACTAAACCGTATTCCTGTGTCACTAATAATAGAGTAAAAGTATGTACCTGATTCAAGCTCCGCAACGGTTGTTTCCACGGTATGCACCCCGGGAGTTTTCACACCTAAAGACAACTCTTTTACAAGTTGCCCTTGAACATTAACCAGTTGAACTGTATAGTTCGCCGTTTCACTTATTTCAAGTTGAATATTCAAAACATCGTTAGCTGGATTGGGCATTGCTAGAGCGCGAACACCTTGAAATGCTTTGCTTGTTTCTAAAATAGCATCCGGAACATCTGCAGCAATCACTGGGAAAATTGCCAAACTCACATCTAGGGCACCTTGGAAAACCGAGTTGGAAGTAAACCACATGATATCTCCTGCCACATTTGCCTTGTGAAATGCGAAGTTGATTCCGAAAGCATTTCCGGGTACATCACTATAAAAACCAACTATGTCACCTGCTGTTTTTAGTTCCGCTAAATCGACCGAAACAACCAAATTGCCATTGACAGCAATTGTATCATCAAATGCCACATAATTATAAGCACCTAATGTTGTATCGATTTCTTCGAAGAATAAGGATTTGGAACCTAAGAGTGTAACAGAGGGACCATTTGTTGCTTCAAGTGACGGAGGATTTGTAGTAGTAATGATGTTAAAAGCACCGCTATTTGACATATTATGTAAACCAAACGTCAATTTAGTGTTGGGAACATTGTTTACTCCTTTAGATTTTGCTCCAATCAAACTAAGCACACCAACAATATTTGCTGGTTCTTCGTTGATATATCCTTGTCCAATTCCTATAAAGTTGTTATTCGGATCATAATTCACCCCAAATGCATAACCACCTTGATATGGCGGGAGTGTTACTTGATTAGCTGGAGAAAACGATGGGGTTGAACCGAGAGATACCCCTAAAGTGTCTCCAGGATCAGCATATCCATTTAAGGCTATACAGGAAAGTGCAAAAAGTACAATGTGTTTCATACGGGTTTTAGTAAAATTGGGATGATGCTCAAAGATAGTATGCAGCAGCAACTTAAAATGGGCTGATGTATGTGCTAAAATAAGAGCAAAAACTGGGATTCCTAAAAGCGGTTTGCTTCCCGTATCTTTGCTGCATGATCCTTTATAATGTTACCGTTAACATCGATCCGGAACTCCACCTCGAATGGGTAAACTGGATGAAATCCACTCATATTCCAGAAGTGTTAAGCACCGGACTATTTGTTGAAAACCGCTTTTTCCGCGTATTAAACACCGAAGAAGGTGAGGGATTTACATACTCTGTTCAATATTTCCTTGACAATATGGCTAAATACGAGGAATACAAGGAATTACACGCCCCTCGTTTACAAGCCGATTTTGCATCCCGATACAAAGATCGATTTGTAGCTTTTCGCACCTTACTCGAAACCGTCTGATGGCACTATTTCGCAAACCCGTTACAGCCAAAAAAGCACTCGGACAGCATTTCCTTAAAGATTTATCAATCGCTTCTCAAATTGCCGATAGCATTCCAGCCATGGATTCTACTCGAAAGGTTATTGAAGTTGGGCCGGGAATGGGTGTGCTAACGAATTTCCTTTTGGAGAAAAACTTCGATTTAAAAGTCGTGGAAATTGACCGGGAATCGGTTAAATACCTGAAAGCGAATGTTCCAGCTTTAGAAGGAAGAATCATTGAAGGAGATTTCCTTCGGATGAATCTAGATCAATATTTGGATCATACAGGAGCTGTTATAGGGAATTTCCCGTACAATATTTCCTCCCAGATTTTGTTTCAATGCCTCGATCAGAAAGAGCATGTGCAAATCATCGTGGGCATGTTTCAAAAAGAAGTAGCCGAACGAGTTGCCGCGAAACATGGCAATAAAACCTATGGGATTTTAAGTGTACTTCTTCAAACGTATTTCGAGTGTGAGTACTTATTTACGGTTCACGAACACGTGTTTTCGCCTCCTCCGAAAGTAAAATCGGCGGTTATTCGTCTTACCCGAAAGGAAAATGTGGAACTACCTGTTCCCTACCCTTTCTTAAGGAATGTGGTGAAAACAGGATTTAATCAGCGTCGAAAAACTTTGCGTAATGCTCTAAAACCGATTATCGCAGGAAGAGAATTCCAACATCCTTTTTTAGATCTGCGTGCCGAACAACTCAGCATCCAAGATTTTGCTGATCTTTCTGTTGCATTAATCAACCTATGATTAACCGAGGTAACATACGGCTCATTATCGGGTTAATGATTCTCGCCCTGAGCGGTCTCATCATCATTCAGATTTACTGGATTAATAATGCCATTGATTTGGAACGCCAACGTTTCGAGTCGACCGTTAACCAAGCTCTTCACAATGTGGTGGAAATGGTGGAGCGACAAGAAGTGGCTAATAAAGTTCGAACCCGATTTGATGCTTCCAAACAAGGGAAAATGTTCTTTCTGGGGATTGATTCCCTCATTCGTAAAAGCATCGATCGTAAAGACACAACCACATCTGGTTTGGTGTTTTGGAATGAAGTAAGTCCGGGTGAATTACAAACCGAATTCCGCCAGTTGAATCAAGACGGAAGTATTGAATTTGTTGGCGAAACACGCACCGATTCGGGAGGACAAGTTGAATATAAAAAACTGAGGAAGGCTCGTCAATCGAGTGATGCTTCTTCTTTTGGAGCTATTACGTCCGATTTGAATCCGCTTGAACGTCGCAAGGATCCGCGTTTAGAGCGTTTGATGAAGAAAAGTGGTTTAGTAACAGATATTTTCGAGGAATTATTCGATCTAAATGTGAACAGTGGCGTGGAAGATCGAATTGACCCAATTCTTATTGATTCCCTTTTAAAAGTTGAGCTTAAAACAGCTGGGGTAAATACTCCATTTGAGTTTGGTTTATATGACTTCATCAACAATAAAATGTTTGTGGATCACCCAACCGACTATACCGAACAGCTCATGAAGACGCGCTTTCGGGTTCGACTTTTTCCACACGATATATTCTACCATCCCGATTATCTGATGATTTATTTCCCAGAGCAGAATCGGTATGTGTTTAACAATCTTTGGGTGATGTTTGCTTCTTCGGGCTTCTTTATCCTCATCATCATCGCTACGTTCTTTTATACGATAAGCACAATCATCCGTCAGAAAAAGTTGTCCGACATTAAGAACGACTTCATCAACAATATGACGCATGAGTTGAAAACACCTATTTCAACTATTTCACTTGCGTGTGAAGCGTTAAATGATCCAGATGTGAATAAATCAGCCAGTATGGCGGGTAATTACACACGGATGATTCAGGAG
>ENA-UOWO01002146-UOWO01002146.1-activated-sludge-metagenome-genome-assembly--contig:-NODE-2146-length-24920-cov-26.640941_pt1 | contig 24920 bp, 12 predicted proteins | sample MGYA00238148_ERZ761564 | MGnify/ENA primary metagenome ERZ761564 (study PRJEB28885, sample SAMN05720194) | activated sludge metagenome | isolation source: Anaerobic digester | place: USA... | reverse complement strand
CCGCCTCGTAATAACCGCATCCAGCGAATGCCTGCCCGGACCGAAAACAAAAATCGTAACCAGCATCAACAAATACACCAGTGCCAGTTCCATTTTCTGAAAAGGCTGGCCCGCATGGGCGGAAAAAATCGCTACAAGCATCGTGATGATAAGTGGCACCGTCGCCAAACGGGAAAACAGCCCCAGCATCAGCAGCGCGGAACAGGCCACTTCCGCAAACACTGTCAGCGTGAGTGAAGCGGCCGGCCCGATACCGAACGGATCGGCAAACTGGATTTCCTCTCCGGAAGTCAGTTTGCCCCATTTGGACAGGCCATGGTTGAACATCATCAAGCCGCCGGTGAGTACACGGAAAATCAGTAACCAGAGGTCGGTAAAACGGGAAAGCGGGGCGTAGGAAAATAGCGGCTGCATAAGCTGGAAGTAAATGTTTTGTTTAGAATAAAGATTATGCGTAAAAAACTGTGCCCGCTCAGGTGTTGATTCCCTGCTCTTCCAGCGTATCCCTCAATAAAGGTTCGAGGCCTTCTTTTTGCGCTTCGTTCCGGATCCTTTTGGTCAGTTCGTCGTACAGCGTTTGAGACGGAATTTTGTCGATCTGGTAGGTGAGCAACCCCACCAGTTTGGCGTATTTCGTACGCTGATACCACACCAAGCCGATAATGCCGGCTGCCAGCAAGGCCAGCAGGACGAGGAGTTGGCTAGCCTGTTTTTGTACGAACGGAACGTCCTTGTTGACGATCCTGTCAACTCCGCGTAAAATGGTATCGATGGTAGGTTGTAACGCGCCTTGTATGAGTACCTGTGCCTGCTGCTGCGTGTTTTCACCCAGCAGGTCGCTGATGATCATTCGGATTTTCTCCTTCGAAGAAGCGGTTCCGAGCGAATCGAGCGAAGCCTGGATCATATCGCTCAACAGGTAACGGGTTTCTTTCCGCAGTTTGCCGGTCATTTCCTCGATGGTGCCGATCAGGAATTTTTTCAGGTCTTCGTCTTTGATACTCGATTTGAGGCGGTCGAGCCTTACTTCCAGGGTTTGGCCCAATTGGTTGAGTTGGGCGTCTGTGAGGTTTCCCAGGCTGTCGATCGTCCGCATGATCTTTTGAATATCCGGATCTAGGGTATCCATCGAGCCTTTCAGGCCCTGAATCAGGTTTTGGGAAAGAAGGCGGGCTTTATCGCTGGCGCCAAGCGTGGCATTTTGGCCGGCATGATAAGCGATGCTGTCGATTTCAGGCTGGGTTTTGTTGAGCAAAGCCTTGATGTCGACCCGGTCTACCTCGTTTTTCAACAGCCCGCAGGCAGCGCCAAAGAGCAGCACTAAACAGAACAGAAGGAGGGGTAGCGATCGGGTAATCGTTTTCAAATTCATGGTGACGGATTTCGGTACAGAGGTAGCACAAACTTAATGCATTCGCAGGGCCGAAGGTGAACGGAAAGAAAAATTCCATTGCTTCGCTTGCATATTTGAAAATGTCAAATAACTTTGCATTTCAAAGTAATTTTAAATCAAGCAAAATATATGGAATCTACCGAACCATCCTTCTGGCAACGCCAGGCTACCACGATCAAGGGCGTACTCATTTTTATGCTATTGCTGGCTTTGCTGATCCCGACATCGATGATCGACGGCCTCATTAATGAACGGCAATACCGGCAACAGGAGGCGGTTACCGAAGTGAGCAGCAAATGGGGGCAAAGTCAGTCGCTTGCCGGTCCTGTGTTGTCCATTCCCTACCAGATCGTGCAGCGTGCTGCCGACGGGAAGGAAATTGCGCGGGAAACGAAATATACGTTTTTCCTGCCCGACGAACTCGTTGTAAATGGTGCAGTCAACCCTGAAAAACGGCACCGTGGTATTTTTGATGTCGTCCTGTATAGTTCCAAAATAACCCTGGAAGGTTCTTTTTCCAAGTTCCAGCCTGAAAAACTGATTCCGCAGAACGCAGAGATATTGTGGAATAAAGCGGTACTGCAATTCGCTATACCCGATCTGCGCGGCCTGGAAGACCAGGTGAAGTTGCTTTGGGACGACCGGGAGGCGGTTTTCGAACCGGGAATTCCGGTGCCGGGCATGATCAACAGCGGTATAAATGTTGCCTTGCCTTTGAATCCGGCCGACACGGCTTCGCACCGGTTTCGGATCGACGTAGCGCTGAAAGGCTCGGGTTCTCTGTTTTTTACGCCGCTCGGAAAAGTAACGACGGTGAAACTGACTTCGCCCTGGGCGGATCCGAGTTTTACGGGCGCTTTTTTGCCGGATGAAAAAAATGTGTCTGCCGCCGGTTTTGATGCCTCCTGGAAGGTACTGAACCTCAACCGCAATTACCCGCAGCAGTGGAACAGCGACCAGTATATGTCGTTCAGCGAAAGCGCTTTTGGCGTCGATTTCATTATGCCGGTGGATAACTACCAAAAATCCACGCGTTCGGTGAAATACGCGATTCTGTTTATAGGCCTTACTTTCCTGACGGTCTTTTTTGTGGAAATGCGGCAGGCCAACCGGATTCACCCGTTTCAATATGCACTCATCGGGCTGGCAATGGTGATCTTTTACACCTTGCTGGTAGCCATTTCCGAGCATATTTCTTTCAATTACGCCTACCTGATCGCGGCGACGATGACCATTGGCCTTACGGGTATGTACGCCAAAGCGCTGTTCAATTCGGGCCGCGTGGCACTCTTCATCAGCGGCGCACTGACCCTGCTTCATGGCTTCCTGTTCGTGGTGCTCCAACAACAGGATTATGCCCTGCTGATCGGGAGTCTCGGGTTGTTTGTGATACTGGGCGTGGTGATGTATTTCTCACGGCGGATTAGTTGGTGATTTTGTTATTTGTTATTTAGTGGTGTTTCAGGCTTGGAATTGGGGGCGGGAAAAATTGTTTACACTTTTTTTCGGGTCATCAGCCTGAAACACTATTAATAATGCGAATATTGGGCTTTTCCGAAGATGATTTTAACATATGGCGGGAGCCTATTTAGAACGTTCTTGCCGAAAAATCCAATCGTTTGAAAAAGTTTTTTGGGAACATAATTTTATTCGTCGTGTTTGGCGGGCTATTCTTCACAGTTCAAAGCTGCGAGCAGGATACTACTTTAAAAACCTACCGGATTGGTTTCTCACAATGCTGTGACGACCCCTGGAGGGACGTCATGAATGGTGAAATACAGCGGGAACTGCTCCTGCATCCTGAATTGGATTTTAAAATAAAAGTTGCCGGGAGTAACAATGAATTACAGGAGCAGCAGATAAAACAACTTGTGGAGGAAGGCATTGACATCCTGCTCGTGTCGCCTAACGAAGCCAGGCCACTGACGGCTGTCATCGAAGAAGTTTACAAGGCTGGTATTCCTGTAATTTTGATTGACCGGAAGACGGACTCGGAACTGTACACCGCTTATATCGGAGCCAATAATTATGAAATTGGCAAAACGGCGGGCCGTTATGTTGCCAACCGCATGAACGGACAGGCAAAGGTCATTGAAATCCTTTTGCCCCTAACCATTTCACCAGGTGCTGCCCGCAACCGGGGATTTCAGGACGGCATTATCCCGACTCCCGGCATCGAGGTAGTGGCTACGCTGGAAACTAAAGGTGGGCTGGACGACATCAATAAATTTTTACCTGAAATATTGCGCCAGCACCCGGAAGCCAACGCCATCTTCGGCCACACCGACCTCCTTGCAGAAACAGCCTACAAAATAGCTCAGGATATGGGCCGGGCTAAAGAGATGCTATTCGTCGGCATAGACGGCATCCCTGGCACGGGTCGTGGCATACAGGCGGTGGAAGATGATATTCTTGATGCTTCCATACTTTACCCGACCGGCGGAGCGGAGGCGATTCGGCTCTCCCTTTCTGTGTTGATCAACTTGCCCTTCAAAAAGGAAAATACGCTCGAAACCATCGTCATCGACCATACCAACGCCCGTATCCTTCACAACCAAATGAAGAAAGTGTTCAGCTTGCAAGAAAGTATTGATGAGCAGGTGAAAGCGTTGAAGACATTGAAAAATATTTACGCTAATCAAAGGGTTTATATTTTCGTGTTGTTATCCAGTCTGCTGCTGGCGCTGGTATTGGGCGTGTTTTTATGGATATCCCTGCGTTCGAAACAGGCTGCCTACCAAAGTCTTGAAAAGAAAAACCAGGAGATACTTGAACATGAGCGGCAACTCGTTGAAATGTCGGAAGAAGTCAGGCAAGCCATCCAGGCTAAGGTGGATTTTTTCACCAATATCAGCCACGAATTTCGCACACCGCTGACACTGATTTTGGGCTTTGCCGAGGAGTTGCTGCCTTCAAAAATACTCAGCAAGGATGTGCAGCAAAGTATCGGCCATATCCGGCAAAACGCTTTCCGGCTGCTCCGGCTCGTCAACCAGCTCATGGATTTTCGCAAAGTGGAAAGCCAGCAGTTGAAGCTGCGCGCCAGTGAAAATGACTTGATCGCTTTCGTCCGCAACATCATGGAATCCTATGGCAAGACGGCCCATAACCGGGGTATTGATTTTCAGTTGATCACCCGGCATGAGCGGTTACCAATTTGGTTCGATGCAGGCATGATGGATAAAGTACTGTTCAACCTGCTGTCCAATACCTTCAAATATACCTCCGATGGCGGCAAAATCCACCTCTCTATTTCAGTTGATAATTTTGAAAACAAGGTAAAACTAACTGTTGAAGACACTGGTAAAGGAATGACCGCTACGGAAGTGAAACATGTTTTCGAACCTTTTTTTCAGGGTGAAGAACAACAGTTGACAGGCACCGGGCTGGGGCTTTCTTTGTCGAAATCGCTGGTGGAGCTGCATTGCGGTGATATCACGGCTCAAAGTTCGAAAGGCAAGGGCAGCCGTTTTACCGTTTCTTTACCGTTGGGAAGGCAACACCTGCGGGAGGAGCAAATAGTGCAGGGACAGGTTCAATACCTCTCCAGCGAAGAATTTTTCCTCGCTTCGGGCATGGAACCGGACGCTTCCGAAGTAGAAGATGAAAGCACAGTAGCCACCCAGCAAGTTCTTGTTATCGAAGACAATGAAGACCTGCAATATTTCTTAAGAAAAAAACTCAGCCGCACCTTTCAGGTCGTACAGGCTACAGAGGGGAATGAGGGTTTGAAAAAAGCCTTCGAAACTACTCCCGACCTCATCATTTGCGATATCATGCTGCCAGGCATGAACGGCCTGGAAATCGCCCGAACCCTGAAATCCGACCTCCGCACCTCGCACATCCCTATCATCTTGCTCTCTGCCCAAAGCACGATGGAACAGCAAATAGAAGGTACGGAAACGGGCGCCGATTCGTATATCACCAAACCCTTTAACGTTCAGTACTTACTGGCAAAGATCAAATCATTGCTGCTCAACCGCCAGGTGTTGCGGGAAAGTTTCAGCAATCGACTTTTGATGCTTGCCCCGGAGGCCCCGGCGATAAAATTGCCCGAAACAATCTCTACGCTCGACCGGGATTTTATTCAAAAATTCGTCGTATACATCGATAAGCATTACGCCCGCCAGGATTTCCAGGTAGCCGACCTCTGCCAGGAATTCGGTCTGTCCAGGTCGCAGCTGTACCGCAAAGTGAATGCCCTGCTCGGCGAGAGCATCAGTGACTACATTCAGAATATCCGCTTGAGAAAAGCGGAAGAAATGCTGTTGGAAGGTAATCTGCCCGTAGCGGACATTGCTTACAAAGTGGGGTACTCTTCTCCGGATTATTTTTCGACCGTGTTCCGTTCGAGGTACGGCGTGCCGCCAACGGCGTTCAGGAAGAAGGAATAGTGAAACAATTCTCAAGATTCCTGCAACAATATTTAAGACACAATCTTTATCCCGTCTTTTAAGAACAAGTCCAACTTATTGATTTACAGTACCTTAAAGCATTTCCCCCCTTGCAACATATTTAGAGATACTTTGGAATGATCGTGAAGCCCTGTGGTTTGGTCTCGCTCTAGTTTTGCGATACTAAAAAAGGTGTACATGAATCATCGCAAGATTTTATTCTGGTCTGTAACTGTTGCATTCGCTGGTTTCTTATTTGGATTTGACACAGTCGTAATTTCAGGCGCCGACCTCTCTCTTCAGGCACTCTGGCAAAAAGGAGAATTCTTCCACGGCTTTGTCGTAATGGCCTCTGCCCTCTGGGGGACCGTGATCGGCGCTATATTCGGCGGCATTCCCACTGATACAATAGGCCGTAAAAAGACCCTCATCTGGATTGGCATGCTCTATTTGGTGTCGGCGCTCGGTTCCGCACTGGCGGGCGATCCCTGGGTGTTCGCTTTTTTCAGATTCCTGGGCGGGCTTGGAATCGGTGCGTCTACGATAGCAGCACCCGCATACATTTCCGAAATAGCGCCCGCCCGGAACCGGGGGAAACTTGTAGCGCTTTATCAGTTCAACATCGTTTTCGGTATCCTCCTTGCCTTCCTTTCCAACTTCCTCCTGAGCGGTATCGGCGAAAACGCCTGGCGATGGATGCTTGGCATACAAGCATTTCCGGCTTTTATATATACGTTGATGGTTTTCACGGTACCGGAAAGTCCCCGGTGGTTGTTGGTAAAAAAAGGGGACCGCAGTTCCGCCCTCAAGACGCTTCGTTTGATTGACCCCGGCATGGACGTGGAGGCAGCAGTGCAAGGCATCCTGGCCGACCATGAGACAACAGATAAAAGCGAAACTATTTTCAGCAAAAAATACCGCTTCCCGTTGATGCTGGCCTTTCTGGTGGCATTTTTCAACCAGTTTTCAGGCATCAACGCCTTTTTGTACTACGCTCCCCGCATCTTCGAAATAGCAGGCCTGGAAAAAAGTTCGGCGCTTCTGAGCAGCGTGGGCATTGGTGTTACCAACCTCATTTTCACGTTCATCGGCTTGTCGCTCATTGACCGGTTTGGAAGGAGGCAGCTCATGCTAATCGGTTCGGTGGGCTACATCGTGTCATTGTCCCTGGTGGCCGCCACTTTTGCCCTGGGCATAAAGGGTATGGCCGTGCCGGTTTTCCTGTTCCTGTTTATTGCATCGCATGCCATCGGACAGGGAACCGTCATCTGGGTGTTCATCTCGGAAATTTTTCCCAATCATTTGCGGGCAAACGGACAGGCTTTCGGAAGCTCCGTTCACTGGGTATTGGCAGCAGCCATTCCATCCTTAGTGCCGGTGTTGTTCACTACAATCGGAGCAGCGACCGTGTTTTCCATCTTCGCTTTTATGATGCTGCTTCAATTGATTTGGGTCTGGCGCATGATGCCGGAGACGAAACAGGTCTCGCTGGAGGATATGGAAAAGCAATTGGCTTTTAAAAAATAGTCCAGACATACCTGTAGTTCGAACAGGGTTAGGAAATGCATTTCAAAAACGCTGTTTAAAAACAAGAATCATGTCGAATCCTGCGATTATATGCTTTGGAGAAATCCTTTGGGATGTGCTGCCGACCGGGCGTAAAGCAGGCGGTGCCCCCATGAATGTCGCGTTTCACGCCAACCAACTGGGTCTGGAATCCAAAATGATCAGCAAAACAGGTGATGATGATTTGGGCAAGGAACTCAAGCGTTTTTTGGAAAACATCGGCGTTTCTGTCGAATTGATTCAAACGGACAACACCTTCCCGACCGGCATCGTCAACGTGGCACTTGACAAAAATGGCTCGCCGTCCTACGAAATCGTCAGCCCGGTCGCATGGGACTATATCCATCCCGATGATAAGGTGAAAGACTTCGTGAAAAATGCCGGCGCATTGATATTCGGCAGCCTCGCCTGCCGGACAGAACGCAATAAAAGAACCCTGCTCGAATATGTCGACCTGGCAAACATCCGGGTATTCGATGTCAACTTGCGAACACCCTTTTATTCCAAACCACTCGTGGAGGAATTCTTGGGAAAAGCCGACATCGTGAAAATGAACGATGAGGAGCTTACGCTGATCGGAGAATGGCTGGGCATTTCCGGCACTGAAAAAGCGCAATTGGAATACATCAAAAACGAATTCAGTCTCGATCTGGTCATCCTCACGAAAGGCAGGCATGGCGCGGCTTGTCTGGATGAAACAGGCTACTATGAGCAGCCGGGATTCCGGGTAAACGTGCAGGATACCATCGGCAGTGGCGATTCCTTTTTAGCGGCTTTTCTGAGCCGGTTTTTGAAAGGTGAAAGCACACGGGATTGCCTCGTATTCGCCAGTGCCGTCGGAGCGCTGGTGGCGACGAAACAGGGCGGCACACCGAAAATAGACTTGCCGGAAATACTGGCAATTATGAATTCAAAGTCATTTCAGCAAACTTAAAATAACCTCGGATACATGAATAAACTATTGACTATCCTCACAGCGCTCTTCCTCGGCAGCCTGATTTGCTCCTGTCAGGAACACAGGTGGGCACAGTCAGGCAAAACAGATACAGCATCAAGTTACAACGAGCAGCACCGTTCCCAGTTCCATTTTTCGCCCGAAGCAAATTGGATGAACGACCCGAACGGCATGTTCTTTTATGAAGGCGAATACCACCTGTTTTACCAATACTACCCCGACAGCACGGTTTGGGGGCCGATGCACTGGGGGCACGCCGTGAGTACTGATATGGTACACTGGCAGCATTTGCCCATCGCACTATACCCGGATTCGCTGGGTTTTATTTTTAGCGGCAGCGCTGTGGTGGACTGGAAAAACACGAGCGGTTTGGGAGAAAATGCCCAACCGCCCATCATTGCCATTTTTACCCACCACGATATGGCAGGGGAGAAAGCCGGCCGCCAAGATTATCAATACCAAAGTATCGCTTACAGCAATGACCGGGGCCGTAGCTGGACAAAATACGAAGGCAACCCCGTGGTACCCAACCCAGGAAATATCCGTGATTTTCGCGACCCGAAAGTAATCTGGGACGACGCTTCCAATCAATGGGTAATGGTGTTTGCGGCTTTTGACCATATTAAATTATATGGCTCGAAAGACTTAAAATCGTGGACGCATTTAAGCGATTGGGGCAAGGAGTATGGCGCACACGGCGGCGTCTGGGAATGCCCCGATATGTTTCCGATAACCGTCGAAGGAACGGGTGAAAAGAAGTGGGTGTTGCTGCAAAGCCTGAATCCGGGCGGGGCAAACGGCGGCTCCGGCACGCAATATTTCGTCGGCGATTTCAACGGTAAAAACTTCACGCTCGATGCCGCTTTTGAACCGTTGGTAAAAGACGGAAAAGCCGTTTGGCTGGATTATGGGCGGGACAATTATGCAGGCGTCACCTGGTCGGATATTCCCAAAGATGACGGTCGTCGCCTGTTTATTGGCTGGATGAGTAACTGGGACTATGCCACGGTCGTGCCCACCGAAACATGGCGCAGCGCCACCACCTTGCCGAGAGAATTAATGCTAAAAAAAACCAGCGAAGGCTACCGCATTTTTACCCAGCCGGTGAAGGAATTGCAGGCGCTTCGCACGGCTTCTCATAAAATCGAACGTGCAGCAGTAGCGGGCGTTCTAGACCTGACACCGCAGCTTGGTTTTTCCCCGGTACAAATGGAATTGATATTGGAATTTGAATATGAAGCGGGTGTGCCTGCCGATTTCGGCGTAGCGCTTTCAAATGCAAAAGGCGAGCAATACCGCATCGGTTTCGACGCCGCCGCCAAGCAGTTTTACAGCGACCGCACGAAGGCGGGCCACCTTTCTTTTTCCGATAAATTCGGCGCTAAACCCCACGTCGCTCCTCGCTTTTCCAAAGACAAGACGGTTCGTTTTCACCTGTTTTTCGACGTGGCTTCGGCTGAGCTTTTTGCCGACGACGGGACTACAGTTTTGACGGATATATTTTTTCCGGGCGAGAATTTTAATCAGGTGAAAATATATGCGTGGAAGGGGAAGGTGAAAGTATTGAATGGCGACGCATATTCTTTAAAAAGCATTTGGAAATAATGCAGGCAGGTAGCGAGGTTGAATCAAACACAACCCTGTTTATATGCCACTCTACTTTAGGCCCTATAACATCTAAAACATTACAAATCTGTCATTCAAAACGTAACAACATGAAATTCAAATTACTATCACTTTTCGCTCTGCTCCTTTCCGGGCAGTTCGCTTTTGCCCAGCGAACCGTCAGAGGAACGGTCACGGATGCGGAAACAAGCGACCCGCTCATCGGGGCGACCATCCTCGTGAAGGGGACGACCACCGGAACCATCACCGATATCAGTGGAGCTTTTTCGCTCGAAGTGCCGGACGAGACGGCGACGTTGAGCATTTCCTACACGGGTTACAAATCCGCAGTCGTGTCCATTGCCGGACTACAGAACGTGGCGGTGCCCCTCGAAGCGGGTAGCATCCTCGACGAAGTCGTCGTCACCGGCTACACCACCCAACGCAAAGCCGACCTGACCGGGGCGGTGACAGCCGTGGACGTGCAGGAAGTTGCCACGCTGCCTTCCGGCAACATTATGCGCAACCTGCAAGGCAGGATACCCGGCGTTCAGGTTTTCACCAACGGCAACCCGAACTCGACGGTGGGGGTGCGCATCCGAGGCGTAGGCCTGGGCAGGCTCGGCTTCAACGACCCGCTGTACGTGATTGACGGAGTGCCGACTTTGTCGGGGATGCACGAGTTGAACCCGAACGATATCGAGTCGCTGCAGGTGTTGCGGGATGCCGCTTCCGCCAGCATTTACGGCTCACGGGCAGCCAACGGCGTCATCATTATCACCACAAAAAAAGGCAAGGCTGGCGCCATGCGGGTCAACCTGAAAGCCAACGTTTCCACGGAAGACTACACTTTCGACGTGAACCCGCTCAACACCGGGCAACGTGCGACCGCCATTTGGCAAGCCGCCGTCAACGACCAAACCAACCCGAATGCAGCCAGCCCGCTGTATCAATACGAGTGGAACGGCGACTTCAGCAACCCGGTGCTGAACAAGGTTTTGCTGCCCGAATACATTGACGGCAACCGCACCATGAAGCCCGCCAACACCGACTGGTTCAATGAGATCCAGCAAACGGCGCTCATTCAGGACTACAACCTGTCCGTTTCCAACGGTACTTCCAGAGGGAATTACATCTTGTCGGGCAGCTATTACAACCACCAGGGCATCATCAAACATTCGGAGTTCGAGCGGTTCTCGTTTCGCATCAACACGGACTATGCGCTCATTCCCGGCAAGCTGAAAATCGGGCAAAACTTCACCGCTACCAACCAGCAGGCAAACCAGGCGAACGACATCGCCGAAGGTGCCATGGGCTTGTCTATCGAGCAGCAAACCATTGTGCCGGTTCGCACCGCCGACGGCTTGGGCTGGGGCGGCCCCACGGGCGGCATCACCGACCGGGACAACCCGGTGCGCCTGCTGGAAATGAACAAGGACAACGTGTCCAACTTCAACCGCCTGCTCGGCAATGTCTTCCTCGAATGGTCGCCCGTGCAAAACCTGACGCTCAAATCGAGTTTCGGCGTGGATTACAACTTCTTCTACAACAGGAACTTCCGCAAATCTTTCGTGGCGGGCAGCCTCAATTTTGAGGACAGGCTGAGCACGTTTAACAACCGCTACGGCAACTGGGTCTGGTCGAACACCGCCAACTACAAAGTCAATTTGTCGGGCAAGCACGCCCTCGATTTGCTGGCAGGCACGGAGGCGATCAAGTTCAAAGGCGAGTCCTTTGAGGGCATCGCCGAAGGCTTCGCTGCGCAAGACCGGGACTTCGCTTTCCTGTCGCAAGCCACCGGCAGCCAGTTCGCACGGGGTGCCGGCGATAGCTGGTCGCTGCTGTCTTATTTCGGCAAAGCCAACTACGTTTTTGCCGACAAATACCTGCTGTCGGGCACGGTGCGCCGGGACGGTTCTTCGCGCTTTGGCGCAAACAACCGTTGGGGCATATTCCCCGCCTTGTCAGTGGGTTGGAGGATTAGTCAGGAGGCTTTCCTGAAAAATTCCAGCCTGGTTTCCGACCTGAAACTCCGGGGAAGCTGGGGCTTGAACGGCAACCAGCAAATCAGTTCGCTCGCCGCAATCGCTATTTACGAGCCTCGCTATGCCACGCAATCGCTGTTCACCACGCTGCAAGACAACGGCACTGCTTATGACATCGGCGGCATCAACGAGGGGCAACTACCTTCCGGTTTTGCCCGCACGCAGAGCGCCAACCCCGACCTTAAATGGGAAACTTCCGAGCAATACAACGCAGGTCTGGATTTCAGCCTGTTGGATTTCAAGCTCTACGGCAGCGTGGATTATTTTCAAAAAGAAACCCGTGACATCCTGACCGCCACCCGCCCGCTGGCAACGCAAGGTGAAGGCGCTCAACGGATTGTGAACGGCGGCACTGTGGCCAACTGGGGCTGGGAATTTGTGCTCGGCTACCAAACCCGGATCGGCGACGATATTCGCCTCGACATTTCCGCCAACCTGTCCACCGCCAAAAACGAGGTCTTGGATTTGCCGCAGGAGGTTATCAACTCGTTCCCCGGCAATGGGCAGGATCAGACCATTCTCGGTCATTCGGTCAATTCGGTCTATGGTTTTGTCGCCGACGGCTTGTTCCAAAGCCAGGCAGACGTGGATGCCCATGCCAGCCAAACTGGCGCCGCGCCGGGTCGCATTCGCTGGAAAGACCTGAACGAGGACGGTGTTATTGACGACAAAGACCAGGACTACATCGCCATTTTCGACAATCCCGATTTCATCTACGGCGCAAACTTCACGGTCGGCTACAAAGCTTTCGACCTGAATCTGTTTTTCCAGGGCGTTTCCGGCGGTCAAATCAGGAATGGCTACAAAGTCTTCACCGATTTCACCTCCGTCAACGTCGGCTCGAACTACGGGCAGCGGACGCTGGATGCGTGGACGCCGCAAAACACCGGCTCGACCATTCCCGCTTTGACCAGGATTGATAACAACAACGAGGCTCGCCAGTCTACCTATTTTTGGGAACCTGCCGACTACCTCAAGCTGCGCAACTTGACGCTGGGCTACACGCTCGGCGCCGACCAACTGCAAAAGCTGCGGATGAACGGCGCAAGGATTTATATGCACGCGCAAAACCTGTTCACCATCAAGCCCAGCGAAACGGTGGCGCAAGACCCGGAGACGCCGAATGCTACCTTCCCGGTGCCTCGGCGGTACACGATTGGCGTGGACGTAACCTTTTAATTTTTTAAAAAAAAGACAATGAAATTCATTCATAAACTACTCCTCCTGACGCTGCTCGCCTTCGGCTTTGCAAGCTGCAAGGATTTCCTCGAAGAAACGCCCAAGGGCGTTTTGAGCGAAGGCCAGGTTATCAACATCGAAAACATTGATGGGCTGGTGATTGCCGCCTATTCCTGGCTCGGCAACGACCACTACACTGCGCCCAACTACCTCTGGACGACCGGCAACCTGCGGGCCGGCGACGCTCACAAAGGTGGCAACGGCGCCGGCGATATTTTCGCCTACCACGCCCTGTCTGTTTACACACCGCTGGTTGCGGACATGTCCACTTTTCCGCCGGATTTGATTGATTTGAACAACAAAAAATGGGAGCGCCAATTCACTGGTATTTCCCGCTGCAATACGGCGCTTGCGGTTTTGAACCAAGTGACCGAAGCGCAATATCCCCTGAAAAAAGCGCGGGAAGCGGAGCTGCGTTTCCTGCGGGGGCATTCCTATTTTGACCTGAAAATCCACTTCAAGCGCGTTCCATACATTGATGAAAACGTGGCGGTCGAAGACATTCTGAAGGTCTCCAACGTGGACTTGACCGACCAGGAGCTGTGGACGAAAATCGCCGACGAGTTTCGGTTTGGCGTTGCCAATTTGCCCGAAACGCAAAGCCAGGTGGGCAGGGCAAACAAGTACACGGCAATGGCTTATTTAGCCAAAACGCTGTTGTATCAAGCCTACGAGCAGAACGACCAAAATCAGGTGACGAGGGTGGACGCTGCCAAATTGGAGGAAGTGGTGAGCCTCGTGACGCAAATTGAAGGCTCCGGCAAGTATGGTTTGCAAGGCGATTTTGCCGAAAATTTCCTATACGAATTCGAGAATGGAAAGGAGTCGGTTTTTGCCATTCAACGTTCGATTAACGACGGCTCACCCGACGGTCGTGGCACCTGGGCGTCGGCGCTGAACTACCCGCAATCGGCGGAATTTGGCTGCTGCGGCTTCCATGTGCCGACCCAGAATTTTGTCAATTCTTTCAAAACCGGCGCGGACGGACTGCCGCTGTTGGACACCTACAACGATGCTAATTACATCGCCGCCGCCGACCCGGTTGACCCCCGCCTCGACCACACGGTGGTGCAGCAAGGCAAGCCGTTCAAGTACGACCCTTCCTACATCGCTCAAGGCGACTCTTGGGCACGTGACCCTGCCACCTATGGCAACTACGCTTCGATGAAAGAACTGGAGCACCCCGATTGCCCCTGCCGGGCGGCGAACGGTCCGTTCACCATTACCTCCAAAAACGACGTGCTCATCCGCTACGCGGACGTGCTGTTGTGGAAAGCCGAGGCGCTCATCGAGTTGGGCAGGCAGAGCGAAGCCTTGCCGATTATCAATCAAATCCGTGACCGTGCCGCCAACAGCGTGGGTCGTTTGAATGGCGCCGGCATTTACAATGTGCAGCCTTACGCGGCTTTTGCTTCGCAAGACCATGCACGGCAGGCGCTGCGTTTCGAGCGCCGCTTGGAGTTGGGCTTGGAAGGGCACCGCTTTTTTGACCTGGTGCGCTGGGGAATTGCGAAGCAGTGGCTGGACGGCTATCTCTCGGTCGAGCGCACCCGGCGTCCGTACCTGAACGATGCCAATTTCCAGGCCGGCAAAAACGAATACATGCCCATCCCGCAGACGCAAATCAATCTTTCGGCAGGGCTTTACCAGCAAAATCCGGGGTACTAAAAACCCCCGCTGCACGAACCTGAAAATTCTTCTTCGAGAGCCGTCTTTCCGAAAGTTTAAGCCTTTCGCAAAGGCGGTTCTCCCAAATTTTTAATTCATCATGATGAAAAATATCCTTGCGCATTACCGCAGCATGATTGCCCTGGCGCTTTTCGCTTTGGCCATCAGCTTCAGCGCCTGCAAAGACGACTTGCTTGCAGGCACCGATTTGGACATTGACCCGAACAAAACCCTGCTCATCACCGACTTCATCGCGCCCGGCGCAGAAGAAGTCATCATTGACGAGGAAAAACGCACGGTCAATGTCACGTTCCCCTGCGGCACCAACTTGTCCGCTGTCACGCCAATGCTCGCTGTTTCTGCGGGCAATGCGACGAAACCTGCCTCCGGCGAGGTGGTCAATCTCTCGGTTCCGGTCACTTACACCTTGGTCAACGGCAACCTGTTCAGCAACTGGACGGTGACCGCCAGTGTCCGCTGCATCACCGGCTTTTTGAGCGACGCCCCCACCCGTCAGGGCATCGAAGAAGACGACGTGAAGGCAGCCGCCGATTGGTTTTTTGCCAATTATGCCGAGGATGTGGCAAAATATGTCTCTTTCCAGGACATCAAAAACGGCACGGTTGACTTAAGCCAGTACAAGGTTTTATGGTTCTACTACGACCGCAACGATGCGTTCCAATTGCCCGCCGACTCGCAAGACCCGGACGTGCTGAATGCCATTAAAAACTGGTACAAAGCAGGCGGAAACCTCTACCTCGCCGGCTACGCCAATCAATATCTCTGGGACTTGGGACGCATTACGGATCAATACTCCCGAGTCATCGGCGGCGGTGGCGGTTTCGAAAATGGCGACACCTGGACGATCAACACGAACATTGCCAAGACGCACGACCAGAGCGTTCACCCCATTTATGCGGGCATCCCAATGAACAATGTGGACGGTCGGAAGGAATTTCCGGTGCTTGGCCCAGGCTGGCGGGAAGACCACAACTACGTGATTGAAAAAGTACCGGAATACATGGTGGATATGTTGGGTGTCCCCATTGACCCGACCGTGGGTTTTAACGAAAATCCGAATGTTTACAATGCGTTCACTTCCAGGAATAACGCAGAATGGCTGGGCACTTGGGGTGGCATCAACGACTACTTCATGACAGGAATCATGGAGTTGAAACCTAATAGTGAGTTCCAGGGCACTGCCATTTTTCAGGGCATCGGCGGCATCGAGTACAATCAAAACAACCAGGGCACAATCAATCCGGAAGGACTGAACGTGCATCAGGGGAATATTGACAGGCTGACGAAGAATACGATCAGTTATCTTTCAACGAAATAGGCTAAAGATAAGTTATGAAGTTGCCGGGCATTTGCCCGGCAACTTCATAACTTATCTTTTGCACCTTCCTCAATAAATACAGATGATTTTTATGGGAAAAATTTTCCCATAATCACCGCTCTTCAATTGCTTCCTTTCCTTTAGTTAGGCGCAAAAACGGAGGCTATAATTCTTCCGGTTATTAATCAAGTGCATAAAATAAGACGGCATTTTTTCGGAAAAATACGTGCGGTTTTAAATTAACGGTAATAATTTCTCCTTTACTATGTCTCGCACTTTATACTTTTCTTTTTTCTCTTTTTACTTCCTCTCCGCCTGCCAAACCGGGCAGAAATCCCCGCCATTATTCGAAAAAATCCCCGCCGCCCACTCCGGCATTGACTTCGTCAATACCGTTGAAAACACGGAAGACTTCAATATTTTCAACTACCGCAATTTCTACAATGGCGGTGGCGTCGCCCTCGGCGACATCAACAACGACGGGCTGACCGATATTTTTTTCACCTCCAACATGGGCAAAAATCGCCTGTACCTTAACAAAGGAAATTTCCAATTTGAAGATATTACGGAAAAAGCGGGCGTTGGCGGCTCGAAAGTCTGGAGCACCGGCGTCGTTATGGCGGACATTAATGCCGACGGCTGGCTCGATATATTTGTTTGCAATGCCGGATATGTCAAAGAATCTGACCGCACGAAGGAATTATTTATCAATAACCACGACCTCACTTTTACGGAAAAAGCAGCCGAATATGGCTTGGACGAAACAGGCTACACCACCCACGCTGCCTTTTTTGACTACGACCTCGACGGCGACCTCGATTGCTATATTCTCAACAACAGCTTTATGCCTGTTAATAAGTTGAATTATAGCAGCGACCGGGAACGATATGCAGCAGATTGGCAAGTGCCGGAATTTCTGAAAGGCGGCGGCGACAAACTCCTGCGAAACGATTCCCCGCCCGGCGGGAACGGGAAGGTGAAATTCACCGATGTAACCCGGCAAGCAGGCATTTACGGCAGCCTTATCGGCTTTGGATTGGGCATCACCGTCGGCGACATCAATGGCGACCACCTGCCCGACCTCTATATTTCCAACGATTTTTACGAGCGGGACTACCTCTACCTCAACAACGGCGACGGCACTTTCCGGGAGGAAATCGAAAAATGGATGCAGCACTTGCCCCAGGCAAGTATGGGCGCAGACATGGCGGACGTGAACAACGACGGCTACCCCGATATTTTCGTCACCGAAATGCTGCCCGGCGACGACCTGCGCCTGAAAACCACCACACAATTCGACAGCTACAGCCTCTCCGACCTCAAGATCAAGCGGGGTTTTTATCATCAATACATGCAGAACTGCCTGCAAATTTTCACCCCGGTTCAGGCTGCTTCGACGGGTGGCGGCGTGTTCACCGAAACAGCCCATTTCAGCGGCGTCGCAGCCACCGACTGGAGCTGGGGCGCGCTGCTTTTCGACATGGACAACGACGGCTGGCGAGACATTTACGTTTGCAATGGCATCCTTCAAGACGTTGCTGACCAGGACTTTACCGACTTTTTTGCCCAAGAGTTAATTCAAAAGATGCAGCAGACCGGCATAAAAGAGCCTTTCATGAGCCTTGTCGGCAAAGCGCCTTCCGTGCCGCTTCCTGACAAAGCCTTCCGCAACCGGGGCGGCACCAAAGGTTCGGGACAGGCGCCCACTTTTGAAGATGTCGGCATGGCATGGGGCTTCGATGCGCCTAATTTTGCCAACGGCGCAGCGTATGCCGACCTCGACAACGACGGCGACCTCGACCTCGTCGTCAACAACGTGAACCAAGAGGCTTTTCTCTACCGAAACCGCTCGCAGGAGCTGCTGAAAAACCACTTCCTTACCCTGCAACTCAAGGGCAACGGGCAAAACACCTTCGCCGTCGGCTCGAAGGTTTTTGTGCATCAGGGCGCTCAAATATTGAATTGCCAACTCATGCCTACCCGTGGTTATCAGTCGTCGGTGGACTACAAAATGGTGTTTGGCCTGGGGCAAAATGCAGCGGTGGACTCGGTCGTAGTCATCTGGCACGACCTGAAAAAGACAGTCTTGAAAAACCCGCCCACCGATACCATTCTGCTGATTTCACGGGAAAATGCAACCGGTATTGCAACGAGCGGACTATTTGATTTTCAACCAAATAAGCAGGTGCTATTTGAAGAAATTGCCAGCCCCTTTGCCGCTCACCGGGAAGATGATTTTGTTGATTTTTACCAAGAGGGTTTGGCGTACCGCAAAGTGTCGAGGGAAGGCGCACGAGGTGCAGCCGCCGACGTGAATGGCGATGGTTTGGAAGACATTTTTATCGGTGGGGCAAGCGGCCAGCCGGGGCAACTTTATCTGCAAGCGCCGGGCGGAGATTTTCAGCCCTCCCGCCAGCCGGCCTTTGAAAAAGACGCAGATTTTGAAGACACGGCGCTCGCCTTTTTTGACGCCGACGGCGACGGCGACCCGGATTTGGCAGTCGGCTCCGGCGGCAACCACCGCCCGACGGGTTCCCGCCTGCTCAATGCGAGGCTGTACCTCAACGACGGCAAGGGTTTTTTTGCAAGAAACGACCAAGCACTGCCGACCACCGGCTTCAACGCTGCCGTCGTCGTGCCGCTCGATTTTGACGCAGACGGCGACCTCGATTTGTTTGTCGGCAGCCGCAGCGTACCGGGGAAGTACGGTGTGCCGCCCAAGCATTTTTTATTGCAAAATGACGGCAGCGGCAATTTCAAAAACGTGGCAAAACAGGCAGCGCCCGATTTCTCCCGCCTCGGCATGGTCACCGCCGCCAAATGGGTCAACATAACCGGCGACGAGCGCCCTGAATTGGTCGTCGTCGGTGAATGGGCAGGTCCGCAAATCTTTGAAATTCAAGCGAATAAGCTCACCCTCTCCCGCTCTCCCGCGCTCACCGCTCTAAAAGGCTGGTGGTACGCCGTCGAAAGCGAAGACCTGGACGGCGACGGCGACCAGGATTTGATTTTGGGTAACCGGGGCGAAAACTTCTACTTCACCGGCACGAAAGAGCAGCCCGCCAAACTTTGGGTCAGCGATTTCGACGACAACGGAGCGGTTGAACAAATACTGACCCGCCACATCGGGGGCAGGGACGTGACTATTGCGCTGAAAAAAGAACTGACGGCGCAGTTGCCCGGCTTGAAAAAGCAAAACCTGAAACACGCTGATTTTGCCAAAAAGTCCATACAAGAACTGTTCCCTGCGGAGGTGCTGGACAAGGCGCTCGTGCTGGAAGGCAATTATTTTTCTTCGGCAATCGCCCTCAACGACGGCAAGGGGGGCTGGTCTGTTCAGGCGCTTCCCGCCGAGGCGCAGCTTTCGAGCGTCCACGGCATTTTGTGTGAAGATCTGAACGGCGACGGCAAAAAAGACCTGTTGCTCGGCGGCAATGACAGCGGTTTTATGCCGCAATTTTCTAGGCTTGACGCCAGCTTTGGGCACGTGTTGCTGAACGCCGGCGGAGGTCGTTTCGAGCGAATAGACAACCGGGCGTCGGGCTTATTTGTGAAAGGAGAGGTACGGCAAATATTGGCGGTGCAGGCAGGGGCCGAGCGGCGGGTGGTGGTGCTTTTGAATAATGAGAAGGCGAGGTTTTTTAAAGAGAAATCAGAAAAATAAATTCAACCATGAAAAAAGCATTCTTCCTTACAATATGTCTCGTGCAAACCTGGGTTATATTTTCCCAAAATTACAATGAGTTATATCGTCCGGCATTTCATTTTACGCCCGAAAAAAATTGGCTCAACGACCCCAACGGGCTGGTATATTTTGAAGGCGAATACCACCTGTTTTACCAATACAATCCCCTCGGCTCACAATGGGGAAATATGAGTTGGGGGCACGCCGTGAGCACGGATTTGGTGAATTGGGAGCAATTACCCGTCGCCATTCCGGTCTATGGAAATATACTTGCTTTTTCCGGCAGCGTCGTCGTGGATTGGAACAATACCAGCGGTTTTGGCATCGATAATCAGCCGCCTATGGTGGCCATCTATACGGCAGCAAGTAACATACAGCGTCAATATGTGGCATACAGCAACGACAAAGGGCGCACCTGGACAAATTATAGTGGCAACCCGGTTTTAAATTTATTCAACGATGATTTTCGAGACCCGAAAGTAATTTGGCACGAGCCAAGCCAGCAATGGATAATGGTTGTCGCATTGTCTTCCAAGCACCGCATACGGTTTTACAAATCGCCCGATTTAAAAAACTGGCAATTCCTGCAAGACTTCGGAGAAGTGGGCAACCTGGACGGGGCCTGGGAATGTCCCGATTTTTTCCCGCTGCCGGTGGACGGCGACACGTCCAATATAAAATGGGTGCTGCAAGTGAGCATTGGGCCCGGTTTGGGGCAATATTTCACCGGCGATTTTGACGGCAATCTATTTACCGCCGATAAATATCCGGCGCAGACGGCAGACCAATTGCCGCCGGGCATTTTGCTCGCGGATTTTGAAAATGGATATGGCACTTGGACGGCAACAGGCACGGCGTTTGGCACGGCGCCAGCAGCCGGTTCATTGCCAAATCAACTGCCGGTGAGCGGTTTTTTTGGCAATGGAATAGCCAATTCTTTTTATGGTGGCGACCCGGCAACAGGCATGCTTGTCTCGCCCAATTTTACCATTACCCATAACTATATCAATTTCAAAATAGGTGGCGGAAATAATTTAGCTAATGCAAACATCCAATTGATAGTCAACGGTCAAACGAAATTTACCACGACTGGGCAAAACGATGAATATCTCAAATGGACGACCTGGAACACGCAGAATTTCTTAGGCCAAATGGCGCAAATAAAAATAGTGGACAATGCTACCGGCGGATTTGGTCATATCCAGGTTGACCATATTTTTCAGTCTGACCAATCCATGTCGCAGGCATTGCCACCCAATGGTGCTATTCTTGATGATTTTGAAGACGGCAATTATTCGGGTTGGACGGTTGCCGGAAATGCCTTTGGAAGCGCCCCGGCAATGGGCGCCTTGCCCAATCAACAGGCAGTCACCGGATATTTAGGCACCAGGTTGATTAATTCGTTCCTCGGCGGCGACGCTCCGCAAGGTAAATTAACCTCTGCCACATTTACCATTGATAGCCAATACATTAGCTTTCTGATTGGCGGCGGCAATCACCCCAACGGTACATTTATCCGGCTGAAAATCAACGGCCAAACCATTGCGCAAAGCACCGGCAGCAACGCCGAAACGTTAAAATGGGATAACTGGAACGTTGAAAATTATATCGGTCAAACAGCATTTATCGAAATTGTGGACAGCGTGACCGGTGGCTGGGGACACCTCAATATTGACCATATCATACAAAGCAACCAGCCGCAAAAAAATGGCACTTATGATCAAGTAGATTATGGAAAAGACTTTTATGCCGCGCAATCCTATTCCGATATTCCGGCGGCAGACGGCAGGAGAATATGGCTGGCATGGATGAATAATTGGGATTATGCCGCACAGGTCCCGACTGCGCCTTGGCGGGGCATGATGTCCGTGCCGAGAACGGTTGGTTTGGCTTCCGCCAATGGCAATCTTATTTTGACGCAAAATCCCGTCGAAGAATTGCAGGCGTTGCGCCTGGGCAACACGCATTTTCAAAATGCGGCAATCAGCGATATCAAGCCGGTTTTTGATGCTTTGCAATATCAAACGTATGAGATTGAAGCCACTATAAATGTCGGCACGGCCGACCAGATCGGCTTTATATTCAGGAAAGGCAGCAACGGCGACGAGACGGTTTTAACGTATGATATTGCTTCCGAAACGCTCCTTTTCGACCGGAGCAATTCGGGTGAATTGACGGATAATGCCATTTTTGCCATGCTCCAAAAAGCCACGCTACAGCTGGGAAACGGGCAAATCCAACTGCATATTTTGGTGGATAATTCATCCATTGAAATATTCGGCAATGGCGGCAAAACCATGATGAGCAATCAGATATTCCCAGCCGGCACAAGCAATGGCATGGAAATATTCACCCTCGGCGGCAGCGCTGAAATCGTAAATATGGACATTTGGGAAATAGGCAAAGCCGATTTTGTGCCGACCATGCACGTTCACCAGGATCAGGATATTCTTGTGTTCCCAAACCCGGTTATCAGCGAGGAATTAACGGTTGAAGTGCCGGAGAATTGGCAAAAAATGGATGTACAGATATACGATGCAAACGGAAAGGTTTTTTACCGGAAAACCGTACAATCCCAACAGCAGCGCTTGAAATTTTCAAAGTCGGTATTCCCGGTTCCCGGGGTCTATTTTTTGACGATACGGCATGAAGGGGAGACGGCGGTAAAAAAAATAATCAGGCAATAAAGATAGGTGCAGATTTCACTTTATCCGATTTCCTTTAAAAAATCTTAATTATGACATCATCTGGATGTATTCGATTTGAGTTATTGGCCAAAACAGCCACCCTGCTGTTGCTCTCTTTTATTTTTGGTGAGCCGGCGAAAGCACAGAGCTATACCGAGCCCTACCGCCCGCAATTCCACGTTTCGCCCCAGTTTGGCTTCATGGGCGACCCCAATGGACCGATCAAATACGATGGAAAATACCACCTGTTTTACTGGGGGCATTTCACTTCCGACGACCTCGTGCATTGGACGCAACTCAATACCAATGCCCTCAACGGCACTCCCGGCGGCTTTGGAAACTGGTCCGGCTGCGTAGTGGTGGACGAGCAGAATACCGCAGGTTTTAATACGGAAGAAGACACGGCTATGGTTGCCGTTTACACCCTGAATCTAAACTCGACGGGCATTCAGCAGCAGGCGATTTCGGTCAGCCTGAACCATGTGAATTTTCAATATTATCAAAACAATCCGGTCATCCCCTACAATGGCCCCGACTTCCGCGACCCGCAGGTTTTCTGGCACGAACAAACCGGGCGCTGGGTGATGGTCGTCACCAAACCGATAAATCGTTCTATCGAGATTTTTTCCTCTGAAAACCTGAAAAATTGGACGCTGGAAAGCATTTTTAACGACCGGGGCGCCAAGCAGGAAGTTTGGGAAGTACCCGACCTTTTCCAATTGCCGCTCAACAACGACCCCAACAACATGAAATGGATAATGACCTGTGGAATGGGGCCCAACCGGATGCAATACTGGGTCGGTGATTTCGACGGTTCCACTTTCACGCTCGATGCCAACGACAACCTGCTAACGGGCAATCACGTCAGGGGAAATCTTTTTGCCGGTTTTGAAAATGGCTTCGCCGGCTGGACGGCAGAAGGCACGGCCTTCGGCAATGCACCTGCTACCGGCACGCTCCCCGATCAGCAGCAGGTGGATGGCTTCACGGGTTTCGGCTACCTCAACTCGTATCACAATGGCGATGCGGCTACCGGAAAAATGACGTCATCCGATTTCATCATTGAAAAACGATTCATCAACTTCCAAATCGGCGGCGGTTCGCTGACCGACGTGGGATTCAACATCGTGGTGGAAAATCAAGTCGTCCAAACCATCAAAAGCACCTCCAACGCGGAGCGCATGCAGTGGCGCGGTATCGATGTGAGCCAGCACCTGGGCAAGACGGCCCGCATTGAGGTCTTTGACAATGCCACCGCGGGCTGGGGACACATCCTCGTTGACCACGTCGTATTCTCGGACGTACAGTACGACAGCCGGGTGGAAAACGCAAACTGGATGGATTGGGGCTTTGATTTTTATGCCCATAAAACTTTCCGCAACTACGACGAGGACGATGAACGTACGATCGGTCTGGCCTGGATGGGCAACTGGGCCTATGCGCAGAGCGTCCCGACCACCCCCTGGAAAGGATGCGAGTCCTTAGCAAAGGAATTGCAACTGATTGACCAGGGCAACGGCTACGAACTGCTGCAAAAACCGATTGACGAGTTTCATAGCATTCGCTACGACGATTTTGAAAAAAACAATTTCACGGTGAATAGCACCGGCCATATGCTCGAATTCGACCCCGGCCGGAATGTGTACGAGATGAAAATTTCATTTAAAGTCGAAAACGAAAACCAGATGTTCGGGCTGAATCTCGCCGAGGGACCCGGGCAGAAATTTGTCGTCACGTACGACGCCGAAACTTCCAACATTTCCATCGACCGTATGGCCACTCCGTTCAATTTTGCTTCGAAATGGGTGACCAAAACGCCGGTTTATCTCTCCGCAGACAGCATTCTGGATTTGCATATTTTCGTGGACCAATCTTCGGTTGAAATCCATGCAGAAGATTACAGGACCAACATTACCTCGCTTGCCTTCACGAATACTGCTGCACATGGTATTTCTTTGTTTTCTGAAAACGGCAGCGTGGAAGTGCTGCAGGTAGAAGCCTGGCAGCTGCAATCCATCTGGGGTATTCCGACATCCGTTGGGGAAGGGCCAAAAAAAAATGAAATGCAGTTGGAGATTTTCCCCAACCCAGTGGAGGATGTATTGAAATTTAATACTAAAGAGGATATTGCAACACCTATTAAAGTGAAAATATTCGATTCGAACGGGCGGGAATTTTTGCAAAAAACCATGTTTAATCCAGCGAATTCGCTGAACGTGTCCGGGCTGGCAAGCGGAATGTATTTTTTAGAAATTACCAATGATAAGAAGACGGGGATGGGGAAGTTTCTAAAAAAATAATTGACTATCCGGTTTCAGGAACCTTTCAAGTCATCGGATGACTC
>ENA-UOWO01002145-UOWO01002145.1-activated-sludge-metagenome-genome-assembly--contig:-NODE-2145-length-24926-cov-7.127860_pt1 | contig 24926 bp, 24 predicted proteins | sample MGYA00238148_ERZ761564 | MGnify/ENA primary metagenome ERZ761564 (study PRJEB28885, sample SAMN05720194) | activated sludge metagenome | isolation source: Anaerobic digester | place: USA... | reverse complement strand
AGCGTCTGGGCGCGCTGAGTGGCGCCCGTGTCGATCCAGATCTTCATAGGCTTTCGCAGGCCCGCAGGCGCCAGAGGCCGATAGAGGCGAACAGCAGCGGTGCGGTGAGGGCCGTGGCGAGCGGCGGAAATTTGCCACTGGAGCCGAGCGCCGCCACGATGCCGTCGAACAGCAGGAATCCGAGACCCAGCGTCAGTGCCAGCAGCATCGCGCCACCGCCTGTCGCGCGTGCAGGCGTGATGGCCGTCGGCAGTGCCAGCAGCAGCATGATGAACACGCCGAGCGGCGCCGCGAACGAACGGTACAAGGCGGTCTGGTAGTAGCTGAGTGGTTGTGATCCGACGCGGGAACCGGCTATCACGTCGGCAAGCATCATAGTGGATAGGTAGGGTCGCGGCAGGCCCAGGCGCAGCACTTCCTCGGGATGCAGGTTCGACTGCCACTCGCGCATCTTTTCATGGATGACACGCACCCCCGAGGCCTCGATGCGCAGCTCCGTCACATCCTCGAGCTGCCAGGCTCGCCCGTCCCAGCTTGCCGTGGCTGCACGAATACGCGAAGTGAGCTGGCCGGCACGCTGCGAATAAAGGCGAACGTCTCGCAGTTGCCGGCCATCGGGACTGAAGGTGTCTATCGATACCGCACCGTCGCGGGTATGCGCCCACAGCGGCGGCGTCTCTTTTTCGGGCGCAGTTGCCGGCTCGGGGGGTGTGGTTGCATTCCACCACTGCTTCAATTCAATTTCGACCCGGGGCAGCACCGCCTGCAGCAGCACGACCTGGACGGCAGCCACGGCGAGCAGTACCGGCAAGAGGTCGCGCAGCAGTCGCATCAGGCTCATGCCGCTGATGCGCATCGCAGTGATCTCCATGCCGCGAGACATGGCGTTCAGTGCGGTCATCGTTCCGAGCAGGACCGCCAGCGGCAAGGCCAGCGCGAGCTCAGCCGGCGTGCGCAGGGCGGCGTAGTAGAGCAGGCCGCTCACCCCCTGACCGCGTTCGAGTATGTCGGTAGTCACGTCGAGCAACTCGAGCACCTGCATCATGGCGGTGAGCACGGCCAGCAACGCGAGGATCTGCATGCCGACGCGGCGGCGCAGGTACGAAGCCAGGCGCCCGTTCATGCGACGGTCTTCGGCCGGGTTCGCGTCCGCGCGCGATCGAACCAGGCCTCGATGGCCATCACGGCGCGCAGCACCGGGTTGTCACCCGGCCAGGCCAGGCTGCTGCGAAAGATCCACAGGCTCAGGGCCGCGAAGACGGCGAATGGCGTCCACACGGCGGCCGCGGCAGGCAGGCGGCCCGATTCGGCCAGGCTTTCTCCGAGTTGCAGCGCATGGTGGATGGCCAGCAGCGCCAGCACCGCGAAGATGACGCCGGGTGTGCGTCGGCCGCGCTTGGAGGCCATGCCCAACGGCAGCGCCAGCAGCGGCAGGAGCGGAAACGTCATCGCCCGAGCCAGGCGGCCATGGAACTCGGCCGCCGCCTTGGCACGGCCGACCGCTTCCTTGTCAGGCTGCATGTCGCGCCAGAGTTCATGGAGGGTGCGTTCGCGCACCGAACTACCGCGATCGGCCAGGGGCTCCACTTCGGGTGCGAAATCGCGCCCGGACAAGCCGTGCGCGAACCGCGATACCGATATCGCCGTCCCGCTCGGGCCAGGCACGTCGCGCTGGCGCACGATCTGTCCGTCCTCGAGTTGCAGTTGCAGCCCGTCGGGCGTGTGCACGAGGTGCCCTCGTGCAGCCGTCAGGATCTCGTCGTTGCCCGCGCTCCGGCGCTCCATCAGAACGCCACGGAGATCCCGCCCATTCCCTTCGATCACGTCCGCACTGAAGGTGATGCCGTGTCCGATGTCGATGAACCGGTTTTCCTCGACGCGGGCATCCCATCCGGTCTGCAGCACCCGATTCACGGCGACGTGATAGCCATAGCGTGCCAGCGGTTGCAGCTGCCCGTAGAGGTACAGGCTGAAGACGCACAGGAACATGGCGAGCAGAAAGTAGGGCGCTGCAATGCGGGCGATCGAACGGCCGGCGACCAGCATCACGTCCAGCTCGTTGTCATCGCACATGTGCGCTGCAGCCATGAAGATGGCCGCCGTGAAGGCCATCGGCAGCGCCAGGCCGAGGTAGTGCGGCACAAGGGTGGCCGCCATCACCAGCACGCTTGAAGGAGGTGCACCGGCAGAGGCTGCCAGGTCGAACAGTCTGAGCAGGCGCTCCAGCAGTTGTGCCAGCAGCAGCGCCACCAGCGCCATCGCGAACGGACCTGTGATCAGTCGCAGTGAGTAGCGGTCGAGTCGATCGAGAGTGAACCAGGAAATCAAGGCGCTCGGTCCTGGCCTGCGCTGCGCAGCCATGCCTCGCGCAGCTGATTCAGCAACGCGACGCTTGTGGCCGGCTCCAGCGCCACGGCCGCATCGAGTGCCGGCGGGCCTGGCCAGCCGGCATCGCGAAATTCGATGTCGCCGAATTGGCGCGATCCCGCGTAGCGTGGGATCACATGGAAATGCACATCCGGATCGACCATCATCAGCATCAGGTAGTTGATCCGTTCATAGGCGACCACGTCTTGCAGCGTGGCCTCGATGCGGCGCACGACATCGCGCAATTCGATGTAGCCCGGAGCGCTGACTTCGGCGAACGAACGCACCGGTTCCCGGCAGATCAGGACCAGCGATCCGAATGTGGGTTGTCTGGGCCGAAGCAGCACGGTCCAGTGATCCGTCTGCGCGAGGCGCGTCGTGGGATCTCCGAACTTGGTCTCTGTCGCATTGGCCATGGTCGGACCCGTCTGTCTCAGGGTGCCGGATTATCGCCTGCAGCGAGCGGGCTCTGCTTCGGCAGACACAGCTCATAGACGATGTCGGTGACGAACGACCCCGCATCGATCGACCAGCGCCGCACCGTCACCTCGACGCGGCGATCACTGTCGCATTCGATGATGCGCAATGCATGCCAGCGCGCGCCCTGGTCCTTCGGATTCGGAAGGGCCGACGACGAGGGCACGCACAGGCAGGGGATCGGCTCGCGTGGCCCGGGAATCGCATCCAGGCGTGCATCGCGGGCGTGTCCGTGCAGCACGAGCTCCGCGCCCGTGCGAGCCAGCACAGCACGCAGCGCATCGCCATCGGCCAGCGCCTTGCGCCAGCCTATGGCGCCCCGCGCTGCCGGGTGGTGGAGCATCACGATGCGCACCCGCCCGGCAGCCCCTTCGTCGGTGAGCATGCGTTCAAGCTGCTCGAGCTGGTGCGGGCCGAGCCGGCCTCGCGCCAGCAGCGGCGCGGTCGGCAGTGCCGAATTGAGGCCGATCAGCGTCACGTTGCGCACCCGATGCGCGAACGGCCAGCCTCGATCCAACCGTGTCCATGCGTCCCACTGGCCGATGCCCTCGGTTGCAGGCACCGGCACCAGCGCATCGTGATTGCCGGGGACCAGGCTGATGCGATCGGCCGGTGCAAGTGCCGAGAGCCAGCCCGCCGCGTGCCTGAACTCTCCCGGCAGAGAGAAGTTGGTGATGTCGCCAGTCAGCAGCACATGGTCTATCGCGTGGTCGTGAAGATCCCTCTTGAGGGCCGCGAGGATGTGGTCGCTTTGCACTTCGCCTCGCCGACGCCACGACCACACGCTGAGCTGCCGCTTCGAGAAATGCTGCCGCAGCGAAAGCCGGGGCTCGAAGGGCAGGTGCAGGTCCGAGATGTGCGCGAACGCGAAATCGCTCATCGATAATGCGCTGCTGCGGTTCCGACTTTCACGCCTTGGGTGTTCACCCGTTGATGATGCCAAAAGAATTCTCGCCGTCAGGCGATGGGTGGGGCCGATGAGCGCCTCAGCAGTTCCCGCCCGCCGCACGGCTGGCGTGGTGGTTGGCGACTCGCCTCTGCGAGTCTGGAGCCTGAGCTCCGAGTTGCGGCTGCGCCGGCAATTGGAACGAGCCGGTGCGGTCGATGACGCGTCCCATGCGCCGCGAACCGTCCTGTTGCGCGCGGACTGGGTGTACGACGACGCGCTGGTGCGCGGTCTGTGCGGTGCCGACGACGATGTGGCTTTGGTTGCGTCCGATGGTGCGGTCGTTGCGCTGGGTTTGTCCGCTCCTGAAGCAGGCGTCGAGCAAATGCTGGCGGCAGGACGTGCGCCCGCTGCGGCGCGCAAGGTCACGCCCGCCCAGATCGCCGATGGCTACAACGATGCCTTGAGAAAGCGGGAACCGCCCTATCTGTTGCCGCTGGTCGCTGCCGATCTGCCCGCGATCGAGCGTCGGATCTTCGCCGGCTCCTACAAGGGCGTGACCGACCTCGTCACGCTGTACGCGTGGCCGCGCCCGGCCCGCTGGGTCACGCGCCAGTGCGCGAACGCCGGCATCACGCCGAACCAGGTCACCTCGGCCAGCCTGCTGCTCGTGTTTGCGGCGATGGCGCTGTTCTGGACCGGGCACTATGCGTGGGGGCTGGTCGCGGCCTGGGTCATGACCTTCCTCGACACCGTCGACGGCAAACTTGCTCGCGTGACGCTGACCTCATCGCGCTGGGGCAACGTCTTCGACCACTCGATCGACCTGATCCACCCGCCGTTCTGGTGGTGGGCCTGGATCGTCGGCCTGCCCGCGGCCGGCTTTGTCCTGCCTCAGGCCGATCTCGCGCTGACCGTGATCGTGGCCGGCTACCTGCTGCAACGAGTCGAGGAAGGCATCTTCATCGCCTGCTTCGGCATGGACATGCATGTCTGGCGGCGATTCGACAGTCGCTTGCGCCTGATCACCGCGCGGCGCAATCCGAACCTGCTGCTGTTGAGTGCCTCGCTGCTCGCAGGACGTCCCGACCTCGGCATCCTTGCTGTGGCGTGGTGGACGGCCGTGTGTTTCGTGATCCACGGTCTGCGCATCGCTCAGGCGGCGCTGGTGCGTCGCCACGGGCCGCTTCGTTCCTGGCTTTCTGCTCCGGCGTGACGCAGGATCGGATGCCGCCGGCGGGTGCCGAGCTGGCTGCGCAGATAGACGCCGAGCTGCGTCGTCCCGTGCCGCCGCCGGTGACGGCGCTGGCCCGACAGCTCGCCGGGCGCGCCGGTGCGGGCACGGCCGCGGTGCTGTTCTACGGCTCGGCGCTGCGCGACGACGCGCTCGACGGCGTCCTGGACTTCTACGTGCTGATCGACCGATGCCGCGACTGGCCCGGCCCGCGCTGGGTGGCGTTCGCCAACTGGCTGCTGCCGCCCAATGTCGGGTACGTGGAGGCTGACGCCATCCTTCCCGGTTTGCGCGCCAAGTACGCGGTGATGACGCTGGCGCAGTTTCGGCGCGGCGTATCGATGCGGTCCGTCGACACGACGCTGTGGGCGCGTTTCTCGCAGCCCTGCGCCTGCGTCCATGTTCGCAGCGAGACCGACTGGCTGGCTGTGCGCGATGCGGTGGCCGAGGCCGCCTCCACGGCTGCGCGGTGGGCGGCGCTGCTGGGGCCCTCCGAGGGCGAGCCGGCAGCCTACTGGCGCGGGCTCTACAAGCGCACGTATGCGGCCGAGTTGCGCGTGGAGCGCAGCAGCCGCGGAGCCGATCTGCTGACCGGCGTCGCGGCCCGCTACGAGAGGCTGCTGTCTGCAGCCTGGTGCGCCGCCGGACTGGCCTTTGCGGTGCGCGCTGACGGCAGTCTGGCTCCGTTGCTCGATCCTGGTGAACGTGCCCGCGGCGAGCGACGGTGGCGCCTGCGGCAACGGCTCGGTCAACCGCTCAATCTGCTGCGCCTGCTCAAGGCGGCATTGACCTTCGACAACGCGATCGACTATGTCGCCTGGAAGGTCGAACGGCACAGTGGTTACCGTATCGAGCCGAGCCCATTCCAGCGGCGCCATCCGTTGCTGGCCGCACCGCTGCTTTACTGGCAGCTGCGGCGCCGGGGTGTGTTGCGCTAGCCGGTGAGGTCCTGACGAGGCAGCCAGCCGGCAGACCGGTACCACGCCACGGCATCGGCGAACCCGTTGTCTATGTCGAAGCGGGCGGTCCAGCCTGGCGCTTGTGCCAGCTCCGCCGGCGACACCGACCAGTCCAGATGACGCAGTTCGCGCAGCTTCTGCGAATTGAGCATGCTGGCCGAACCCAGTGCGCGCGCGAGATCGCCGACCAGTGCGACCGCGCCGAGCACGCCTTGCGGCGCCCGCACGAAGCGCGGCTCGGTATTGCCTACTGCGCGCGCGGCGGCGCCGAGCAATTCGTCCCAGCGGTAGCCCCCGGGTCTGCCGTCCGCGGCCGTCAGCAACTCACCGCGCGGCGGGCTGGCTGCGAGCGTCGCGATGAGCCGTGACAGGTCTCCCACATGAATCAGGGCCGCACGGGCATCCGGCCCACCCAGCAAGGGCACGCGGCGCATGCGGGCCAGCTGGAAGAAGAGCAGGGTTTCACGGTCCCCCGGGCCGTAGACCGCTGGTGGACGCAGCACCGTCGCGCACGACCCCAGCACATCCAGCACCGCGGCCTCACCCGCACGCTTGCTCGCGGCGTAGTCCGACAGCAGCGGTTCGCGCGCTGCGAGGCTGGACACCATCACGAAGTGCGCCCGCGGTGCGCATCGCCGCACGACGCGAGCCAGTCTGGCCGCAGATTCGCAATTGACATCGAAGAAGTCGGCTCGTCTCGCCGCCTTGATGAGACCGGCCAGGTGGATCACCGCATCCGCGCCATCGACCAGCCTTGCCAACGCTGCTTCATCGCCCAGCGAGCCGGCCACCACCTGCGGACGCACGGTGCGCCATTGCGGCTCGTCCGGTTCGCGCCGCAACAGCAGGCGGGTGCGCCAACCAGCCTCGGCCAGCGTGGCGACGAGGTGCCGACCGATGAAGCCGGTGGCGCCGGTCACTGCGGCCAGCGGGGCAGGGGTCGTTGGTCGGTCGGAAATGTGCTGCTCGACGTTCATTTGTGTGCGGGAAAGTATGCCGAGGTCTGCACCCTGCGGCGCGGGCAGCCTTCATGGAGTATCTTTCGAGTGCACTTGGCGACCCTGACGACCTGATGAAAGTCTGCTTTCTGTACAACGCGCAGCTCCATCAGATCCCGCATTCGCTGCCGATCGCGCTGGAGCTGGCTGCCAGGCATCCCGATTTCGACGTCGACGTGGCGGGGGCGAGCGAGCGACATCTGGACTTTGCGCGGCGCCTTGCCGATCAATACGGGTTTCGCTCCCGACTCGGGTATCGCCTGCTCGATCGTCCCTGGATTGCGCGCCTGAGGTCGGGTCTCACGGGCGAGCTGGCGCCGAAGAAGAAGCGGACGCTGACGCTCAATGCGAACTACCTGTCTGAATGTGATGCCCTGGTGACGCCGGAGCGCACCTCACTGGATCTGCGCCGCAGCGGACTGCTGCCCCGGCGCACGCGAATGGTCTACACGGGACACGGTGCTGGAGACCGCGCGATGGCTGTGGCGCCGGAGATCCATGAATTCGATTTCGTCTTCACCTTTGGCGAGAAGCTCGAGAAGCGCCGGCTCGAGGCCGGTCTGATCCGCCCCGGCGCCTACGCGACTGGTGTGTATGCCAAGTTCGATTGGGTGCTGGCAACCGAAGGCCGCCGACCGCGCCTCTTTGACAACGATCGACCTACCGTGCTCTACAGCCCGCATTTCGATACCGGGTTGTCATCGTGGCCTGCGCTCGGCTGGCAGGTGCTCGATTTCTTTGCGAGGAGCACGCGCTACAACCTTGTGTTCGCTCCGCACGTGCGTCTGTTCGAACCACCGAACTACTGGAAGTATTTCGCGTTCAGCCGTTATGCGAAATGCGCCCACATGCTGATCGATCTGGGCAGCGAGCGCAGCATCGACATGACGTACACGCTGGGATCCGACCTCTACCTGGGCGATGTCAGCAGTCAGGTCGCGGAGTTCATGCTGCGCCCGCGCCCCTGCCTGTTCCTCGATCCGCGGCGGACTTCCTGGCAGGGCGACCCGAACTACCGGTTCTGGACGCTCGGACCGGTGCTGAGCGACATCGCTGGACTCGACGCCGCGCTGCTCCAGGCCTTCGAGACGCACCCCGTCTACGAGCCCAGGCAGAGCGCGTATTTCGAGGAAACCTTCGGGGGAGCCGGGCGCGGCGAGCCGAGTGCCCGTCGTGGGGCCGACCTCATGGCTGATTTCCTGCGGCGCCCGGCGCCCGAGCATGTTCCGGTAGCCATCGCGTGACCTGAAGTTTGCCGGCGCATATCAGCCGCCGACTCGGTTCCGGAACCGGTCCACCACCAAGCTGCTGGCCAGTGCGCAGAGGCGACGCGCCCGAGAAGCATGGCGCCTGTTGAACAGGTGGGGCGCTTCGCAGACGCTTCGCAGCCATTGCCGGTAGTCGTTGCCGATGTCTTCCAGTCGGGGTTCTGTGCCCAGCATCCGGCGGCTGGCCTCGAGGCGATGCGCATGCTCTGAAAACCAGTCGAGTCCGGCGTTCAATTCATCCGGCGTGTCGGCCCAGAACTCGCTGCCCGACGCTGTCTCCAGGTAGCCTGACTCTCGAGTGAGGATGATCGGCGTGCCGCTGGCCTGGGCGTTGGCCAGCTTGACATTGCTTTTCCAGTTCTTGGGCGCATAGCCCGTATCCCGGCGAAGCGCCACTGCAATGTCGACGTCTGCCAGCGATGGTGGGTTGATGACGAACTCCCACCCGCGCTTGCGCGCCTGTTCGACCAACACCCCGGACCACAGACCCAGGTGCTTCTCGCTGCCCTGGTAGCCAATGGATCTGACTTCCTGTCTGATCGGATTGATCGGCTTGTCCGGCCAGGCATGGTGAGCCAGGGTCGTGACCAGCGCGTCCTTTCCGAGCACCGACTGCAGGTCGAGTTCCATTTTCTGAGTGGGTGCGATGACGCCATCGGGCCTGATCCTTCGAATCGATCGACGCAGCCACGATATCGATCCCTCGGATGTCCAGACCTTGTCCGTGCCCCGTCCCTGGGGCCAAGCGTCCACGACGTCCCAGATGACGGGCACGCCGTGCCAGCGCGCCGATCTGAGGATGGCCCTGTCGTGCAGCCGCTTGACGATGACGACGACGTCGAAGCCCCGTGCCGAACGGGCCAGTGGTTGAACCGTCGCGCCGATCGACTGACCCAGTTGCTCGCCCCGGATGGCCCAGCTTCCGGATGATCCGGCACCGGTGATGAGCACCTTCAAAGACGTTCCTTCATCTGCGAGACCTTGGTTGTCCTGTCGGATCCCACGCACTGGAGTGGCAGATCCTCGTTCACGGGCAGCGATCGGACGCAATTCACAGGATCGTGCATCGCAACCGGAGCGTCCGTTCCAGAGGGTAGCCCACCCCGACCACCGATGTCGTAACGGCTCGTGTTGCCATGCGCGAATCGAAGTCGGCGTCGCGGTAGCATGGTTGGCAATGTCTTGCCGTCAATGAAGCGACCTCGCACCGGCTGACCGCGTGACGGCGGTTTCCCGGAGCCCCTCGATCTCGAGTCACCGATTCCGACATGCGCAACGCTGTCTTCATCCACACCAATCCCAAGCAGATCGTCGGAGCGCTGGTCGCGCAGCATGCGCTGGTGCGCAACAGTGCGGCACCCGAGCGTTTCGACGTGCGCATCCTGCAGACCCCGGATTTCCCGGCTTTCGAGCGCTTCGAAGGTCGCCGTTACCTTCGCGAGGGCAAGCAGACGGTCTGGCGAAACGATGACCTTCAGTCGTTCACGCCACTTCGGTTTGCCGTTCCCGAGCAGATGAGATATGCAGGCAGGGCGGTGATCACCGACCCGGACGTCTTTGCTCTGGGCGACGTCAACGAACTGCTCGACCGAGACATGCAGGGCGCGGCGGTGATGGCGCGGCAGATGAGCGACGAGTTCCGCCGCTCGTTGCACTACGCATCGAGCGTGATGCTGATGGATTGCTCGCGTCTCGAACACTGGAAATGGGAAGCCGACTTCGAGAAGCTGTTTCGTGGCGAGCGCGACTATCGCGACTGGATGTGGCTGTTGCTTGAACCTGCGGGCAGCGTCGGGGTGCTGGAATCCCAGTGGAATGATTTCGACCGGCTCGAAAGTGACACCAAGATGCTGCACAACACGCATCGCCGAACTCAGCCCTGGAAGACCGGGCTGCCATCGGACTTCACGCCGCGCGGCACCACCCTGAAGTCGCGGGCTGGTATCTGGCTGCGCAGATTCACCGGGCGTGGCGCAGGACACTACCGGCAGCACCCCGATCCGGCACAGGAGCGGTTGTTCTTCCAGTTGCTCGGCGAGTGCCTGGACAACGGCTCGGTCAGCGTTTCCATGCTGAAGGACGAGATCGCGCACGGTCACATCCGAACCGATGCACTCGAGTGCATTGCACGGGCTCGTCCGGCGTCGCGCCTTGCGGCCTGAGGCCCCGCGACCCTGACGGACCGTGCTGGATCGGTGTAGGCCTCTCCGGCCACCGATCAGGCACCTTCGATCACCCGGGCTATCCGGTCCAGCGTTCTTCTTCGTTCACTTTCAGCCAGTTCGCGTGGCCGTCCGTCAGGGCTGAACAGCCCCGCCTCGTTCAGGGCGCGATGCAGTCGGCCCAGATCACGCACCGACGAAAGCAGCCCGATGTTGACCGCAGCCTCGAAGCTGCGCGCGATGACCGAAGCCGGTGACTGCAGGGCGGCCGCGCGCCATGCCGAAGCGATGCGCCATTTCAGGTCGGGTTCCAGCGGCAGTTCGAACCGTGTCACCGGGCGACCGGTCAACAGGGCATCCGTCAGCATCGATGCGCTGTCCGAGGTCACGACGAAGGAGTCGACCAGGCCCAGCAGCGTGCCGTAGAGGTCCTCTCCTGGACGCCAGCGCACGACACGGGCTGGTACCGAGATGTGCTGTTCGACGATCTGCATGGCTGCCGATGGAGTCCTGGGGCTGCCCAGGATCCAGGCGCTGCCACCCGTCTTGTGCACGAGCGCGTTCACCGTCCCGGCCAGATCGGCGGCGCCCGTGTCGTTCAGCACGAAGGGCCGGCTCTTGCCGCCCACGAGCACGCCCGTCCAGGGACGAGGCAGGGCAGCCGATTCGATCGGCAGCGCTGCGAGCGGCATCGCGTCTCTGGGCACGCGCACGAACGGCAGCAGGTTGGCCAGGACGTTGGGACGCTCGGGCAGCGCGTACTGTGGGGTGCTCACGATCAGATCGAACCATGCGAGCGGTGCCCAGGGACGGTTCACGTGGATCAGTCGTGTTCGCCCGCCGGATTGCTGGCGTATCCATCGCGCAGCCGGCACGCTCTTGCGTCCGGCGGCCAGCAGGGCCCGCGGCCAGGGGGCTTCCAGCGGCACGTCGGTGTGCCAGCTCAGCCGACTGGCGCCGAGAAGCACGGGCGCCTGTCTGGCCAGCCGGTTGAATTGCAGCGCAATGGTCCGAAAGGGCAGATTCAGCGCTTCGGCGATGGCGAGCAGTTGCTGGTTGTCGCCGTGCTTGGCGCCCAGCAAGACCCAGATCGGGGCGGTGTTCGTTTCGGGTTCCATGGGTCGCCGTGTGGTTCAGGCGATTCCATCCTAGAGACCTGTTGTGAAACTTAAGCTGTCGGTCGGGTCAGGAACGGGTCGATACGGGCGCCAGGCGGGACTTGCCCCAGCGACGGTGATGCCAGCTCCAGAACTTCGGGTACGCCAGGATCTGCTGTTCGGTCACGCCGACCAGGAAAGCAACGTCGGATTCGAGCGTATCGCCTGTCAGTGCCACCTGGGGTCGAACCTCGAAGCGCCACACCGGAGAGACCGCGGTCGTGACCAGCGGCAGCAGCGGAGCTCGCGATGCGCGAGCCAGCTGAGCCGGACCTGCAGGCATCGGCAGGTCCTTGCCGAGAAAGCGCTGCATCAGGCCGTCCTCGGCTTGCTTGACGCCCTGGTCCATCATCACGAAGACGATGCGGCCCTGCTTGAGCGCCGTGAGCATCTGCCCGTAGGCGCGGATGCCACCGTTCGCCAGGATCGCCTGGATGCCGTACTGCTCCAGTCCGTCCTGAAAGAAGCCTTCCGACATCATCCTCGCATCGCGGTAGACGACGCTGATCCGCCAGCCGGCCTGTGCGAGGCGGATCGTCGTCAGCAGTGCGTTGCCTGAGTGGGTGGCCAGCAAGATGGCCCCGCGGCCTGCGGCCATCGCCTCGCGCAAATGCTCCAGACCATCGAGTTCGCAGCATGCCGCCAGATCGTGCTCGTCCTGGCGGCGATCGAACATGGCCATGATTTCCAGCGCCGCCCCGTTGTTCACGCGGTAGGCCTCATGCAGCAGCTCGACCACGTACGGATCGTCGGACCGGCGTCCAAGAATCAGCGCAACGTCGCGCTGCAGGCGGTGGCGCTGGCGCCAGAACAGGCGGAACTGCAGCTCGCCAGACCAGCCGCCGAGCATGCGTGCCCGCTTGAAGCCGACCGAGCGCAGCAGCGTGCGATAGATCAGATAGGTCAGGCGGCGCCGCGCGCGCCCGAATTGCAGGCCCAGATCCATCAACCGCGCACCGGAAGTCCGATTTCGTCGCCCTGCTTGCGCACTTCGCTGACCTGGGCGTCGGCGAGACGGTAGATCCGGTCAGCGGCCTGGATCAACAGATCCTGGTGCGCGACGGCGAGGATCGTCAGGTGGCCCTTGAGGTGACGCACGGTCTCTATCACGGCGGCCTGGGCCTCCGGGTCGAGGTGGCTGGTGGCCTCGTCGAGGATCAGCAGTCGCGGTTCGTGCACCAGCGCCCTCGCAATCGCCAGCCGCTGCCGCTGCCCGCCGGACAGGAGCGAACCACCTTCGCCGACGCGTGTCTGCAGCCCCTCGGGCAGGGCATCGACGAAATCGAGCGCATCGGCTGCGCGCAGGGCCGCACGGATCTGATCTTCGCTGAGGTCGACCTCGCCCAGGGCCACGTTGTAGGCGACGGACTCATCGACCATCACCGACTCCTGCGGCACATAGCCGATCTGCCGACGCCACTGTCGCAGGTCGAGATCGCCGAGCGGCACGCCGTCCACGAGGATCCTTCCGCCATCGGGCCGCAGCAGCCCCACGATCAGGTCCAGCAGCGTCGTCTTGCCCGCGCCCGAAGGACCGACGATCACGGTCAGCTGCTGCGCCGGCACGCTGAACGTGCCGCGCTCGACGATGGCACGACGCTCGCCATGGCCGAAGCTCACATCATCGAAGGTGATGCCCTCGACGAGCTTCACGCGCTGCTGCCCGCCGCGCGGCTCGACCTCGGCGCGGGCGGCTGCAATGTTCTCCATCAGGGACCAGTAGGCGCTCTCGCGCACGACGACCTGCTGGTAGGCGCGCTGCGCCTTCGACAGGTAACTCACCGTGCGCGCGAGCAGCAGCAGCATGACCAGCACTTCTGCCAGCGGCAGCTTCAGGATGATCAGGCTGAAGAAGAAACCGATGCCGACCAGGATCGCCAGCAGCGGCTCCTGAAGGGCGCTCATCGCCTCCTTGCTGGTGACCTGGCGCCGCAGCGCCTTCCGAAGCGCCTTGGTCTGGTCGGCAAGAAGTGCATCCACATGGTCTTCGCGGGCCATTGCCTTGAGCGCCTTCGCCGCAGCCAGTTGTCCGCCCATCACCGACAGCAGCGACTTCAGCAGCGCCGTCTGCTGCCGCCCGGCGTGCAAGGACGTGCGCACCAGCGTGTGCAGAACCGCGAGCAGCACAGCGCCGGCCGCCGCGGTGGCCAGCCCGGCCTGCCAGGAAATCGACAGCGCGATGACCAGGTAGATCATCGAATTCAGCAGCATCGCGGCCATCTCGGCGCTGCACTGGAAGGCTTCGGAGGCACGCTGAGCTTCGGTGGAGACGGCGTTGGACAGGCGACCGACCGACTGCTGAAGGTAGTGAGACCAGCGTGCAGACAGCACCGAGCGAATCAATGACAGCCGCAGATCGGTGGCGATGTTGGCAACGGTGTAGCCCACCTGCCGATTGGCGGCCAGCGACAGCACGGCCTTCATGGCTATCAGCACCGTCGCGAGCATCAGCAGCACCGGCGCACTCGGTTGCAGGCCGACGAACTCGGCCACGCGCAACGCGAACTGCTCGGGCATCGAAGGCTCATGCTTGTCGGTGCGCGTGGCGAAGGACAGCATGGACAGCAGCATCGACAGGCCCAGCCCGTCCATCAGACCCGCCAGGAAGACCGCACCGAGCGCTGTCGCGCTGCGCCCGGGGTAGGCGAGGACGAAGGCGCGGATCATCGGGAACGCGCGGCTGCGCCCGGACGTGAGGCCCTGCTTGTCGGAGGCGCTCATGGCTTCAGGAAGCGAAGGCGGCGACCCGCCGTGATCGTGACGGGCCGGTCGGGATCCGCGTCGAAAGGCTCGCCGTCGAGCATGTAGCCGCTCAGCCCGGAGATGTCCACCTGTGTGCAGCGTCCGCTGACGTAGCCGTTGTCGGCATTCATTGCCTTCGAGTACCGCCCGGTCAGCAGCCGAGGCAGCGAGCGCCAGATCCCCGGAGCGTCGCGGCTGACGGACATCATCCGCACGTCGCCCTGGCCGCGCGCAGCATACGGATCGAAGAGCCCCTTGCGGTGGCTCAGCGTGCTGGCCATCAGCAGGCAGACGGGTCCCTGCTGGGTGCCGCACCCTTGCGCATCGACGCTCAGGGTCGGGCACACCAGCCCGGTTCGGCCGAACAGGGCGAGCACTCCGAGCTTCAGCAAGTAGCTCAATGTGGTGAATGGGCCGTGCTCGTTGCGGTCGATGCGCCGCTGGTGGCACTGGCGTGTCGCGCTGTCGATCAGTGCAGCCGAGAAGAAGAATCCGTGGCGAGCAGGAGCTGGCGACTGCTCGATGCGCAACGCGCAGCGTTCCTCGACAGCGACGTTCCCGCGCTGATCCCGGCCCATCGACAGCACCCGCTTCAATGTCGGCAGGGCTCGGCTTCCTGTGCCCAGATCGACCGCCGTCAAGTTGGTGCGACCACCGGGCAGGATCAACAGGTCGGGGGTCCAGGCCCCCGGCGCCAGATTGGACAGCTGATCGACGATGGCACACACGGTGCCATCGCCGGCCAGCACCATGACCGTACGCTGGCGCCTCGCCAGGATGGACTCGACGGCGGCGCGCAAGGCGGCAGGCCCGTCGACATTGACGATCTCGGCGCCGTGTGTCCGCGCCAGAGCCGATGCCTGCTGCGCCAACCCGCGCGAAGCACTGAAACTGCGCGGATTGACGATCAGGCAGGGCGGTGCCCCAGCGTCTGCCGCGACCGTCAGATCCGGGGCGGTCAGCCCGGCGGCGCGCACGTTCAAGTGCGACCGGAGCCCGCGACCCACGCCCGCATCGCAGACTGCTCCGGCGGCGTGTGGCTGGCCGATCGCCACAGCTCGCGCACGGCCGAGAAGAAGCTGTCGCGGTTGCAGCCCCGATAGACCGAGTCGGGCGGCAACCCCTGCATCAGGCGTCGATGGGCCTCGCCCATGTGGTGGTAGGGGACGCCCGGGAACATGTGATGGAGGGCGTGGTAGCGCAGACCCACCGGGAACATCGCGATGGTGAGCCAGGTCTGTCCGGTGACGTTGATCGAATCGGCGAGTTGCTCCGCCATCGTCATGCGTCCACCGCCATTGACATAGTGGTGCGCGGCCAGGTTGCGCACCCAGTTCAGGCCCAGCGTGCAGGCCAGGAGCAGGTAGCCCATGAACAGATGCACCGGGCTGATGGATCCGAGCCAGAGCAGCGCCGCGATCGCGATCAAGTAGATGAGGCACAGCACCTCGACCACCCGCAGATGCGCTTCATCGCGCTTCGGGAATCGCTTGTTGTAGTAGGGGTTGGAGACCGCCGCCGACGCGCGGGTGAGCACCCATTCACGCAGCCTGGGGTGCAGCCACGAAGCCGGACCCAGGATGCCGAACCGGATCATCATGAACAACGGAAGCAGGGGTGCCTGAGCCAGGTACTTGAGGGTCTCGACCCGTGGCGAAGAACCCAGCGGCAGGTACTCGCCATCTGCCGGTGTGCCGAAATGCCGGTGGTTGTGGTGCTCGATGTGGTTGCGATACATGACCCATGGCATCAGGAAGGGCACGCCGAGCAGCAGGTTCCAGGTGCGCTTGAAACCTTCCATCTGCCCGCCTGGCATGTGAACGATCTCGTGGATGAACGTGCCCGCCCGAAAGAACAGGAATGAGGCGACCACGAACGCGGCGACCTGCAGCGCGCTCCAGGCCGGGGCGGTGAAATAGACCGCGGTCAGCGCCCAGGCCGTGCCGGCACTCAACAGCAGGTCGACCCAGTAAATTGCGGGAGAACGACGAAACAGATCGCTGATCAGGGCGCGGCCGCTGTCCTGCCCGACGGTGTCGTTCTCGACGGCGGGCGAGGATTCCGTAGCGGACTCGTCAGGTGTTGCGGTTGAGGTCACGTTGGAGCTTGCAGGGAGGCAAAACGTCCAAGCATACCTGCTGCGCGGCCCGGCCTGATCAGGCTGACTTTCCCATGCGCCGAACCCAGCTCTGGCGTGGCGTGCATGTCATTTCGGGTGGGCACGGGCCGCAGCCGGTGCCCCCGCAACAGCGCACTGGTACTGGTGCTTGATTCGTCAACGCGCTTGCGCATCGGTGCCGATGAACCCGTCCCGGTTCGGCATGTGCACGCGTGGCAGCGTGACCGGGTTCATCTCTTCGCGCTCGCCGATCAGTCTGTTCTCGAACAGCAGGTAGGCTGTCAGCGCATAGATCTCGTCGTCGCTCAGCGAGCCGGGCGCGCTCAGCGGCATCGCGCGTCGCGTGAAATCGAAGATCGTCGTTGCGTACGGCCAGTACAACCCGATCGTCTTGTCGGGTGACTGGCTGGTGAGCGGCGCCTCGCCACCGGCCAGCTCTTCAGCGCTGGCGCCTCGACCGGCCTGGCCGTGGCACGCAGCGCATTTCTGCTGGAACAGCGGTCGGCCCTCTGCCGCCGTGCCCCGACCGGCCGGCAGGCCTCGCCCGTCTGGAAACACGTTCAGCGACTGTCGCTGCGCCTGCTCCGGAGTCAGCCTGTGGCCCAGCCTGGGGGCGCCGGGCGCCTCGGCAGCGCAGGCTCCGCCTCCCTGGATGCTTGCGAGCGCAGCGATGAGAACGCCGATCAGAGAACGGAAGTGCGGGCGCTCAGGCATAGACATGAGTCACGTCACCGTCTTCGTCGACAGCCCAGCTGACGATCGCGTTGCAGTGGAAATAGCCATTCGACCCTCGCTGCGAGATCAGCGCCTGGCGTTCTGGCTGCACATAGCCACTTTCATCGGTGGCGCGGCTTTTCAGGATCGCCGGCCGGCCTGACCAGTGCCAGGGCAAGCGGAAGCGCGTCAGGCAGCGCGGCAGCACCGGATCCTGCAGCGCGGCATCGGCCCAGGTCCGTCCGCCATCGGCCGACACCTCCACCCGGCGAATGCGGCCCCGCCCGCTCCATGCCAGACCGCCGATCTGGTAATACCCTGCGCTCGGCAGGTGTTGACCGTGGGATGGCGAGGTGATCAGCGACTTGGCCTCCATCACGAAAGTGAACTGTCGCGCCTTGCCGTCCGGTTGCAGTTCGGTGTACTTGGCGGTCTCGTTTCGCGCCATCACGGGCTGGTCCGTCAACTCCAGGCGATGCAGCCACTTGACGTTCAGCACGCCTTCCCATCCGGGCACGATCAGCCGCAGCGGGTAGCCATGTTCGGGGCGCAACCTCTCCCCGTTCTGATAGAGCGCCACGAGGCAGTCATCCATCAGCTTGTCCACAGGCAGACTGACATTCATGGCGATCGCATCGGCGCCTTCGGCCACGGCCCAGGTCGCAGACGAGTCGAGGCCGGCTTCATCAAGAAGCAGCGACAGCGGAACCCCGGTCCATTCGCTGCACGAAACCATGCCGTGGAAGGAGCCGACCGGACGCTGTATCGGTACGTTGTGCCAGCCTGCGTTGCTGTTGCCGCCGCACTCGATGAAGACCAGTTGCGATTGCATCGGGTAGCGCAGCAGATCAGCGACGCTGAACGCCAGCGGACTCTTCACGCGGCCGTGGATCGTCAGCGTGTGGCGTGCCGGATCGATCTCGGGCACGCCGTTGTGGTGGCGCTCGAAATGCAGGCCGGTCGGAGTGATGAAGCCCTCGAGGTCTTCCAGCGGCGTCCACGACACGCCGTTGCCCGGCGCGAGCCTGTTGGCCCCGATGCGCCGCACGACCTGGCTTTCGTGCCTGGAAGGTTGGCCATAGGTGCTGAACGGGGTTCCCGGTGTGCGCATCCACGCTGGGAACTCACCCGAGGCGGCGGCGACTACTGGGTCGTGAGGCGGACTGGCGGCACTTGCCCCGGTCGTCAGCATCGCAGCCGGAGCGGCACTGGCGAAAACCAGGCCTCGGTGCAGCAGTGCGCGTCGGTGCAGCAGCCCGCCACCAGCGACCGGAATCAAGTCGTCCGGTGAAGTGCCGGGCGGTTCGGTCGATGCGGGCTCGCCGCGCTCAGGCATCGCTGCGTTGGCCCGGCGCCACGGCCAGCGATTTCTCGAACTTCGCGTCGTTGCTGTCGATGACATTCACGGTCAGCTGACCGGCCTCCTTCGGCACGAAGAAGAAGCGAACGTTCGGGTTCTCGCTGATCGTGAAATCGAGGTCGGCACTCAGCACCGGCTTGCCGGCATAGGCCACCTCGATGCTGCGGACATAGTGAGGGGGTGGGGCGAGGCGCGACACCTGATCGATGGCCAGACCCGACACGTTCGGGTGACTGATGGACAACTGCGCCAACGTGGGCTGACCGAGCACGACGTCACCCTCGACGCGGAGCTTCATCCGGCCTGCGTTGGCCAGTGCGGCCTGCAGGTCCTTGCCCGCCGGGGCTGAGCAGCCGCCCGAGGCCTTGACGAACCGCGTGTGCATGAACAAGCGCCCGTCGTTCATTTCGGCGATGGCGCGCACGTGGGTGTACTCCTCGATGCGAACGCGGGTCTCGATCTCGGCACGGCCACTTTCCGGAGTGAACGTGAAGGTGGCGCCCATGGGGGACGGATTGCGGTCGATGACCAGATGCACCTTCTTGATATAGGTCCCGGCGGTCTGAACGAAGCGGGTGCGGAACGCGATCGGCACCACGGCAGCATCGGCAGCGCGCGCCGGTGTGTCCAGTTCGATGATCGCGGCGGAGTCTTCGGAGATCGTGCGGTTCTGAAACAGTGACTTGCGAAGCATCTGCCAGCGCTCGTTGTTCTCGTTGTCGGCGACTTCGGAGGCGGCGCGGGCGAGCACCGGCGCCAACCCTGTGGCGAGTGCGCTGGCGAGCACCCTGCGGCGGCTGCGCAGGGTCGGGGAAGCAGAAGCTGGGAGAGACATGATCGGGTCCTTTCAGGCGCGGCAGCGGCGACTTGCGGTGTCGTCCGGCCGGGTTGGAGATGATGCTCCGGCTTTCGGTTCCTGTCTGCGCCGGGCAACGTCTGAGGTGGGGTTCTCAGCGGGGGTGGTAACCCGCAGCGGCGGCCGTCACATCTCGCCGATCGCCATCTGCGACAGCACATCGGCCTGTATCAGCTCGTCCAGCGTCGGGTCGGGCCGCTGCGCCCACATGACTGCGGCGACGATGGCGCAGACAACCAGACCGGAGGCGAGGCTGGCCCGGAGTCGCCGATGCGAGCGGCCCAGGCCGAACTCGGCCGTTCCCATCGTGCCCCCGAGATGCAGGGTCGTGCGACCGGCATGGTGATGTTGTTCGCTCCACTGGACCAGCACGCGGGCACCGAGCGCGTCGATCGCGCTGGCTCCAGGCCGCAACTCGCGCAGCCTCGACCGCAATTGGTCGTCGGCGGGATCGGACCGATCCCGGTGCTCGAGGGGAGGGCGGTCAGTCATGGGGCGGCTCCTTCGATGTGAATGCGCAGTGCCTGCTTTGCACGATGCAAGAGCTGGTGCGCGGCGTTGGGGTCGATGTCCAGGGTGCGGGCTATGTCGGCAACGCCCGAATCGGCATAGGCCCACATCACGATCGCCATGCGTTGCCGAACAGGCAGTCGCATCAGGCCGCGCTGCAGCGCCGAACCCGTGTCCGCCCATCCCGATTCGGCCGGGTCATCGTGATGGCCGCCATGGGCCCCCGAAACCTGCCGCGCATCGTGCAGGTCGGCCAGCGCATCCGGGTCGGTGGCGTCTTCCCGGCGTGCCACGAGCAGGCTGCGGCACCGGTTGATGACGATGGTGTTGAAGTAAGTGGATAGCTTCGCCCCTTCGGTGTCGGTGGGGTGGCTGCGCCACAGCCGCAGAAAGGCCTCCTGCACTGCGTCTTCGGCGTCTTCGGCGCGGCGCAGCATCTGTAACGCCAGGCCATATGCCGACGGGGTGAGCTCTCGCACCAGTTGCTGCGCACTTCGCGGGTTGCCCGCGCAGGCCTCTCGCCACAGTGCCCAGTCACCGCCCTGCGCAGGCTCACCGGGGCGCATCCGGCCTGCGGCGCCGGCCAGCCAGCCGGTCAGCCGAGACACGGCATCCATCCGGGTCGAGTCCATGCGCGGGTCGAGCGGCTCACGGACCGGTCAGTTTCTCGCGCAACAGCGCGCGCTCTTCGGGCGAAAGCTTGCCGAGGATTTCCCGTCGTTGTTCGATCAGCTGCCTGCGCTCCTCGGGCGACATGGCCTTCACTCGCTCGCGGCGTTCATTGATCAAACGCTGCTTCTCCTGCGGGTCGAGCTTTTGCCAGCGTTCGCGGGTTCTTTCAGCCAGTGCCTGGCGTTGCTCGGGGGGCATTTCCTCGAGACGTTCGCGCAGTCGATTGCGAAAAGCCGCCCGCTCCTGCGGAGTGGCCTGCTGCAATTTCTGCTTCAACTCGGCTCGGCGGGCAGCCTGCTCGGCCGGGCTGAGTCGCACCCAGGCTTCCGGGTCGGGCACGTCGGGTGCCGCGGCCAATCCCCAGAGTGGCCAGATCATCGCCATCAAGAACAGCAATCCCCGCTTCATGACGCTCCTTTGGCATGTGCTGTCGCCCCTGATGGGAAGAGGCTGGCATCCACGCCTGCATGTGCGTGTGTTGAACCCGTGAGTCGACCGATTCTTACGCTGACTCCCACCAATCGAGTCGGGTATGAATCGGCGCGTAAGGATGTGGTGCGTCCGCGGGTTGAAGGGGCACGTGACTGCGGTTGTGTCACGCGCACCACTCAACCATCACCTCAAGGACCCGCCATGTCTCCTGTTCGTTCCACCACCCTGATCGCGCTGTTGCTTGCCGCAGCGACTTCTGTTGCCTACGCTGAAACCGCAGCCTCTCCAGCGGCCGAGCAGCGCTTCGACAACCGCCAGGACCGCCAGGAAGAACGCATCGAGAACGGCGTGTCCTCCGGCGCGCTGACGAAGCCCGAGGCGCGTCGACTGGGCCGTGAGCAAGCCCGCCTGACTCGTGCCGAGGCTCGCGCCGAAGCCGACGGCAAGGTCACGCGCAAGGAAGCGGTCGTGCTCGAGAAGCGTCAGGATCACGCCAGTCGGCACGTCTACCGGGCAAAGCATGATGCCCAGACACGCAAGCCCTGACCATCCTGCGGCCCGCACCAATCTGCGCCAGCAGCAGCGGGCACGAAAAACCGGAATGCATAGAACAGGAAACCCGCCGAAAGGCGGGTTTCTCATTGGATCTCTGGGCGAGTCCTCAATCGGGTCAATGAGCCAGGGATTGCGCCGGGCTGGTCTGATCTCTTTGTGACTCCGGCACATGCTCGCTCAGGCCGAGTTCCGGAACGATGTTCTGCGCGAGTTGGCCTTTCGGGCCTTGCACCAGTTCGAACGTGACCTTGCCGCCCTGCTTGAGCGTCCTGAACCCGTCCATCTGGATGGCCGAGAAATGGGCGAAAACATCATCTCCGCCGCCATCGGGCTCGATGAAGCCGAAGCCCTTTGCGTCGTTGAACCACTTCACGGTGCCTGTGGACATGCTGCGCCTCCGGAGAATGCCTGTCGAATTTTCCGGCTGCGCAGTTTGCGGTGTCAAGGCGGCGAGACACCTACTGCGCGCACCTGATTCAAGTGGTCACTTTGGCCAGTGCGCACCGTATCGGGGACTGAATTGAGGGGCTTGCGAGGCTCAATTTTTGCCTTATGTCGCGATAGCCAGAGTCAATATGCCCGCAGTGCTTGTTGAATCACTCATCTCGATAGAATGAATCCATGTCCACTGACAAACCAGCATCCAAGCCCCCTGTCGTCGGGTCGCCGCGCGATGACGGGCAGGGTGCCGTTGTTGTCGAGCGGCAGGTTCAGAAGACCGAGCCTCCGCGCATGTATCAGGTCATCCTGCTCAATGATGACTACACGCCGATGGAATTCGTCGTGATGGTGCTTCAGGAGTATTTCAATCGTGACCTAGAGGCCGCAACCCAAATCATGCTGAAGATTCACCATGACGGCCGTGGAGTTTGCGGCACCTATTCCAAGGATGTCGCAGCCACGAAGGTTGAGTTGGTGTTGGCCGCCGCACGGCGCGGTGGCCACCCTTTGCAATGCATTATGGAGGCCGCATGATCGCTCAGGAACTTGAAGTCAGTCTGCACATGGCGTTCGTCGAAGCCCGTCAGCAGCGCCACGAATTCATCACCGTGGAGCACCTGCTGATGGCGTTGCTCGACAACCCGTCTGCTGCCGAAGTGCTGCGTGCCTGCTCGGCCAACGTCGACGATCTGCGCAAGAGTCTGGCGCAGTTCATCAAGGAGAACACTCCGACGGTCGGTGGAACGGACGAGGTCGATACCCAGCCGACGCTGGGCTTCCAGCGCGTGATCCAGCGCGCGATCATGCATGTGCAGTCCACCGGCAGCGGCAAGAAGGAAGTGACTGGCGCCAACGTGCTGGTCGCGATCTTCGGCGAGAAGGATTCCCATGCCGTGTACTACCTGCATCAGCAGGGAGTGACGCGCCTGGATGTCGTCAACTTCATCGCTCATGGGATCAAGAAGTCCGACCCGCCCGAAGCTGCCAAGCCCAGCGACAGTGGCAGTTCAGGCGACAGCGAGAAGGATGACTCCGACGGCAAGGGCTCGCCGCTCGAGCAGTTCACCCAGAACCTCAACCAGCTGGCTCGTGACGGCAAGATCGACCCGCTTATCGGCCGCGAACACGAGGTCGAGCGGGTCATCCAGATCCTGTGCCGTCGACGCAAGAACAATCCGCTGCTGGTCGGCGAAGCCGGCGTCGGCAAGACAGCCATCGCCGAAGGCCTGGCGTGGCGCATCACCGAAGGCGATGTTCCGGAGGTGCTGGCCAACGCCACCGTCTATTCGCTGGACATGGGCGCATTGCTGGCCGGCACCAAGTACCGTGGCGATTTCGAGCAGCGCCTGAAGGGTGTCCTGAAGGTCTTGAAGGATCAACCGAACTCGGTGCTTTTCATCGATGAGATCCACACGCTGATTGGTGCCGGTGCGGCTTCCGGCGGCACGCTGGATGCCAGCAATCTCTTGAAGCCAGCCCTCAGTTCGGGTGCGATGAAGTGCATCGGTGCCACCACCTTCACCGAGTACCGCGGCATCTTCGAGAAGGACGCGGCGCTGTCGCGTCGTTTCCAGAAGGTTGACGTCGTCGAGCCATCCGTCGAGGAGACGATTGAAATCCTCAAGGGCCTGAAGTCGCGGTTCGAAGAGCACCACAGCGTCAAGTACGCGCTGGGTGCATTGCAGGCCGCGGCCGAGTTGTCGGCCAAGTTCATCAATGACCGCCACCTGCCCGACAAGGCGATCGATGTGATCGACGAGGCCGGTGCGGCGCAGCGCATCCTGCCCAAGAGCAAGCAGAAGAAGACCATCACCCGCAACGAGGTCGAGGAGATCGTCGCGAAGATCGCGCGTATCCCCGCCGCCAGTGTGTCGAACGATGATCGGTCGAAGCTCAAGAGCCTGGACCGCGATCTCAACAGCGTGGTGTTCGGACAGGAACCGGCCATCGAGGCGCTGGCTGCATCGATCAAGATGGCGCGTTCCGGTCTGGGCAAGCCCGACAAGCCGATCGGGTCGTTCCTGTTCTCCGGCCCCACCGGTGTCGGCAAGACCGAAGTTGCCAAGCAGCTCGCGTTCATCCTGGGCATCGATCTGATCCGCTTCGACATGAGCGAGTACATGGAGCGCCATGCGGTCAGTCGCCTGATCGGGGCGCCTCCGGGGTATGTCGGATTCGATCAGGGGGGGCTGCTGACCGAGGCGATCACCAAGAAGCCGCATGCGGTGTTGCTGCTCGATGAGATCGAGAAAGCCCACCCGGATGTCTTCAATGTGCTGCTGCAGGTCATGGACCACGGCACACTGACCGACAACAACGGGCGCAAGGCCGATTTCCGCAACGTGATCATCGTCATGACCACCAACGCGGGTGCCGAGACGATGAACAAGGCCACGATCGGCTTCACGAATCCGCGCGAGCGCGGTGACGAGATGGGCGACGTGAAGCGGATGTTCACGCCTGAGTTCCGCAATCGGCTCGATGCGATCGTCAGCTTCCGTGCACTGGATGAGGAAATCATCCTTCGCGTCGTCGACAAGTTCCTGCTGCAACTGGAAGGCCAGTTGGCCGAGAAGAAGGTCGATGTCACCTTCACCGATGCGCTGCGCAAGCACCTCGCGAAGAATGGCTTCGATCCGCTGATGGGCGCGCGTCCCATGCAGCGTCTGATCCAGGACACGATCCGTCGTGCTCTGGCAGACGAGCTGCTGTTCGGACGCCTGGTTGACGGCGGTCGCCTGACGGTCGATGTGGATGCCGACGGCAAGGATAGTGCCCAAGTACTCGCACTGGCCTACCTCAACAGCTATTTTGAAAGTGGCCTCAAGAGCCCGCTGGACGACGCCATCCTCGCGCACGAAGACATCGACGTTTCGGGCTGGGTCAAGGTCGACGAAGTGCCATTCGACTTTGAGCGCAGGCGCGTCTCTGTCCTCGTCGAGCGCGCGGGCATGCGCCAGCTGGTGGTCAAGGGCGCGCCGGAAGACGTGGTCCAGCTGTGTACCCACTACCTTGAC
>ENA-UOWO01002142-UOWO01002142.1-activated-sludge-metagenome-genome-assembly--contig:-NODE-2142-length-24955-cov-16.220361_pt1 | contig 24955 bp, 7 predicted proteins | sample MGYA00238148_ERZ761564 | MGnify/ENA primary metagenome ERZ761564 (study PRJEB28885, sample SAMN05720194) | activated sludge metagenome | isolation source: Anaerobic digester | place: USA... | reverse complement strand
CAGAAACAGCAACGCAGACAATAACAGAGACGCAAACACAGACAGTAACTGAAACCGCAACTGAAACAGTAACACAGACCGCGACTGAGACAATTACAGAAACCGAAACTCCGACTGAAACCATAACAGAGACACAGACGCGAACCGTAACGGAAACTGTGACAGAGACGCAGACAGAAACAGCAACGCAGACAATAACAGAGACGCAAACACAGACAGTAACTGAAACTGCAACTGAAACAGTAACACAGACCGCGACTGAGACAATTACAGAAACCGAAACGCCGACTGAAACCGAAACACCGACTGAAACCATAACAGAGACGCAAACACAGACAGTAACAGAAACGCAAACACAGACAATAACAGAAACAGTAACTGAAACGATAACAGAGACGATAACGGAAACAGCGACAGAAACTATAACTGAAACAATTACGGAGACGGCGACTCAGACCTGGACGGAAACGGTAACGCAAACGATAACAGAGACTGCTACAGAAACAGCGACGGAAACTGTAACGGGAACAATGACGGAGACTGTAACTGAAACCTCGACGCCTACAAATACACCTTTGGACACTGCGACAATAACGCCGACGATAACAGGAACAAATACGGAAACAACAACGCCTACGATAACAGAGACGATAACAGAAACGGCGACGGAAACGATAACGGGAACAATAACGGAAACGCAGACGGAAACGGTAACGGAAACAGTGACGCAGACTGTTACGCCCACCGCGACCGAGACGCTTACTATAACCCCGACGCAGACAGAGACAAATACGCAGACTGTGACTGAAACTGCGACCGAAACTGTTACACAGACAGAAACAGAGACAGTTACGGAAACTGTGACAGAGACTGTTACTGGAACTATTACTAAAACAATAACTGAGACTTCAACAGAAACAGTAACACAAACACAGACAGAAACGGCCACGGAAACTTCAACTGCCACGGTGACGGGCACCGCAACAGAGACGGTAACGGCAACAGTCACAGAGACAATAACGGAAACGGGTACAGAAACAGTGACACAGACGCAGACGGAAACTGTAACCGAAACCGCCACGCCGACTGTTACAGGCTCAAATACTCAGACAGTAACGGAAACGGCAACGCCCACAATTACAGAGACGAACACGGAAACTGTCACTGCAACAAATACGGCCACGGTTACAGAAACTGCTACACAGACCTTCACCGGGACAGTGACTCAGACAGCAACGGAAACAGTCACGGAAACGGTAACAGGAACCATGACGCAGACGGCAACGGAAACGGTTACCGCCACAATTACGGAATCTTGTACAAATTCACCGACGCCGACAATAACAGAAACATCAAAAGATACGCCGACAAATACACAGACCATAACTGAAACATCCACGCCTACGGTAACTGAAACGATAACTGAAACATCCACTACGACCGTGACGCAGACAATTACCGGAACCGCAACGGAAACAGCAACGGGAACCATAACACAGACGGTAACCGGCACATCCACTCCGACGATTACAGCGACTATTACGTGGACGTCCACGGTAACACCTTCTGTTACCGGTACCAATACTCAAACTTCAACGGAAACTATCACCCCTTCCGCAACTGCGACGGTCACCCCGACGCATACAATGGCAATCGGCGAAGGAACTGCTTCTATTTCTCCGCTGACTGTAACCGGAGGTTCTTCAGGAAATACTATGGTTATTTCCTATACTGCGGGAATCACAACCTGGACAGACGGGGCTTTAAGCATAAAAATTCCTGACGGATGGTCGGCGCCTGATGCGTTTGACCCTTATGCCGCCGGATATTTCTCTGTGGATGTTCACGGCGGAACATTAACATCCACTTATGTTGACGGCATGACAATGATAATAGAAGTAAGCGGGCTTCCTGCAAATACCGGTGAAATTATAGTCACATATGGTGACAAGTCTTTCGGGCCGGGGGCAACAGTTTCTTCTGTGGCTGGAATGCATGTATTTATGGTGGAAATGAGCCCGGACAGCATTGAAACGGACGGAATACCTGTTAATCCGGAAGTAAACGTCACTGCCCCGACGCCGACGGTTACCACGACAAATACGCCGATAGTGGGAGACGGCAGCGCGTCAATTACCCCTTCTGTTGTTACGGCGGGAAGTACGGGCAATCAGCTGACAATTACATATAATGCCGGCGTAATGACATGGGCGTCAGGGACATATTACGGAACACTGAACGTTACGATTCCTGACGGATGGTCGGCGCCAAGCATTACGCTTGGACAGCCGGGGTATTTTACAGTATCTGTGATAAACGGCACATTATTCTCGCGCGGGATTGAAGCTGACGGCCGCACAATAAGGGTAAGGGCCAAAGGCCTTGCGGCAGGTACAGGACAGATAATTATTAAATACGGCGACGTTGCTTTTGGGCCGGGCGCTGTTGCCCAGAATTCTGCAGGTACGCCTGTGTTTGTGACAAAAGTAGACACTACAAATGAAGATTCTGTGCCTGTTGCGGAGATTCAGGATTCGCCTTATATCACAGTAATAGACCCGACACCTACATCCACAATTACAATCACAATAACAGAAACGTCAACGCCGACTGTCACGGCTTCCGCGACAGAAACAGTCACTGAAACTTCAACTGAAACCGTTACGGAAACAATAACGCAATCATCCACGGAAACAGCAACCGAAACGATAACTGAGACTGTGACTGAAACCGCAACTGAAACCGTGACGGAAACTGCAACACAGACTGTCACTGAAACATCCACTTATACCGTGACGGAAACCGTAACCGAAACGGCAACAGCAACCGTAACCGAAACGGAAACAGAGACTATAACCGAAACGGCGACAGAAACTGTCACTGAAACGGCAACAGAAACTGTAACCGAAACGTCAACAGAGACCATAACTGAAACCGCAACAGCGACGGTTACTGAAACGGAAACAGAGACCGTAACTGAAACAGCTACGGAAACGGTTACGGAAACGGCAACGCAAACAGCGACAGAAACCACAACCGAAACAGTTACTGAAACGGAAACAGAGACAGTAACGGAAACCGCCACGCAGACCGTGACACAGACAGATACCGCGGTGAATACATATACGGTGACTGAAACAATTACAGAAACTGCAACAGAGACAATAACGGAAACCGGAACACAGACAATAACGGAGACAATTACAGAAACCGCGACAGGGACGGTTACAGAGACTGCCACGGAGACTGCCACGGAAACATCCACACAGACTGTGACTGAAACCGTGACGCAGACAGCGACAGAGACCATAACGGAAACAATAACTGAAACTGCTACAGAAACTGTGACACAGACAATCACTGAAACGGCGACTGAAACCGTTACTGAAACAGCTACCGCTACAATTACAGAGACATCCACGGAAACTGTAACCCGGACAATCACGGAAACCGCGACACAGACAATCACCGGAACTTCAACAGAAACAGTAACCGGTACAATGACCGAAACTGCAACAAAGACAGCTACAGAAACCGTGACAGAAACAATTACGCAGACCGCAACACAGACCGCTACTGACACAATAACTGCGACAGTCACGGAAACTTCAACCCCGACTGTCACGCAGACAAATACCCCTGTTGCCGGACAGGGAACCGCATCTGTTAATCCTGCAACCGCGGCAGCGGGAGTGCCCGGAAATACAATTGAAATTGTTTACACGTCCGGCGCAGACAATTGGGAAGCGTCTCCCGGATTTGGGGTATTAAGAGTCACAATTCCGGACGGCTGGTCAGCGCCAAGTTTTAACGGAGCTGATGCAGGATATTTTACAGTAAACGTAACGGGAGGATCGCTTGAAGGTTTCTTTGTCGCGGGACAGGTAATAACCATAAATGTTTCCGGGCTTACAGCCAATACAGGGGAGATAATTATTACATACGGAGACACCAGCCAGGGCGGAACCGGCGCGGTAAGCCAGCCGGGGACAGGCACCGCGGTATTCAGGGTGGAAAGTTCAAATTATGAAGCTGTGCCACCGATGGAGATTGCTTCTTCGCCGTTTGTTGATGTGGTACTGCCTACTGAAACGGTAACACCCACGGTAACCGCGACAATAACAGAGACAATTACCCCGACAAATACGCCGCTGACAGGCGAAGGTACGGCATCTGTCGCACCGCTTACTGTTGCTTCCGGAATTACCGGCAATACCATGATAATTACCTACACAGCTGGGGCAGGCAACTGGGCTGCCTCGCCGGATTACGGGACGTTAAGGATAACAGTACCTTCGGGCTGGACAGCACCAAGCCTGGCGCCGGCTGATGACGGTTATGTTTCTGTGACGACTGACGGAGCCCTGGCAGGAAGAATGGTTAACGGAAATGAAATTATAATTTATGTTTCAGACCTGGCTGCAGGGCAGAATATTGTGATCACTTACGGCGATACAAGCGGCGGCGGAGCGGGAGTGACAGCAGCGGCGCCCGGAACATACGAATTCCTTGTGGCTTCGGCGTTAAGCGGTGAAGATGTGCATAATATCGCGGTTCAGCCGCAGGTTGAAGTAATGATTCCGACACCGACATCAACGGTGACACTGACATCCACAGATACTGTCACCGAGACGGTAACTGAAACAATAACAGAGACAACCACGCCTTCTGTAACAGAAACCTGCACAGAGACGGTTACAGAAACATCCACAGAGACAATTACACCGACGATTACGCTGACTTCAACACCTGACCGCACTCCCGTGGCGCCTTTTGACCTTGCTGTATCACAGAACGGCGCTGTTACGGAATTGAAATGGAACACTTCGGATTACACGGATTACTACACGGTTTATCAGGCGACAGGGGTAAAGGGCAAGTTTAACGCTTTCCCGGCGGGATGGAACGTTATTGCGACAGTCCTCCCGACTCCGGCATACAGTTCGTATTCATATGCTGACGCAACAGGGAACACATATACCTATTATTTTGTCACCGCCGTTAACGGAGCGGGAGAAAGCAATAAATCCACAATGGGAGTGAAAGCGGTTCTGCGCTTTAAGTACACGGCAGGAGAGAAAAACACATACAGGATAGCCCTGCCGTATGTTAATAAATATACAAAAGCTTCGGATATCATAACTGAAATTGAGGGAAGCCTGACAAACATGCCTTTGAAAATTGACAATATTTCGCTGTGGAATCCAAACACACAGTCATTTGTGCCTTTTGGCTATGCGTCATTTGCAGGCACATGGCTTGGTACAAACTGGAACGAAGACGCATCGTCGCTTTCTTCTAACGCATTCTACCTCCATGCAATTGCGGACTTTGACTGGATAATAGCCGGAACTGATAAAAACGCCCAGCTGGCTTTCTATTACAACACTTCCAAAGCGAACGCCAATAAAAGGATGATACCTTACACATCCGCCTATTCAAGGGCGTCTGACATTGTAAGTGAAATAGAAGGAAGCACAGGGGCAGGTTCAGATTCTAAAATTAATAAGATAGCGTTATGGAATCCGATTTCGCAATCGTATATTATATATGGTTACGATTCGCGTTTTGAAACCTGGTTGGGAACGAATTTTGATATTAAACCAGGCGATGCAGTAAACATTTACCCAAGCGGAAATTCGGCAAGTTTTACATGGCAGCCTTCGCTGGTGGCGCAACCGGTACCTTAAAAGATTTTTAATAAATATTATGATATAAAGTATTAAGGAGGTAATAATATGAAAATTAAACATCTGTTTTTGGCATTATTATTCACCGTGCTGTTTCAAAGCGTTTTTGGGCAGCCTTATTTTATTTACGGCAGGCTTTATGATGCTGCCGGCAACTCGGGAAACGCGGACAGCGAAAATTCATTTGCGTCTGTGGCGCTTTTCAGGGAAGGAATTTTAGGGCAGGTTGGAAGGCAGAATAACGGCCCTGATGCTGCATATCCTGAAAAAATATATCCGGCAGGGCATAGCAATATCAATACTCCCGCATATTGTTTTACTGATGTGGGTTCAACAGACTGGCTGGATACTGTAAATCCGCCTCAGAAAGTGCGGGCTGTTTTTCAGGTGATGAATGGCGTTAATGGATGGCATGGAGGAACCTTTGTAGGTACTTCTCTTACGGATATAAAACCATCGGATATGCCCGGGAGTAAGACGGAACTGAAAGATACAATACTTATAAAATTGGAAGCTCCTTCAATAGTATCTTCGGATAATAACGGCGTTTCAATAAAATGGATCGGGCTTTCATATCAGGATATTACAGGATATGGAATTTACAGATATAATCAAACAGACGGCATTATTGAAAAGGCGGCAGATGTACAGCAGTCGGCGGGAATGGAAATTAATTATGAAGACACAGGAGTTATTCCGGGAAAAAGTTACAGGTATATGATTTCGGTAAAATTTGCCTGGGGCGGCGGAAGCGCGCCCGCGGATTACGAGACTTTTGTTCGGTCGGCTTCAAGCGAAGCGGTATATATACCGGAACCAAGCCCGACTGTAACTTTGACAGCCACTGTTACAGGAACGTATACGGTTACAGAGACCATAACGCCTACATTTACCATTACTCTTACCCCTGTTATTACCGCAACGCCGACAATAACACCGACTTCTGAAGCGGAAAATGAGGAAATTCTGCGTAATAATATAATAAAAGAACGCTTAATAATATTTACAAATCCGGTAAATGATAATATGCTGAAGATAGGCTTTGCCGCGGATTGTGATTGCGCGGTTTCTGCCTATCTGTATAATATAAACGGGGAAGCGGCGCAGAAGTTTGTCCTGGCAGCAGAAAAAGGCGCGAATGTTGAAGAGTTAATTTTAAAAGAGCTGTCTTCGGGATTATATATAATTGCGATAACGCTTGACTGCGGGGATAAAAAAATAACTCTGCCTAAAAGAAAATTTGTTATAGTTAAGTAAATAAGCGACAGCGGAGGCATTTTGAAAAAGAAATTCTTTGTTTTTATGTGCTTGTTTATTGCCGTAATATCGGCGCAGCTGAAAGCTGCAGGAGAGGGAACGACTTCAATTTCTCCGCTTACTGCCGCGCCGAATTCGCCCGGCAATACAATGACAATTACATTCAGCGCGAACGGCACGGCGTGGACTGACGGGCAGTTGCGAGTTACCATTCCGGACGGCTGGTCTGCGCCAAGCGTAACTTCAACTGACGATGGTTATTATACTTTATCTGTAAGCGGAGGCACGCTTGGCAGTGATTCAGTATCCCTTCAGGTAATTACAATTCCGGTTACATCTTTAAACAGCGACGGGACAATTACAATCACATATGGTGCAAGCACGCAGGGCGCCACATCACAAACATCAACAGGGACAGCGGTGTTTAATCTGGAAACAGATCCCGTTGGTATTGCTGTTGCCGCAATTGCAATTCAGCCGCAGGTAGAAGTTATGGATGCGACTGACACTGTAACTGAAACTGTAACGGGAACCGCCACAGAGACTGTAACAGAAACTGCAACACATACTGTAACAGAGACTGCAACAGAGACCGTAACAGAAACTGAAACAGAGACTGCAACGGAGACTGCAACGGAGACTGTAACGGAGACTGTAACGGAGACTGTAACAGAGACTGTAACAGAAACTGTAACACATACTGTAACAGAGACTGCAACAGAGACCGTAACAGAAACTGCAACAGAGACAGTAACAGAGACTGCAACGGAGACTGCAACGGAAACTGCAACGGAAACTGCAACGGAAACTGCAACGGAAACTGCAACGGAAACTGCAACGGAGACTGTAACAGAGACTGCAACAGAAACTGCAACAGAGACCGTAACAGAAACTGCAACAGAGACAGTAACAGATACAGTAACAGATACTGCAACAGAGACAGTAACAGACACTGCAACAGAGACTGCAACAGAGACTGCAACAGAGACTGCAACAGAGACTGCAACAGAGACTGTAACAGAGACTGCAACAGAAACTGTAACTGAAACTGCTACGGAAACAACAACACAGACGCAGACCGAAACAGTAACCGAGACCGCAACGCAGACTGTGACAGAAACCGCCACAGAAGAAATATTCACTGCGACAAATACGCAGACAACTACTGAAACTGCGACAGAAACAGTAACAGAGACAAACACTGCGTCTGTAACGGAAACAGGTACTGAGACAATAACACAGACACAGACCGAAACAGTAACGCAAACCGCTACCGCGTCAGTGACAGAAACTGCGACAGAAATAATATTTACAGTTACAAATACGGAGACTATAACAGAAACGACAACAGAAACAAGCACTTCGACTGTGACTGAAACTGCTACAGAAACAACAACACAGACGCATACCGAAACAGTAACGGAAACCGCCACCGGGACCGTGACAAACTCAGTAACGGCCACAGTCACAGAGGTAATTTCGTTAACTGTCACCGAGACTTCAACAGCTACGTTTACGCAGACTGATACTTCCACAATAACAATAACTGTAACGCCTTCTTTTTCTCCTACAATTGTTTTAACTCCTGTAGGGGAGGGAAACGCCTCGATATACCCGCTTACTGTTGCTGCAGGCACATCAGGAAATACTATGGTAATTACTTATACCGCCGGCGCGACAGCGTGGACTAACGGAACATTAAGGGTAACAATACCGGCAGGATGGTCGGCGCCAAGTTTAACTTCGGGCCAGCCAGGCTATTACACTGTAAACGTAACAGGCGGAGCTTTTGCAGGCACGTCAAGAAGCGGGCAGACAATAACAATTTACTGTTCAACGCTAAACGCCATGACAGGCCAGGTAATAATCACTTACGGCGCCGGTTCTGCGGGGGCTGTATCACAGTCAAATGAAGGCACGGCTGTATTTGGCGTACAAAGCAGTTATTCGGGAACCGTTACGTATCCAATTTCCGCGGATCCATCTGTAAATGTTGTGCCTGCAACCCCGACAGCCACTATTACTCTGACTTCAACTGTAACACTTACTGTTACCGCGACTTCGACGGTAACAGGGACAAGCACCGTGACCAATACAATTACGCCTACAAATACTCCGGCTATCGGAGAAGGCAGCGCTTCCATATCTCCTTCAACTGTTATGGCCGGCGGAACAGGCAATACTATGATTATTGAATATACCGCAGGAACAACCAACTGGGCCTCATCGCCCGGATACGGCACGCTGAAAGTATTTATTCCCGCTGACTGGACAGCGCCAAGCGATAACCCTTTAATAAACGGTTATACAACATGGAGCGTGCAGTCCGGAAGCGTGACGGGTTATGTGATAGCATCCAATGAAATAAGGCTTTTTGTACAGGGTTTGCAGGCGGGGAATAAAGTTTATGTTACATACGGGAACAAGGCGTCAAACTCCGGAGTAACAGCGCAGCCCGCAACAGGAACAGCTGTGTTTGCCGTTCAGTCGCAGCCCAATGGCACAAATACTAATTCAATTGCGTTTCCTCCGTCTGTTATTGTTGCGCCAGCGACCGCCACTGTCACCCCGACTGTTACCGCGACTTACACGTCAACGCCGGATTCAACACCTGTAGCGGCATCAGGAATAAGCGCGGCGCTTAACGGAGAAAATGTTTCGCTTGAATGGAATACTTCCGCGAATGTGGATTATTATAAAGTTTATAAAGCCGCGGGGGCAGATGGAAAATTTAATCCATTGTCTTCGTGGACGGTAATTGCAACAGTCATCCCGACGCCGGGGACAAGCGGATATGTATTTGCTGATGCCGATAATTACAGTTTCTACGCTGTATCGGCTGTAAATGGCGCCGGTGAAAGCGCGCCTGCAAATGCCGGAGGCAAAGTAAACGTAAGTTTTGAATACGCGGCAGGTTCCACTAATACATACAGAATGTCAATGCCGTACAGCGAAGCTTATATGAAAGCGCTTGATATTGTGGCGGCAGTTGAAGGTAACACTTATACAGCGAATAAAATAGATATGCTGGCAACGTGGAATCCATACACGCAGTCTTTTGTGCCTTTTTCAAATGTATTTGGAACATGGATCCTGGGCACGAATTTCAACGTGGATGCGGGGACATCTTCAAGCAATGCGGTTTATATGCACGCTGTGTCCGCGTTTACCTGGACACAGGTATTCACGGAAACATCCGCGCCTTTAGTATTTAAATACAACAGCGTAATTGCAAATGCCAATAAACGCATGCTTCCATATTCCGCGAATTACGCAAAAGCGTCTGACATTGTGCGCGATATAGAAGGCGGAACAGGCGCGGGAACAAATCAGAAAATAAATAAAATAGCCAAGTGGAATGCGGCATCACAGTCATATGTTGTTTATGGATATATAACAGAACTTAATCAGTGGGGGCTGGGTACCGACTTTAACATATTGCCGGGAGAAGCGGTAAATATATACGCAAGCGGAAACACTTCATCTTTTACCTGGACACCAAGATTAGCGCTGACTCCTACTCCATAAAATCAGCTGTTGGTTATTAAAATCTGCCTGAAATAATTCCAAAAGACAGGATTTGTAGGTTTAATGGAAATTTTATTAATTTATCAATCTGTGGATAACCCTATAAAATTGTGGATAATTTTTTTTGTTAATCCTTTACATACAAAGTTGCTAAAATGCTTGTAAATAAAGGCTTTTAGAAGTGGGGGTGAAAGTTTTTTTCATAAATCTATTGACAAAAAAACTACAAGTGGCTATAATTGTGTGTAAAGAGGGGAGTGCTCTCTGTATTTGTTTTAACATACTTGAATATAGTATAAAGGACTAAAAGGTATTAATAGGAGCTTCCATGCCAGAAGAGTATCCCGAGATAATGACAGTAAAAGAGGTTGCGAAATACCTTAAAATGAAACCTGTAACTATTTATAAATTATCAAAAGAAGGACAGATACCCGCGTTTCGGGTTGCATCTTTCTGGAGGTTCAAAAAAGACCTTATAGATAAATGGCTTATAGAAGAATCAAGAAAAAACTTTGTAAGCGGCAAAAAATAGGAAACATATATATAAGGAAGACAGCGGGCATAAAAAGAACCCGTAACTACTTTTTCCGGAGGCTTGATGGAAAGTAGCCGTAGAGTAGCAGGAAAAAAGAGCGCATTAATTTTAGCGGCAGCTTTTATATTAATAGGTTTGTCCGCTTTTAACCTACATGCTGCTTATTTTATAAGAGGTTATGTTTTCAATGCTGACGGGACTACCGGTACTGCTGCCACAGAAAATAGCAATGCTTCATTATCCGCTTTCAGGGTTGGAATAAACGGGCAGGTCGGAAGTCAGCATAACGGGCCTGATGCCACATATCCTGAAAAAATATATCCTGCTTTTCATAATGGCGTAACAATACCGGCATATGCATATTCTGATGTTGGTTCATCTGACTGGTTCACCGCGCCTTTGGAAGGCCAGGTTGTTGTAACGTTGATGCAGGTTTTTAACGGACAGTTTGGGTGGGCCGGAAATTCTTATGTTGCCGCGGTAAAAAAATCCATTTCAGCCGCTGATATCACCGCCAGCACAACGAATATGGCGGACATGCAGCTGGCGCAGATACCGGCGCCTGTTGCGCAGAATATAAGTTATGACAACGTAACCCTGACATGGACAGGATTAAATAATGACCCGGACGCCCTCATCTCCGGATATACGGTTTACAGAAGCACGCAGGCGGGCGGCGGTTTTTCCGCGCTTGCGTCAACGGCTTCGCAGAACGCCGGGGCGACAGTAACTTATGCAGATTCCGGGCTTACCACAAGCACCACTTATTACTATAAAATAGCGGTAAATTACACATGGGGGGGCGGAAACGGCGCTCCTGCTTATCTTACAAGCACAGCAATGTCCGCGGCAACAAGCATAACAACCCTTTCAGCCAATTCAACTGACCTTGTTTATAATCTGCGCATAATGCCTTCTTCGGCAATTACAATCAGCACAGGTCAGCACCTTACAATTGTGGCAAGGGTAACCAATAACAGTTCTGAAGATATTTCCAATATTGCGGCTTCTCCTCTTGGCATAACCGGCGTGGCATCGGGCGTTGTAACTCTTCTTGCTTCGCCCACTCCGATAACAAGCTTATCATCAGGTGCGGACGGTTTCTTTACATGGACATATTCCGCGACAACAAGCGGAACCGTAAGATTTACCGGAAACGCGCAGGGTATTGGCGCGGATTCATCAACGCTGTACGTGGCAAGGGACAGGGATTCAAACACAATTACCGTACGTTCCAGGCCGAATTTAGCAGCGCAGACAAATGTCTCGGCAGTTCAGGTTTCAGTCGGCCAGCAGATTAACATTTACATGACCGTGACAAATACCGGTGAAACAACAGCAGAAAATACAGCCGGCAATATTACTCTTATTAATGGCGGTATTGTCAACCTTATATCTTCGCCTTCCGTATTTACACTGGCAGGCTCTGCGTCGCATACTTTTGTCTGGACTTATTCCGCGGCCGCGTCCGGAACTGTTGCATTCAGCGCTTATGCCACGGGCACAAACGCTTATTCCGGTGCGGCAGAACAGTCAAATATCACTCTTTCCCAGAACGTAATTATTCAAAACGCGGCAAGCCTTGTATCAAGCATTGTTGCGCCGGCAAACGTAAGTTTAAATCAGGTATTCACGGTAAGAATGAGCGTTACAAATAACGGCGGCGCTTCGCTGTCAAATGTTAATCCGCAGTTATCAACAGGCGGCGCGGGAAATGTTTTAATGCTTACCGGGCCTGTACCGGCAAATGTGGCTTTGTTGAACGGCGCCGCAACAACTGATTTTATATGGACTTATTCTGCCACGGGCGCAGGTAATGTGACCTTTAACGGCTACGCGCAGGGAACAGATATAAACAGCCTTGCGGTTAAACAGTCTGCTTCAACCGGGGCAACTATAGGCGTTCAGACAAGGCCTTCATTAACAGCGGAAATGTTTGTTATGCCTTTGGTTGTGACCCAGAATCAGATTGTAACTGTAGTTCTTGGCGTAAGCAATAACGGGCAGGCTTCTGCAAACAATGTAGCGCCTTCGCCGGCGCTGCCGGGAATGTCAGGCACAGGCGCGGCTGTATGGTCGTGGGGGCCAACGCCTTCGTCAAGAGTAATTGCCGGAGGGACTTATTCAACATTCACATGGACTTATTCGGCAACCGCAACAGGAAATGTTGTTTTCTCGTCGCGTGTTTCCGGAACTGACGCCAATGAAGGCACAGCCGTAAATTCAAACGCGGCATCTTCGCCTTCTTTGGCCATTCAAAGCATTGCGGCGCCTGTTTCACAAATTTCACTTTCAGCGTATAAAGCTTCAACCGGCAACTTGTTGACCGTGATGATGAGCGTCACAAATACAGGCTCTTCTGCAGCCAACAGCACAGTACCGCAGCTTAATGTTTCCGGAACAGGCACGCTTTTACCTTTGACAGGGCCGGTGCCGGGAAGCCAGATTCTTACAGGCGGAAGCAGCGGCGTATTTACCTGGACATATTCAATAACAGGAGCAGGTTCTGTTAACTTCCTTGGCCGCGTAAACGCGGTTGATGCGAATTCAGGATGGACTGTAAGCTCTATGTACCAGAATGTAACAATGCTTGCCCAGTCAGCGGCGTCAATAGTATCATCCGTATCATCCGTACCGTCAGAAGCGGGCGTTGGTTACGTATTAACGGTTGTAATGTCGGTCACAAACAACGGCCAGGCCGCGGCTTTAAACGTAGCGCCTTTACTTGACGCGCCCAACGCGTCACTGGTGACGCTGTCGTCCGCGCCTTCTCCCGGAACCGCAAACATAGCGGGCGGAACTGCCGCTCATTTCACATGGATTTATAACGCGATTGCGACAGGAACGGTTTCGTTCTCCGGCTATGCGCAGGGGACTGAAGAAAATAACGGCTCTGCTTTAACCACGTTTTATACACATGATACAACCTTAATAATGACTCCGGCATCAATACAGTCGGCGGTATTTATTAATCCGGCCGTGGTATCCACCGGCCAGATGTTTACCGTCACAATGATAGTGACAAACACCGGCCTTGCATCCGCGGTTAACGTTACGCCGAATCCGCAGCCTTTGACCAAACTTGGAAGCGGGCTTATTTCCACGGCGCAGGGGCCTGTTCCGCAGTCAGCAACAATTCCGGGCAATTCGTCGGTTGTGTTTAACTGGACTTATACGGCAAACGGCGTCGGAAGCGTGGCTTTCAGGGGAAGCGCGCAGGGAACTGACGCATTAACAGGCGCGCCGGTTACAAGCGCGGCTTCAACTTCTGACTACAGAAACATAGTAAGCGGTGCGGCTTTAAGTTCCAGGCTTGATGTTGTGCCGTCCGCGGTGAACCTTGATATTATAGTTACGGTAATCATGACAGTTACAAATTCCGGCGGAGCGCCGGCAATTAATGTTGCGCCGAATCCGTCACAGCCGGTTATTCAGGGTACGGGAGGCGCGCTTTATGTTTCAGGGCCTGCGCCGGCCAGCCAGTCAATTGCAGGTTTTGGAACCGGATTCTTTACCTGGACATATTCGGCCGTGGGAACCGGCACGGTTAATTTCTCCGCGCGCGCGACGGGCCAGGACGGAAACTCGCTTGGCAGCATAGCTTCCGCGCCGGCTTTATCAAATAATCTTACAATAGAAACACGCGCCATAATTGAATCCCAGATGATGGCTGTCCCTTCAACTGTAAACGTAGGGCAGGAAATCACCGTAATATTAAATATTACAAATACAGGACTTGGCCAGGCCAATTATGTAACGCCAGAAGCTCCGGGAATTTCCGGCACAGCGGGCGGAACTTATATTTCCGGGCCTTCACCGGCTGCGCTTACCATAACCGCCGGCGCCAGCGCGGCGTTCACATGGAGATACACCGCAAACGCGGCCGGCAATATTGCGTTCAGCAGCAGAGCGTCCGGCACTGATAAAAATTCAGGTGACGCGATAAGCACAAATGTTTCAACGTCCAATCTGATTACCGTGCAGACGCCGTCAAACCTTGTGGCAAGCGTCACGGCACAGCCGGCAACTGTGAACACCATGCAGGATGTCACGGTTGTGGTCACTGTTTTAAACAACGGCCAGGCCGGCGTTACAAACGCGCTGCCGGTTATTAATACCGTGGGAACAGGCACGGCATCGGTATCATCTTCGCCGTCTGCCGCCGCGATAAACGGCGGCGCATCAGCGGCGTTTACTTTTGTTTATACCGCCAACACCGCGGGCAGTATAATATTTTCCGCCAGGGCAAGCGGCACAGACAATAATGACAGCGCGGTAAAGTATTCCAATTACGCTCAGAGCCCGTCGGTTACAATTCAAAGCGCTTCCGCTTTAACGGTATCTTTAACCGCTGTGCCGGGAGCTGTTGCCACATCGCAGACAATAACGCTTTTAATGACTGTTTCAAATACCGGGCAGTCAACAGCAAATAATGTCAATACAAATTCGGCCGATATTGTTACTGTAGCGGGAACAGGTTCGGGTTTAAGGCTTACAGGGCCGGTACCTGCGCTGCAGAATATACCGGGAAATTCATACAGGGTCTTCACATTCACTTATTCCGCGACAGGCGTCGGGACGGTTAATTTCACCGGTTCTGCCGTTGGCACGGACGCAAATACGGGCGTGACTGTATTGTCAGTGCAGGGCGGTTCCAATCAGGTGGAAATATCTTCGCCTTCGCCGATACTTGCATCCGCGCTTTCAGTTTCGCGCAGCGTGGTTACAGCCGGGCAGAGCCTGACTGTAATATTATCGGTTACAAATAACGGGCTTATAACGGCAAACGTAAATACATATTCGCTTACTCCGAACGTTGTGGCAGGCACTCCTTCAGTTACACCGGTGTCATCGCCTTCTTCGGGAATAACACTTGCGCCGGCACAAAGCGGAAGGTTCACGTGGATTTATACAGCGGCCGGTTCCGGAACTTTGAATTTTAACTCAAACGCGCAGGCGCTTGACGGGGAAGGCTCCGTAACCAACGCCGTGTCGCAGGATGTAAATATTCAGTCCGCGGCAGCGCTTTCAATGCAGTTTAATTCACTGCCGGCATCAATTGATATCGGGCAGGTTTTAACGGTTGTAATGGTTGTTTCCAATAACGGGCAGTCCGCCGTGTCCGGCGTTAATCCGCCGCAGCAGGGCGGAAACTGGCTTGTAAAACTTGGCGGCGGAAGCGTGGCGCTTATTTCAGGGCCGCTGCCTGCTTCACAGACAATAAACGGAAATTCCATAGGGACATTTACATGGACATTCAGCCCGACTGCTTCGGGTAATGTTATTTTCAGCGGTTATGCGACCGGAACAGAAGTTAATACAGGAGCCGCAATAAATTCAAATTACAACAACTCATCATCATGTCAGATACAGTCCCCCGTTAATTTAACAGCTCAGTTTAACGGGCTGCCTGCTTCGGTAAATGTGGGGCAGACATTTAATGTTTCAATGACGGTTACAAATTCAGGGCAGGCATCGGCTTCAGCCGTGCTTCCCAACCCTTCAAACCTTGTGCCGGTATTGGGCACAGGTTCCGCCCTTTTAACCGGTTCTGTACCCGCATCTGTTGCTTTAGCCGGCGGCGCTTCAACAACTTTCCAGTGGACATTCTCCGCTGTAGGAACCGGAAGCGTTGCGTTTTCCGCCAGGGCGCAGGGCACGGAAGATAACAGCGGCGTTATAAGATATTCAGCCGCGGCAAAAAGCGCCAATGTGGTTGTTGTATATGAAGCAGCGATTGCATCAGGTATTTCGGCTTTCCCTTCAACAATTTCCGAAGGCGAACTTATAACGGTTATTATGACGGTTACAAATACAGGCGGAGCGTCAGCACTTAATGTTTCGCCTTCGGCGGTTGCAATAACAGGAGATGGAACGGCAATTGTCGCGGGAATACCTGCCCCGCTTACTGTCACTTCAATAGCGGGCGGCGCTTCTTACAGGTTTACATGGACTTATTCCGGCACTTCTCCCGGAACTGTGGCTTTCAGCGCGAATGTCACGGGCAGGGACGCCAATGATAACAGAGTGATAAATTCCGCGGTATCAGGTTCGGGCAGTGTTGAAATACTTCCTTCAGCGGTTCTTGATATCGTATCGTTCACGGCATTACCTGCCGGAGTATCCGCGGGCCAGAATATAACTGTTGTAATGAGCGCAATTAACAACGGCGACGGCGACGCAAGCTGGGTATATCCGCAGCCGCTTTCATTATCCGGTACCGCAACGCTTAACCTTACAAACTCCCCGGCAGCTTCATTTACTTTGGCGCCGACTCAACAGGGGTCTTTCACATGGATATATACGGCGCAGACCGCCGGAAGCGTTTCATTTCAGGGGCGCGTAAGCGGTACTGATGTCAACAGTTCAAGGACAATTTATTCAAATTACGCGGTAACGCCGGCTGTTGCCGTGGAAACAGCGCCTGCGCTTGTTTCTTATTTCCAGGCGCTTCCTGATTATGTTTCGACAGGCCAGGTATTCACCCTTACAATGGCTGTATCAAATAACGGACAGGCTGACGCATTAAATGCAGTGCCTTCGGCTCCGGGCGTAAAAGGCACAGCTGCATTTGCGGTTATCACAGCGCCATCAGCAGCGACAATTGCGGGCGGCGCAGTTTCATATTTCACTTGGACGCTGTCGGCTTATGGCGCGGGAGTCTCATCGTTTACAAGCAGGGTAACGGCGCAGGATGAAAATTCCGGCGCAACAATACTTTCAAATATACCTGATTCCGAAACGCTGACAGTTCAGGCAAAAGCGCTGCTTAACGCTGCGCTGTGGAACGCGCCTTCTGTATCCAATAACGGCACAACTTACACAGTATCTTTGACAATTACGAACGCGGGCCAGGCTTCCGCTCTTAACGTAACGCCTGTTATTACCGCGTCGCAGATTTCAGGGGATGCGGTTGTGGCGCTGTCTGCCGCGCAGCCTGCAAGCGCCGTTATCAACGGAATTACCGCTCAGATTTTCAGATGGACTTATACCGCGCAGGGAAGCGGAACAATTCAGTTCAGCGCGTATGCTTCCGGCACAGATGCAAACAGCACGGATACGGTAACCGGCACTGCGGCATATCTTAATGTTGTTGTGCAGACTCCGGCTCCTTTATTTACAGTTCCTGTTATTTCAGCGCTTCCTGTCCAGGCAAGCATCGGGCAGGTAATCACGGTGGTTCTTGGCGTTACAAATAACGGCCTTGCAGATGCGGCCGACACGCAGGGTGTTATAAGCATTAACTCCGGTAGCGCCACACTTTTAACATCGCCGTCGCCCGCGTTAAAAAATGTACCCGCTAACGGCGGCTATGTTTCATTCACATGGACCTATTCCGCAGATGCGTCAGGAACGCTTTCTTTTAACGGGCATGCAAGCAGCACAACCGGGCCGCTTGACAGCGCGTCGGCATCAAGCAACAGCGTAATCATACAGAGCAAACCGGCGCCTGTAATAACATTTAACGCGATTGTCACGCCGAAGTCCGTAAGCCAGCAGATAACTGTTGTGATGAATGTGGCAAATGCGGGCCAGGCAGCTCTTTCTTCAGCGGTTCCTTCTATTATAGTAATAGGCGACGCAAGCAGCGTTAATCCGGCTTCTTCACCTTCTCCGGCATCCGCGCTGATATCCGGAGGTTCGTCGGTTTCGTTTACCTGGATTTATAATACAACAGGGACAGGGACGGTTAATTTTTACGGACAGGCATCAGGGTCAGACGCAAATTCAGGAGAAATAATAAGCGCTGTTCCTGTTATCTCTTCAGAAGTCATAATTGAAACACCCGTGACCTTGGTAAGTTATCTGTCGGTACCGTCAACAGCCACAAGGGGGCAGGTATTTACCGTAAGGATGCTTGTCAGCAATACCGGCTACGCGGACAGCAACGCTGTTTCGCCTTCTACACTGCTTCTTTCGGGTTCGGGTTCAGCCATAAAAGTAAGCGGGCCTTCGCCTGTATCTGAAAATATTAACGGCGGCAGTTCGGCGTGGTTTACATGGACTTATTCGGCAACAGGAACAGGAAGCGTAACGTTCACAGGGCGCGCCTCCGGAACTGATATCAACAGCGGGCTTGTAAAATACAGCCCTGAAGCCCTTGCTTCCACAAATGTTCAGAAAAATGTTAATCTGTCCGTTGCGCTGAGCGCTTCTCCTGCCACGGCAAAAACCGGAGCGCAGATTACGGTAATAGCATCTGTCACAAATGAAACCGGCGCGGCAACAGCCGCCAATGTAAGCATAACTCCGCAGGCTCTTGGACTTATACTTACAGGTTCCGTGAATCCGGCTATTATTTCTTCACCGGCGCCTGTAAGCAAAACAGTTGCGGGCGGAACCACGCAGTATTTCACATGGATATATAACGCGGGAACACAGACAGGCACAATAAGTTTCACCGGTCGCGCAATTGCGTCAGACGCAAACGCGGGCTGGGCGGTTGACGGAACTCAGGTACAGAGCAATGATGTAAGCGTCCTTACAAGCGCGGTGCTTTCAAGCTCGATAATAATACCTGATACCGATGTCAGCGTCGGACAGGTAATTACAGTAATAATGTCCGTTACGAATGACGGCGGCGCAACCGCAAATACTGTTAACGCGAATGTCCTTACAATTTATAATGATGGCTCTGGTTCGGCGTCCCTTGCTTCAGGCCCTGTGCCTTCAAACATTACATTAAACTCCACGCAGAACCAGCTGTTTACCTTTACTTACAACGCCAATCAGGCGGGTGTAATATACTTCAGCGGCAATGCAAGGGGCAATGATTCTACTTTTGGATTAATTAATTCTTCGATTTCAAATTCCGCGGCTGTTTCCATCCAGAACGCCGTCAGCCTTGGCGCCACAATTACGGCTTCTCCAGAAATCGTATCTACGGGCCAGCGCATAACAGTTGTAATGGCTGTAACGAATAACGGCCAGGCAACAGCGGTCGGCGCAATCGGCGTCACGCCCACAACAACAGGCGGCGGTTCAGTTGTGCTTTTAACCTCGCCGAACGCTGTTAATATTTCAGGCGGAGCGACAGAATACTTTACCTGGACTTATTCGGCGAATTCTTCCGGCACCATTAACTTTACATCAAGGGCAACGGCGGTTGATATTAACAGCAGCCTTGTAAAGACAAGCCCGGCGCTTACAAGTTCAAATATAATAATAAGAGGAGCGGCTGTGCTGGCGGCTGAAGTTTCCGGACCTCAGGTTGTGGCAAATGACGGAACGGTATATGCACTTACAATGACCGTTACTAACAACGGGCAGGCTGATGCTTTAAATGTAGTTCCCAATCTTTCATATATAAATATCGCGGGAGACGCCGTGGCATCTGTGATTACAGGGCCCGTGCCTGCAACTGCGGTTATAGACGGGCTTTCAAACACGGTTTTTGTGTGGACATATTCGGTACAGGGCAGCGGAACAATTCAGTTTACAAGCCTTGCTTACGGTGTTGATGAATATTCAGGCGCGCAGATTTCAGCCGCGGCAAATATTTTAACCAATGTTGTTCAGACGCCTCAGCCGCTTTTAACAAAACCTTCGGTTACATCATTGCCTGCACAGGTAACGATAGGGCAGGTAATAACAGTTGTTGCCGGTGTTACAAACAACGGACTTGCGGATTCCATTGCAACATCGGCTGACGCGTACGCCGCGCCGGGCTCTACCGCTAATGTGGTTCTGCTGTCAGGCCCATCGCCGTCATCCGCGGTTATACCCGGAAACGGCGGTTACGCTCAGTTTACCTGGACATTCTCTGCTGACGGAAGCGGGGCTGTGTGGTTTAACGCTTCTGCTTATACAGGCGCAATTTCAAGCCCTGTGGGTTCGGGAAACACTGTAACTGTACAGAGCCAGCCGGCGCTTACAATTTCATACCAGCCAATTGTTTCGCCGAAAAGTGTGGGACAACAGATAACGGTAATAATGAATGTCAATAACAGCGGGGAAGCTGCCGCCAATAACACAGTTCCGCTTGTAACGGTAATAGGCGATGCAAGCAGCCTTACTCTTATATCAGGGCCGGTGCCGGGAGCAGCCAATATAACAGGCGGTTCTTCTGCTGCATACACGTGGAGATATTCAACAACCAATACCGGCACGGTAAGTTTCTATGGTGAGGCGCAGGGAGCTGATGCAAACAGCGGCCTTATAAAGACAGCGGCGCCTGTAACATCTTCGCAGGTTATACTTCAGTCGCCGGCAACTTTGACAGCAAATTTATTATTACCCTCAACGGTTTCATTATATCAGGTTTACACTGTTGTTATGCAGGTAAGCAATACCGGAAGCGCGGCAGCGGTAAATGTTGCGCCGCCTTCGGCTTTGAATCTTACGGGCAGCACAGGTTCCAGCATTAAGGTTTCGGGGCCCGCGCCCGCTGTTCAGACCATAGCAGGCAGTTCGTCGGCTTTCTTCACATGGACGTATTCGGCTGTAGGAACGGGCAGCATGAATTTTTCCGGTAACGCCGCAGGCACTGACGGCAACTCCGGCGCTGTTGTTACAAGCACAAACGCTTCGCGCGGACTTATTATAGAAAAAGCATCCAAACTTACATCCGTAATTACAGCTTCGCCTGATCCGGCAAAAACAGGCGAACAGGTAACGGTAATTATGGCAGTTTCCAACGAAACTGGCGCTGCCACGGCTATGAATGTAAGCGTTACGCCGCAGGCTCTTGAAGTTGTGGTGGACGGCCTTGCAAGGACGGTAAATACCGTTTCAATACCTTCGCCGGTTTCAAGGAATATTTCCGGCGGCCTGGTAAGTTACTTCACATGGGTTTATCAGCTTGGCAGCGGAAACGGAAGCGTTTCTTTTTCCGCAAATGCCATAGGCACTGACGGCAATGCCGGGTGGGCGGTTCAGTCAGGAAAAGTTTCAGGTAATATTGTTGAAGTCAACGACAGCGCTGTGCTTGCGTCAGAATTGTCGGTAAATGCTTCCACCGTAAGCGCCGGCCAGTTTATAACGGTATACATGACAGTTACAAACAGCGGCGGCGCGGCCAGCAATAATACAAACGCAAATCCGCTTGTTGTATTCGGAAATGGAAGCGCGGTATCATTAATTCCCGTTTCGCCTTCAAATGTTGTAATTAACAGCCTTGCATCACAGGTCTTTACTTACACGTATTCCGCTTCAGGAAGCGGCACTGTATATTTCAGCGGAAACGCAACAGGTACAGATTCAACTTTCGGCGCGGTGTCTTCTGCGGTTAATTCTTCGCAGGGAGTTATAATAGAAACAGCTGTCAATTTTGCGGCCAATATAAGGGCATATCCTTCACAGGTAAGCGTGGGGCAGATGGTTACGGTGGATATGACAGTCACCAACAACGGCCAGGCAGACGCCCTGAATGTAAATGGGCTGACGCCGCTTATTTCAGGAACTGGCGTTCTGACCGCGGATACAACTCCTGTTAATCAGACAATTGCCGGAAATTCTTCGGCGAATTTCAGATGGATATATCAGGCAACAACGCCGGGAACCGTAAGCCTTACTACAAGGGCGCAGGGAACGGATGAAAATTCTTCAGTTGTAAAACAGAGCGGAGTGCTTACATCTCCTGTAATAACAATTCAGTCCCCGGCTTCGCTTACCGCTTCGATTACAGCGGCGCCGTCAACCGTAGGTACGACAGGATTCACAGTAACTGTCATAATGGCAGTTACAAATAACGGACAGGCTGCGGCTAATGCTGTAACGCCGACAGGATTTGCCGTTGAAGGCACTGCGGGATATACAATTGCCGGCGGGCCTTCGCCTGTAAGCCTTACAATAACCGGCGGTTCCACGGGATATTTCACATGGATACTTAATCCGACATCAACCGGAATTTTATACGTTACTGCAAACGCTGCGGGAACAGATAACAACAGCGGCCTTATGGTACAGACCGCGGCGCAGGCGCAAAGCAATAACGTCGCTGTTCAGCCGAACGTTCCGGTGCTTTTAAGCTGGATTAATGTTACGCCTTCTGTCATAAATCAGAATCAGATGTATTCTGTTATAATGAGCGTAAGCAATACGGGTGTGGTTCCTGCAACGGCAACTGCGCCTGACCCGATTGTCCCGATTCTTGACAGCGTTTATGTTTCAGGGCCCGACCCTTCAACATCTACAATACCTGCCGGCGGTTACGCGGGCTTCACATGGGTTTACAGGAGCGCCGGTACAACAGGGACAGATGTAATAATGAACCTGGCAAGAAGCCTTGGTGAAGTAAGCACGGATATTACCTCGGGTTCTTCCAATTCGCTGCAGGTTGTAGCGGATGCTTCGCTTGCTCAGGATATTTTCATTGTCCCTTCCACAGTCAGCGTTGGGCAGACAATAACAGTAAGAATTAACGTTACAAACACAGGCGGCAGCCTTGCTGAAGGAGTTGTTCCGTTATCGCCTATCAAGATAGGCACAGGCAACTTCTCATATCTTACAGGGCCGGTTCCGTCATCTGTAAATATTGCATCCGGCGCCAATGCGTGGTTCACATGGACTTATCAGTCAACTGCCGCGGGAAATCTTGCGGTAAATACTTCGGCAATCGGATATTCCACATACAGCAAAGCGACAGTAACTTCTGCCGCGTCAGACAGCAATTATATTAATGTTGAAGCTCCGGCTTCGTTAAGTTCGTCAATATACACTCCGGCTGCCAAAAATATCGGGCAGTGGCTCACAGTCACCATGGTTGTCACAAACACCGGCAACGCAAATGCTGTAAATGTCAAACCGTTGACGTCTTTAATACTTGCGGGAACAGGCGGGGCAATCAGGATGAACGGGCCTTCTCCCGCAGCAGCAACAATAGCCGGCGGAACATCGCAGGTATATCAGTGGACATACAGCGCGGCGGGCGCCGGTACGGTAACGTTCTCCGGAAATGCTTCAGGCGCTGACGGCAATTCAGGCGCCGCGGTTTCAAGCCCGGCATCAGTAAGCAACGTTCTTACTGTTCAGACAGGTTCTTCGTTAAGCGTTGTTATAAGCGCGTCGCCGGCAGTTGTAGGTACGGGTTATCCGATAACGGTAACCGGAGTAATAACAAACAACGGGCAGGCAACAGCAAATAATGTAAGGATGAATGAGTTAGATGACGTGGAAGTGGCGGTGTCAGGAGGAAACGCGACACTGGCAACAGGCGTTGTGCCGTCAGCAGGGGTAGTACTTGCAGGCGGAGCGTCGGCGTCGTTCACATGGACATATACTGCAAACACGATAGGGACAATAAACTTCACGGGTATTGCAACAGGCGTGGATAACAACACGAACCTTGGAGTAACATCAACTGCGGCTGTAAGCAATAACGTGGAAATAAGAAATGCGGCGTATTTGTCATCAGATATTAATTTATTACCTGCAGCTGTAAGTGTTGGCCAGCAGGTAACAGTATTAATGAATGTAACAAATACAGGATTAGGCGCGGCGGATTTTGTAACAGGTGAAAATATAATACAAAATGGGACAGCAACACTTACATATGTAAGCGGGCCTTCGCCAGCAACACAGTCAATAGCCGGCGGTGCAAGCAGTTACATAACATGGATATACACGGCGGCAACAGCGGGAACGGTAAATGTAAACGGGAACGCGCGCGCGGTTGACGCTAATCTTGGAAATACAATAACATCAGCAACAGCAACATCGAACACGATAACAATAGAAAGCGCGGCGGCACTGGCGGCGCAGGTAAGCGCGGCACCTGCACAGGTAAGCGTAGGACAGGTAATAACGGTGGTAATGACAGTCACCAATAACGGCCAGGCGGCAGCGACAGGGGTAATAGGAGTAACGCCGTCGGCAAGCATACCGTCAGCTGTTGCAATAGCGGCATTACCTGCAAGCACGGACATAGCAGGCGGGGCGTCAGCGGCATTTACATGGACATACACGGCGTTAACGTCGGGAACAATAACATTCAGCAGTAATGCAA
>ENA-UOWO01002137-UOWO01002137.1-activated-sludge-metagenome-genome-assembly--contig:-NODE-2137-length-24984-cov-14.941955_pt1 | contig 24984 bp, 13 predicted proteins | sample MGYA00238148_ERZ761564 | MGnify/ENA primary metagenome ERZ761564 (study PRJEB28885, sample SAMN05720194) | activated sludge metagenome | isolation source: Anaerobic digester | place: USA... | reverse complement strand
AAGGGCAGGCCGTTGGCGATGGTATTGCGCACCACATACTGCCGGCTCCGGGAGGAGGTGAGCCACAAGGCAGAGCCGGTGCGGGCGCTGTCGTAGAGCGCTGTAAAATCGCCCGACTGAATTTCAAAGCTCCTTCGTCCGCTGCCGAGCAGGCGCACCGGCCCGGTATCCGGCGGGATGTACAACTGCGCGGAAAAGATCGAGTCGCCGTTGACGCCGTCGGGATCGCGGAGAGTGACGCGCAGATCCCAACTCTCGCCGCTGCTCAGGCCGGTGAGCAGCCGGCTGAAGCGTCCCGGCGAACGGGACATGGGTCCGTCCTGCTGCCAGGAGAGGGAGGAGGCGGGCTTGTGCTCGAGCAGCGCCGAATTGTCCGCATTGCCGTCGTCGCTGAAGGTCAGCTCCACCTGCACGCTGTTATCGCTCTGCAGCGCAGCATAGAGCTCCCCTGCCCGGCTTGATTTGGGGCTCAGTTCGATGTTGAGCAGGGTCTGGACCGCTTCGCCCTGGATGCCATCGGGATCGCTGATCCAGCCGCGGAGATGGTAGCGGCCGAATGCCAACCCCGTAAAGGTATAATCGTAGCCGCTGCCGATCTTGTCCATCCTCTGCCTGGCGCCCCACTGGGCATCGCCGGCGCGGGCGAGGGCGATCTCGGCCGAGCCGTCGCCGTCGGCATCGCCGCGGCAGGGCCAGTGGACGGTGATCGCCCCGGAGGCGGCCTCCGCGGTCATTGTCAGGGCAGTGGTCTGCGGCGATTGGCTGGCCAGGCTCAACCGGAGCCGGGGCCGCAGGGAATCGGCCGCGAATCGGGAGGAGGCGAAGTTGAGGATACCACTTCCGGGCGAAACTGCGGGTTCGCGCAGCAGCAGGCCGAAATTGCTGTCCGGTTGGGCCACCCAGAACTGCGTCATTCCGGCCACGCGCCAGGCAAACCAGCGGCCGGCCGGCTCGGCGGGATCGATCGAAAGTTCGGTTTCGGGGAGCGCGGCGTGGTCATCGGGCACGCCGTTGGCGCCGGGCACCGACCAGGGGCTGTCGGGCAAGGCGGCATGAGACCAGCAGACCTCGCCGCCGGCGGCAAGGCGGCCGTCGTAGCCGCCGATATCCTCACCGCTCCCTTCGTTCCAGGGGCGGTTGAGCCGGTAAACCGCCAGGGTTTTGGCGGCGATCTGCGGCGTCCGCCGCAGGACCAGATAGAGCTCGATCCAGGCCGAGTCGATACGGCTCTCCGCCGGCAGGCTGCTCAAGTCAAAGCGGAGGAGCACATGCTTGGCGTCCGCTTCCCCGCCGTTGCCGGTGGCCTCCAGACCCTCTTCGGCTCCGGTGTTCCAGTCCGGCTTGTTGGCGAGGATGTGGGCGTCCTGGCAGCCGCTGTAGCCGCCGCGCCCCTGCTGCAGAGTCATCTCCTCCTGGGCGAGCAGCGGCAGGCCGATGAAGAGCGGCAGGAGCAGGATTTTACGTTTAAAGTGCATCTGCACGATTTTCATTCCGTTCCGATTATGGTTCAAGCCGCCGCAGGGAAACCTCGCCGTTTTCGGCATGCCAGGTCAGAATGACGGCATCCTGCGCAGCCCGAAAGGTGCGGTGCAAATCCTGTCCGGGCGGCCAGATTGCGTCGTTCCACTTTTCTGCAGAGCGCGCCGGCAGCCAGGCCGCCGCGTCCGGCGCCTTTTCGATCTCGATCAGGGTGTAAAGCGCCTCGATGGTCGACTCGGCGCCGGCGTTGCGGTTGACGCCTTTCCGGTCGATGCCGTCGCAGCCGCGTCCGGTGGCGGGGTCGTACAGCGGTTCGCCGGCCACATTATTGCCGGTCAGCCAGGAAGCGGCCAGTCCGGCCATCACGGCATATTCCGGATTACCGGTTGCGCGATGAAGCGCCAGGAGGCCGAGAGCAGCTGTCCGCACATCGTAGGCGATCTGTGAAAAAACGGCGGCCCTGCCGGCGGCGAAATCGTATTCGTGCAGCCACCCGCCGGCGAGCATCTTGCCAAGAAAGGCGCGGCCGCTGTACTCCGCCCGGCTCAGCAGCTCGGGGTCATCGAGCAGGGAGGAGATAGGGGCCAGGGCCTGGAGCTGGCCATTGCCCCAGCCGTGCCAGACGCCCGGCCAGGAGTAAAAGGCGCCCTCCATGCCGGCCTCTTCCGGACGCTGTGGAGCGGGCTGAATCCCGGGAGGCAAGACCAAGCCCGATGCGGAGGCCGGATGGGGCTCCCGGCCCGCCTGCATGGCGCAAATCCCCTCGGCCAGCCGTGCGGCATGCCGCTGCAGGGCTGGATCCGGCTCGACCGCGAGAAAGGCGGCGGCGCCGAGCAGAAACTCGGAGGTGGCGTCGGCCGCATACCGGTTGATCAGCCAGAGCGGCCAGGCCCTGCCGCCGATGGTTTCAAATTTTCCATAAGCCGGGGCGAATGCCTCCAGCTGGGGCAGGCAGCGCAGAAAGGCGGTGCGCAGCTCTGCTGCGAAAACAGGATCCTTTTCCTTGAAAAAGGCATACCCTTCGCCCAGCGCCCAGTAGCCGCGCGCCGCCCAAAAGCCGAATGAAGCGTAGCTGGTCGGCCCCTCCCGGTTGATGGTCAGGTCCTGGTGGACGAAATTGCAAAAAGTGCCATCCTCGTTCTGCAGGAGCAGGACGAAGCGGAGGAGGCTGCGGATGCGCGCGAGATGGCGAGCATCGCCGGCGCGCATGTAGACGACCGCGGCGCGGGCGACATCGTCGACGCAGGCGATGCCCTCACCGGCGGCGTCGGTCCAGCCGTACTGCGGGGCGTCGCTGTAGATGTGGACGATGGTGCAGGGCTGACCGGCGACGGTCACCTCTTCGCAGAGGTGGTCCAGATGCGCCAGATTCACCAGGCTGCGCGGCGATGAAGAACAGCCGATAGACAGCGCCGCCAGCATGAGCGCCATCAACAACCTCATTCGGGTTTGCCTCTTCATCCCTTGATCCCCGTGCTCGCCAGACTCTCGATAAAGTAGCGCTGGAAAAAGGCGTAGGCGATGATGACCGGCAGGGCGAGCAGGGTGGCGGCCGCGAGCTTGACCCCCAGCTGCGCCTCCGCCATGCCGCTCACAGCAAAAATGGTCACCATCTGCGGCATGGTCATGATCGACTGGTCGCGGATGACGATCAGCGGCCAGAGCACATCATTCCAGGTGTTCATGAAGGTGATGATCCCCACCGTGATCAGAACAGGCCTGGAGAGAGGCCAGATGATCCGGAAGAGGATCTGCAGGTCGTTGAGGCCGTCCATGCGCGCCGCATCGATGAGCGACTGGGGCACGGACTGAAAAAACTGCCGGAAGAGGAGGATGCCAAAGCCGCTCATCATGCCGGGCACGATCAGGGCCAGATAGGTGTCGGTCCAGTGCAGCTTGACCATGAGGATGTAGAGGGGGATCATGGTCAACTGAAAGGGGATCATCATGGTGAAGAGGATGACCATCACCATCAGCTCGCGGCCCCGGAAGCGCAGGCGGGAGAGGGCATAGCCCACCATCGATCCGAAGAAGAGGACGGATGCGGTGATGGATGTGGAGACGATCAGGCTGTTGAGCAAGGCGCGCAGGATGGGGATTTTGGCGAAGACCTGCTCGTAGCTGGACAGGGTGACGCGCGAGGGCAGGAGGCCGAAGCCGGGAATCTCCATTTCCGGCTTGAGGGTTGCCGACACCATCCAGAGAAAAGGATAGAGGAAGATGATCGCCCCCAGGATCAGGAGCAGATAAGCGAGTGCGCGTCTCATTCGAGGGCCTCCTGCTCGACCACCCTGCGCTGCACGAGCACAACCGCCAGGATGATAAAGGCGAAGAAGAAACCGAGGGTGGCGGCATAACCCATGCGGTTGAAATAAAAGGCCTGTTTGTAGATGTAAAGCATGGCCGAGAGGGTGCGGTTCATGGGGCCGCCGCCGGTCAGCACATAGGGCTCGACGAAGAGGCTGAAGCCGCCGATGGTGGAGAGGATCAGGACCATGAGCACGGCCGGATTGAGCATGGGCAGGGTGATATGGCGGAATTTTTGCCAGGCGGAGGCGCCGTCGATCCCGGCCGCTTCATAGAGCCAGGACGGAATATTCTGCAGGCCGGCGAGGAAAAGGATGACGTAGAGGCCGACATTTTTCCAGGTCGCCATCAGGGCCACCGAGGGCATGGCCCATTCAGGACTGGTCAGCCATGGAATTTTGGCCAGGCCGATGCGATTGAGCATGAGATTGAGGATGCCGTTCTCAAAGGAAAAAAGCTGCTGCCAGAGGAGGGAGATGACAATGCCCGATACGACGACAGGCATGAAATAGGCGGCGCGGAAAAAGCCGCGCGCGCGGATCTTTTCGTTCAGAAGCACAGCGAATAAAAGCGCCAGGCCAATCTGCAGGGGAATGTGGATGACGAGAAAATAGAGGGTGTTGAGGATCGCCTGCCAGAAGAGGTTGTCCTGGAAAAGCCGCACGAAATTGCCCAGTCCCACCCAGCGCATCGGGGTATAGATATCCCACTCGTGAAATACCAGCACCAGCGAAAAGATCAGAGGCCAGGCCATGAAAAAGGCGAAATAAACCCAGTAGGGCAGCGAGAGCAAAAGGCCGGTGCGGCCGCTGCTGTCTTTGATTCTGTTTTGCCCTTTTTTCAATACGCATCTCCCCCCGATGTGCCGGGGTTCTGGCAGCATACGGATGGCACAGTTCCGGTTTTCATTTCACTTTCCGCATTCATCTTTTGTCCCCGGGTCCCCAATAAAAAGTGCGATGGCTTTCAGCGCAGGATCTGCCGCGCGCGTTCAGCGGCGCGGTGCACCGCCTCCTCCGGGGTCCGCCGGCCGAGAACACAGCAGGCCTCGAACTCTTGCGAGATGGCATCAAAGACCTCTCGCAGCTCGGGGGCGTTGTCGACTCCCAGAGTCCGGGGGGCCTGCTCCGCAAAGTGGACCATCCTGGGGTTCGCTTTAAAATATGGCAGATAAAGCGAATCGTTTAAAAGATCCCGGCGGATCGGCAGCTGGCTGGCGGTCTGCAGGAGCGCCAGATCCTGCCGGCGCGAGACCAGAAATTTGACGAATTCCCAGGCCGCCCGGGGATTTTTACAGGTGGTAAAGATGGCGATGTTTTTGGGGTCGCCATAGGTTACGACCGGGCCCGATGCGCCGTCCGGCAGCGGAATCGGCGCATAGTCGAATTCAAATCCCTCCGGCTTGAACTTGTCGACGTGGGCGATGTTCCACGGGCCGGTGATGTGCGTGGCCACCTGACCTGACAGAAAGGTGTCACCCTGAAAGGTGGCCGTGGGAAAAATGGCCAGTTCGAAACAGCGGCGGAAGAAGCGGAAGACCTCGACCGCCGCCGCGTTTTCGAAAACTATCTGCCGGTTTTTCACCAGGGTCTGGCCGCCGGAGGCCGCCAGATAAAAGGTGTAAAAATCAAAGTAGCGGAGCCACCATTTAACGTTGATGTCGACGTAAAGCATCCACTGGTCAATCTGCCCGTCTCCGGTCACATCCCGCGTCAAGGCTTGGCCGGCGCGGATGAATTCGGAGTAGGTGGCGGGAGGATGCGCGAAACCGGCCTCGCGCAGGCGGCGGACATTGTACTCCATCATGATCGGATTGGTCTTCCAGGGCATCTGATAGATGCGGCCGTCGTCGTGCTGAAAGGCCTCTCTCTGTCCGGCCGGCAGGCGCGACGCAGCCAGGGAATCGAAATCGGCGAAGGAATCCAGCGGCACGAGGGCTCCGGCGCGCACGAACTGCCCGACCGCGCCCGGCCAGATGTTCGAGCAGATATCCGGCGTGGTTTTGCCCACCACTGCGGCCAGCAGCACCTCTTCGGTCGATTGGCTCTCGGGGATCGGCTGCACGGTGACCGGCACGGCGGGATGCGCATCGTTCCACTCCGCGGCCGCCAGTGTGGCCAACTCGATCTCCTGGGCGTTGGCCGCCGGCCAGTAGACCAGCCCCTCATGCCCGGCGTTACCATGTGAACCGCCCCGGCATCCGCCCAGCAGCGCCGCGGCGCCGAGCACGGTCACACTCCACGCCAGGGGATGGCAGCGGATAATATTTCGAAAAAAGCGGCTCATAACTTGTTTACTCCTGCCCCTGGTCGAAGCGGATCTCCACCTCTTCGCGGCTTTGTCTCAGCTTTGTCCGGAGGAGAATCTCGCACACGCGGCCGTGGTGCGTGACCGCCATCTCCCGGCCGGCGCCCGCCTCGCGCAGGGGTTCAGCTGGCGAAACCACAGCCAGCTCCACGTTTTGGCCGGCGAAGCCCCGCAGGCCGATGCGCAGGGACCTCTCGCGCTCATTGTAATGCACTGTTTCGATGGCGCAGTCGGCGGAGGCCAGGTAGGGGGTCAGCGGCAGGCCGCGCTCGAGCAAAAGTTTGCGGCGAGGTGATTCCGTCTCCGGAAAAGGCATCACCGCCGAGTGGAACGGCCGCCCGTCCGCTTCAATGCGTCTGAACCACGGGCCTTCGCCGCGCCAGACCACCCGCACTCCGCGGCCATGGAGCATCGCATCGCAGCGGATCTCCCGCCAGCCCTGCGGCAGTTGGGGAGTGAAATAGAGATTCCATTCATTTTCCCGCAGCCCGGCCAGCTGATAGAGGGCGTGCAGGAACCAGCCGCCGGCCCAGAGGAAGGTGGGCTTGTCGATCTCGCCGTAGCGCGGCGAAGCGGGATCGGCATTGCGGTACTCGAAGAATGCGGGCTGCCCGCGGGGTGAACGGCTTATACCCTCGAGCGTGAGATATTTTTGCAGGACCTCCCGGGCCGATTCGGGCTGGCCGGCGGCCAGATGCCCCAGGGCATACCAGACGATGCCATGCGGCCAGACGCCGCCGTTGAGGTAGAGGCCGCGGGCGCCGACCTGGCCGGGCAGGAATTCATAGAGTTCGTTGTATTGGTCAAAATCCATCGGCGCGGCGATGCGGATGCCGAGATGGCGGTCGAGCAGCTCAACCTCGGCGGTTTTCATCAGCCGGGCGGAGCGCTCGCCGTCCAGCATCTTCCAGGCGGCGGCTAGCAGCGAGCCGGCATAGTAGTGCCGGTCCACCGCACCGCCGGCAAGGCCGTTGAGCAGGAATCCGGCCTGCTCGTCCCACAGCTTTTCGCCGAGACGCCCCCGCATGCGGTCCGCCAGTTCAAGATTTTTCGCGAGCGGTTCTTCAGGCCAGCCCAGCTCTCCGCCGATAAAGGCGTACTCCCGCAGGGCGCGGATCATGAGGATGGTGATGTAGGCGCGGGCGCCCCAGGAGTGGCCGATGTCCCACCAGTCGGGCTGCCAGGCGTACATCAGATCATCGCTGCCCCGGTTCTCCAGCATCATCCGCAGGCTCTTCTCCAGCATCGGCGCCAGCTGCCGTACAGTGGCGAAATCCCCGCTGTGGCGCAGGTAGGAGGCGGTCAGGAGGATGAACCAGAGGTGGTTCCAGTTGTCCGCAGAACAGAACTCGGTCTGGTAACCCGTGTCGCGCCAGTAGTAGGCATGGGGCAGGATCGAATCAGCCCTGGCCAGGCTGAGAAGATAGAGCAGGTCGCTTTTAACACGATCGCAGTCAAAAAAGACGGCGCCCAGGTCTGTCAGCAGGAGGTCGTGGGTGAAGAAAAAATTGTATTCAGCCGGACAGGGCATCGGCACGATCCGGCCGTCGAGATAGTGGCGGTTGGCAGCCATCACGGCGCGGGACCACTGCGCTGTCTGCAGCAGCCCGGTGTCGGGCACCTCCAGTAAAGGCCCGGCGGCTGCATACCGCTCCGCCTCCTTCTCATAGGCCGTCACCTCATCCTGCCATTCGCGGGCGGCCCGGGCGGCAACGGCCGCCGCTTCGCCCTGCCGGCAGGAGCCGAGCAGCAGAACGATCCGCCATTTCTCGCCCGGGCGGAGTCTTTTCTGATAGCTCAGAGAGAGCGATTCGAGAGTCAACCGGGCTGCGGGCAGCGCGCCGGCGTTGGCGACGAAGATCAGAGTCGAATCGGTCTCGGGGGCGTCAAAAGCGGCCGTGGCGAGTGGACAGCCGGAGAGGGGATCGGCAGGATCCTTCAGGGTGCATTCGACGCGCGCCGGCCGCACCCAGGCATAGCTCTGGCAGGTGCGCAGGACCCACTGCAGGCTTCCCTCGAGTTCAAAAAAGCGCGCACCGTCCCCGGCATTGGACAACTCAAACTCCAGTACCATCACCGGGAGATTCCGGCAGAAACGGTAGCTGAGTGTCCAACTGTATTCGGGCTTGCGTTCCCTAAACTGGACGAAGAAGGGCGTATACCGGTAACTGCAGGGGGCAGTGCCGATGGAATCGGTCCGGCCGTCATGGCTCAGGGCCAGCCGCAGCGGGCGCGACTCGCCGCGCCGCCAGTAATCGGTGCTCAGGTCGATGCTGTTGGCGACGGGATAATAAAAGCTGATGCGGGCCGGCAGCGGCCGGCTGTCGTGAAATTCTGCACCGGCATAGGGGCCGCCGGCCTCCACCTGGCCGCGCTTTTCGTTGCCGGCCTGCGCGAGCGATTTCAGCGGCTCCGCTGTCTCCCCGGCGCCGCACCCGGCGCAGAGGTACAACAGCAGCAGCCAGAGAGCGGCCATGCATTTGAACGCTCCGGAGGTCATGTTACGCCCCCCGCGCCGCCTGTTTTTTCAACAAGGATGCTATGCATGCCCCTCCTCAGAAGGCCAGGTTGAACGAAAACCTCTGGGCGTTTTCCAGCCGGCCGAAATCGGCATAGGCATAGTCCAGCTGGATCAATGCATTGCCCAGATTACGCGTGGCCAGGCCCACCCCCAGGGTGAGGCCCTGCTCGCGGTCACGCAAAAAGAGGTCGCGGTAGCCGGCCCGCAGGAAAAGCATCTCCCGGAAACCGTACTCCATGCCCAGATTGATCGATTCAGTATTGTCGCTGGGATGAATGGCATCGGCCGCTATGGTCAGCCGGTGCAGCGGGCTTTTCCAGGGCTCCATGGCCAGCCCGAACTGAAAGGTCAGCGGCAGGGCCCACTCCCCGGTCTGCAGATCCGCCGGGATGCGGTCATTGTTGCCGAGGATGTTGGGATTGATGTCCTGATAGACCAGCAGGTCCTTGCCCTCCAAGCGCATGTCGGTGCCGAAGTTGCTCAAGGTGGCGCCGATGCGCAGGCCGTGCAGACCGGTGATGAAGAGGGTGCCGAAATCGATGGCAAATCCGTCCGCGTTCTCGTGCCAGATGCTCTGGGTGATGTATTTGACATTGAACCCGACGGAGAAGCGGTCTGTGAGACTGCGCGCATAGCTGAGGCCGACGGCGAGATCGCTGGAGTTGAAAATCTCGCCGGTCCCGTCCGGCTGGTCGGTGGTGCGCACGGCCATTTCGCCATAGTCCAGGTAGGTCAGCGAGGCCCCGAGGGTGCCAAATGCGCCGAGGGGGAGGGTGAAGCCGGCGAAATTGAATTTGAGATCCGCCAGCCAGCGGGTGTGCATGAGCAGCACCTGGATATCCCCGCTGCGGGCGATGCCGGCGGGATTCCAGTAGAGCGCGCTGGCGTCATCGGCGGTGCCGACAAAGGCCCCGCCCATACCCGTCGCCCGCGCGCCCACGCCGATGGTGAGGAAAGGGGCAGCGGTGACGCCGACCTTGGCGACATCGCCGGCGATGAGCCCCGCCGCCGTCAGCAATACGAATGCAACTGTGACGATCTTTTTCATATGACCATCCGTAAAATTTTCACCAGCAGGTCATTTGATGACCGCGAATTTGTCGATGCGGGTGCCGATATCGGGGGCATCGACCTGGAAAAGGTAGATGCCGTAGGCGATATCCATTCCGTCCTTGGAAACCAGATCCCAGCTCTCTGAGCCGTCGTCGATGCTGCTGTCATGTTCGATGGTATCGACCAGATAGCCGCGCACTGTATAGATGCGGATGGTGCAGCGGGCCGGCAGATGGTTGAAATAGATGCGGCGCTCGCCCCGGCCAAAACGGAAGGGGTTGCGCGGCTCCCAGCTGGCGGCGGCGCAGTAGGGGTTGGGGACCACGGTTACAGCCGCGAGCTGATCTTTCGCCAGGCTGGCGCTCTCGCGCGCACCCTGAATCGTGAAATGGAAGCTCTCGCCGTCGCGAAAAGGCTTGGTGGTCCGTACGCGGAAAATATCCCCGGCGGCGGGCCGGTCGCCAGTCTCCCCAGGCTGATCATAGAAGAAGGTCCAGGCGGCCTTGAATCTGGATTTGGGTGTGGGCAGCGGATCACCCAGCCGCTCTCCGATGACGATGGTGACCGAATCCCCCGGCGAGAAAAGTCCGTCCTTGTCCTTGTCGCCGAAGAGAAAATCCATCGTCCGCGCTTCGGTGGTATTGAAGATCATGAAGGAAACCGCCGCCGCTGTCTGGCCGAAGAGCAGGGCCTGCGAAGTATCGACGATGTGGTCATAAAAGGTGATCTCGAAATCGGCGGGATATGGTATGAACCGGCCGCTCAGGCTGGGATTCATGCCCACGCGCAGTTTCCAGTTGTGATCGCCCTTGACCCAGCCGGTCTCGGCCTCGATCACCTGGCAGGCGGTGTCGCCAAGGACGTGCAGCACCATGCCTTCCATAACCGGGGTGGTGCTGAGGGCCTCCTCAAGCTGGGCATTTTCCAGCAGCGTGGTCTGGGTGGTGGTGTTGATGACGTCATAGGTCGCGCGGCGGTTGAGGGCGAAGGCGGAGGTGTCGTGAAAGGTCACTTCATAGGAGGCGTTGTCTAGCAGGGCGTTGGCGTCGAGCAGCTCCACCTCCAGCTGACCGGTGCCGGGGCCCTGATGGTGGATCCCGTCCGCCAGCTGCGGCGGCAGGTAGCCCGCGGCGGGCGCGCGCGGAGTGATCACGGCGCAGTTGACATCGACATATTCCACCACTCCGGCGGCGCTGACGCGGATGACGCTCGAGGCCTCGGAGGGCGAAATGCCGGAAAGCTCGCCGGTCGACGAGACCGTCACCAGCCCCCGGTCATAGGGGACCACGGCATAGTAATAGGTCTGGCCGTTCTCGACGTCGGTATCAACATAATAGTGGCGCAGGCCGGTATCTTCGCCAAGGTCGAATTTGATCCCTTCGATATCGATCGGATGGAGCCCCTTGATGCCGTTGCCGAGGTCAAATTCGGCGATATACTTGCGGAAGCGGGCCTTGCCATAGGCGTCGGTGATGACCTGGGCTTCGGAGAACTCGGCATCAGTGGTGCGGTAGATGCGGTAGCCTTCGAAATCGTGCTCCTGCAGGAAGGGGTCCCAGGATTTCTCGGCGGTATCATCCCAATAGAGCACGACCCTGCCGTCGCCGGGCACGGCGGTCAGGCGCGACTTGTCGGGCGGCCGGGCGAACTGGTAGGTGGCGTTGTAGATCTGCTGCACGGTTTTTTTCGCCCGGGCCAGCTGGTTCTGGTCCTCGCCGAAAAGGAGGGACATGGAGTAGAACTGGGTATCGCCCGCCTTTAATCCGAAGGGTCCCGAGCTGAAGAACATACCCAGATTGGTGTTCTGTACCAGTTTTTCGCGCGGCGGCGGGGCCGATTTCAGGCCGTTCCAGTAGGCCTCATCGTATTCCATCTTGTATTCGTGCAGCACAAAGACCTGGAAGCCGGTGAGGCCGATCTGGTCGGATTCATCCTTGTCGAGGTAATCGAAATCGGGTTCGCCGGGCGTGGGGATGCCATCGCCCTCGCCCGCATCGGGGCCCGAATAATTGCCGTCATTGGGGTCCAGGCCGTCAGCGCCGAGATCGTCATTCAGGGGCTCGCCGTCGTCCCACTGGCCGTTGCTGTTCAGATCCAGATAGGGATCCCAGTTGATATTCTCGTCGCCGGACCAGTGCGGCCTGAGCGCGCGGTCGGGATAAAATTCCGTGAAGGCCTTGACGTCGTCGACGCCGTAGGGGGCGGCAGCGAGGAAAACTCCGGGCCCGCTGTCGCGCCGTTCGTTGATCAGGCCGTCATTGTCGTTATCGCGGCTGTCGCGGAAGATGCCGGGGCTTTCGAGAAAGGCGAAGCCGGCCACGCCGACGGGCGCCCAGTTGTTGGGGCTGCCATAGCCGTTGCCGTCGAAGGCCCAGGCGATGTCGAGGTCGAGGTCGTAGCTGCCGGCATCATCGGCGGAATCATCATGGCCGCCGATGCCCCAGTCGATATGAAAGGCGAAATAGGTGCTGTCGTAATCCGCCTTGCCTTCATTGGTGATGAAATAGATCGAAAAGATGCAGTCCTGGGCGAGCACCTGGTTCCACTGAAAAAGGCGGGAAGCCACCTCGATGCCCAGGCCGCGGCGCGACGAGTCGCCGGGATCGGGGTAGTAGAGATATTTTTCATCGGGATCGTCGTCAAAAACGAAATAGGTCTCGAGGTCGGCGTTGGTCTTGCCCCGGCCGAAAAAGCCGTTCCACTGCCCGTCCCATTCTGCATTCTGGTCGGGCCAGGTGGCGGGCCAGGTCGTCGGGTTGTTGCTCATCGCCGGATAGTTGTGGATGTTGGTCTTGACATCCGCATTGAAATAGCCCGGCAGGGGGGCGAACCCCCAGGGGATTCCCTCCGGGGAGGTCGACATGTCCTCGCGGTAGCGGGTGACCACGTCGTGATAGCGCTTGCCGTGAATGTCGACGATCGGTGTCGCGACGATGAGGGCGACGCCGTCGACATAGGTATGGCCGCTGCCCTTCGGCCACTCGCCGGAGGGCCAGGCTGGCTCATCCCAGTTGGCGATCTCGCCGTGGTTGGCGAAGACCGTGCGCACCACATTGCCGTCCATGGTGCCCCAGCGCGTGTTGGCGAGTGCGCCGACCTGCGGGTCGGCCTTGCGCTGCGCCCAGAGCGGCTGCAGGGTTGCCGCCAGAAGCAGGCAGCAGAGTATTTTCAGGCGACTCATAATCACCACTCTCATGTTATGATTCAAAATTCCAGACCGATGCCCGCCAGTATCTGCCGTGGGTCCGAATAAAAGTTGGGACGGGTCAGATAGTCGGAGAGGCTGTTGACGCCGAAAATGGTGCCCGAAGCGAGCGCCGACAGGGTATAATTGGCGCGGCCGGTATCGCTGTAGACATCGAGCTCGTTCTTCTGATCCAGCAGATTGTAGATCCGGACAAAGGCATTGAAGTTCAGGCCGCCGGCCTTGAAATTGCGATAGGCATAGAAGTCAAAGTTCATGAAAGAAGGCCGGCGTTCGCTGTTCTCTACCGCCGTGCGCACATTCTGCTGGGTCGGCGTATAGGGCAGGCCGCTGCCGAGGCGTCCGATCACGCTGGCGGACCAGACTTTGGCGTTGCCGGCTGTGAGCGAAAGATTGAGACTGTGGGTGCGGTCCCAGTTGAGCGGAACCAGCTGCTTCTGCGGCTCGCGGCCGGCCTGCGCATCAAGAAAAGCCGAGGCCGGATCGGAGGCATCCCCGCGGGCGATCTGATAGGTATAGTCGAGCGTCGCGCCGAATCCGGCGGTCAGCCGTTTTTCGAATGCGAAGGTCAATCCCTTGACCCCTCCATAGTCCCGGTTGATATAACGCGCATAGCGGATGCCGGTCGTGGTGTGGAGGATCTCCGTGCCCAGGAGGTTGCGGATATCCTTGAAATAGGCGGTCACCTCCAGGGAGAGCTCCTCGCCCAGCTGCTGCTGCAGGCCGATCTCGTAGATGGTGGTCTTTTGCGGTTTCAGCTCCGCGTTGCCGATGGTGTTGGGCACCCTCTCGGGCGGTGAGGTGCTCCCGTAATCGGAGGTGGCATAGAGCTCGAAATCGGGATTGGAGAAGAGAAATTCGAAATTGGGGATCTGGAAAAAATGACCATAGGAGATGTGGATCGCCCCGCGGTCGGTAATGGGATAGGAGAGACCGAAACGCGGGCTGAGCTGCTGGCTCGTTTTGGGCGTGCGCAGCGGCGAGGCCGAGGGCTGGAGAAAATCGAGGGGGATCAAGCCGTCGGACTTGAAATAGTCATAACGCACGCCGGCATTGACGACCATATAGGCGAGCTCGATCTTGTCCTGCACATAGGCGGAAACCTCGAGGGGATGGAGGAGGTATTCGTCGTTGTTCTGGACGTTTTTGGTCACGGCGGGGACGTAGGGCTGCCACTGTGTGTCGCGGTTGAGGCGGATCTCGAAGGAGCGCAGCCACATGCGGTGCTGGCGATACTCCAGGCCGAATTTGAACTGGTGCTCGTCGGTCGCCTGCGACGTGAGATCCACCTTGCCGACGCTGGTGGTCGTGTTGCGCAGGAAATGCCACATCTGCTGGCCGCCGGTGAGAAAGGCGTTGCCGCTGGCGGCGTCGAGCAGCTTGGGATTGACATAGCGCGAATCGTAGGGATCCTTGTAGACGTACTGCTTGTAATCGGTATAAAAACGCGCCAGTTTGACAGTGAAGAAATTGCGCTGGTTCAGCACCGAGGTCCAGGTCAGATTGTTGTTCCAGCCCAGCTGATGGCGCCAAAAGTCGCCGTCCGGATTGAAACGGAACTGGTGATCATACTCCCGGTACTTTTGCCGCTGCACCAGCCCCTCGTACTCGAGCTTGTTGGCGTCAGAAAGTCTGTACGCCAGCTTGATCTGCCCGGTCAAACGCCGGCTGGGGCGCATGGCGACCTCTTCCGCGCTCCCTTTCAGGCTGTCGGCATAGCGGCTGAAATCCTGTTGGGATGTGAAACGCCGGCCCTGGCCATGGGACTCGATGTACCAGTCACGCACATCGCTGCTGGGAAAGTTGGCCGAGTCGGAGGGGAGAAAGACGCGCTGTCCGTAGAGGGCCCCATCGCTTTCATAATAGCGGCCCGAGGCGAAGAAGGTGAGACGGTTGCGGGCGAAGGGAACCGGCCCGCTCAGAGTGCCCTCAAGATTGTAGATCGGATTGAAAGCGTCGACATGCCAAAAGATGTCGGTATGCGAGCTGACGTAATCACCCACATAGCTGGTGAGCGAACCGTGGTATGCATCGCCGCCCTCCTTGGTGACCACGTTGACGATGCCGGACATTGCCTGGCCATATTCGGCGTTGAAGGTGCCGCTGATCACCTGCAGCTCCTGCACCGCGGTGTTCTCAACCTGCACGGCGGAATTGCCGGAATAGACATCATTGATGGAGATGCCGTCAATGAGATAGCCGACCTCGCCGCTGCGGCCGCCGCGAAAGTGGCCGTCAACCACGCCGGCCTGCAGATTGATGACGTCCTGCATATTGTCGACCGGCAGCCGTCCGATGATCTCGGAATTGACCGTGGCGACCGTGGAAGTGAGGTCCCGCTCAACCAGAGGCTTGGTGGCGGTGACCGTGATCGACTGCCCGGTCTCGAGTATGGTCTGCGACATGGCAAAATCGACCGTGGTCGTTTTGTCGATCGATACCTGCACCCGGTTATAGGTCATCCCGGTATAGCCGAGCAGTTTGGCGTGCAGCGTATGGACCCCCGGCGGGGCCCGCAGGATCAGATACCGGCCATCCAGATCGGTTACTGCGCCGAGGGCTGTCCCCTCGACGATGATGTTGACGCCGGGCAGTCCTTCTTTGGAGCCGGCATCCACAACACGGCCGACTATTTTTCCGGTGGTTCCGGCCGGCAGCGGTGCCGCCAGCGCCAGGATGGCCGCCAGCAGCCCAATAACAAGTTTAGGTCGCATGGAAGACTCCATCAAAGGCGGCGTGCCACGCACCCAAACGGGTGCGTGGCACGCGCGGTTTTACTTGACCAGGGCCATCTTGCGCATCATGCGTGCATCTTTGGTCTCCAGGATGTAGAAATAGAGACCGGAGGAGGCCATCCGGCCTGTCTCATCCCGTCCATCCCAGATAACCTGATGTTCGCCGGCGTTGGTTTTGGCGGAGATCAGGGTGCGGACGGGTTTGCCAAGCAGGTCATAGACCGCCAGCTTGACCCATCCGTCCTGCGGGATGGAGAAGGTAATGCGCGTTTCAGGATTGAAGGGATTGGGATAATTCTGGGCGAGGCGATAGATGGCCGGCAGAGTGGCGTTTTCCGCGCCGGGAACCCGGGTCACATTGCCCTCAACCACGGCGAAATCATCCCAGTAGACCTTGCCGGTGACCTGATGCTGCAGGCGCGCCCGGATTGACATGCGCGTGGCGTTGGCCGGCGGCGCTACGGTAAAGTTGTAGAGGGACCAATCCTTGTCCGCAACGCTCTGGTCGACGACAAAGAAATCGGTGCCGCCAACCTCCGCCCAGCCCTCCTCACCGGTATGATAGGTCAGCGTGAAAAAGACCGACTTTTCGACATCCTGGGTGGTGTTGATGGTCACACCCTCGGTTTTCACCCAGGCCTGCACGGTGTAGAGACGTCCGGGGAGGATCGGATTGCGGTCGCTGATCGCCACCACTTCGGCGGGATTGCTCTCTTCATCCGCGAGCAGCAGCGAGTGATCGCCGGTATGGGCGGCATCGCGGGTGATGGTGACCGTGCCGTAATCCATCTCGCCTTCGCTCATCTTGTCTTTCCAGAAGAACCAGCCGGCCGGGACGCCGAAATTGGCGTTGTAGAGATCGCCGATCCAGCCGCTGGCTCCGGGCGCCAGTTTCATAAAGATATCATCCAGCCAGGCTGTGCCGACCGCTGCGGGGCCAAAAGCGAACTGGATGCTCATGGAATCGGCATCGGCCGGAAGAACGATGGGAGCATCGTTTTTGATCTCCGTCCAGTCGCTGGTCGCCTGGCCCTGGGGGACCTTGAGGACAACCGGCTGGCCAAAGATCACCGCCTTGTTCTTGTCGAAGAAAGTATAGACGAGATGAATCTCGCCGTCGGCCGTGGCAGGATTGACCGTGACGTTCTCGGTCTTGACCCAGCCGCCGACCACGATCTCGATGTTGGGCGGGATGCCCGTGGTCGGGTTCCACTGCAGTTTGGCCATATTGGCGATGGTCTGCCAGGCCGGCGTTTCGTTGCCCGACGCTTTCTGGATCATCAGGCTGCGCTGCGGCGAACGCGCGACATCGCTCGTCCACGACAGCGTCGCTCCGCTCTCATTGACCTTGGTCCAGTAGGCCGGCAGATCGGCCTCGAACCCCATGCCGTCTGCCTTCTGGGCGATGGGCATGACCTGGAAATCATCCCAGTAGGTATTGCCGGCTACCTGGTGCTGCAGACGGGCGCGGATGGAGATGCGCTGATCGAGGGGCTCGGTCTTGATGCGGAAGCTGTAGAGCGCCCAGTCGCGGTCGGCCGCGCTCTGGTTGACGATGAAAAAGTCCGCCCCGTGGCGCTCAGCCCAGTCGGGCGCATCGGAGTGATAGGTGACGGTGAAAAAGATCGCCTTTTCAACATCCTTGGTGGTGTTGACCGTGGCGCCCTCCAGCTTGACCCACGCCGAAATCAGGTACTCGGTATCGGGCAGGACCGGATTGCGGTTGGAGATGGCCACCACCTCATCGCCGTTGGCTTCATTGTCGGAGATGCGCAGGGAATGGACGCCACTGTGAGCGTAGGTGTCGGTGATGGTGACAATGCCTTTTTCGTCACCGATGCCTTCGGACATGCCGCCCTTCCAGAAAAACCAGCCCTCGGGGACGCCGAAATTGGCGTTGTAGAGATCGCCGATCCAGCCGCTGGCCCCGGGCGCCAGCTTCATAATGATGTCATCCAGCCAGACCGTGCCGGTGGCCTCTGCTCCGAAACCGAAGGTGATGACCATAGAGTCGGCATCGGTGGGCAGGACGACGGGGGCGTCGTTTTTGATCTCGGTCCAGTCGCTGCTCGCCTGCGACTGCGGAATCTTCAACACGACCGGCTGGCCGAAGATCATGTTCTTGTCCTTGTCGAAGAAGGAGTAGGCGAGATGGATCTCCTGGGCTGCTGTCGCAGGATTGACGTTGACGTTCTGCGTCTTTACCCAGCCGCCGACTACGATCTCGAGATTGGGCGGGATGCCCGTGGTCGGGTTCCACTGCAGCTTGGCCATGTTGCCGGAGATCCACAGGGGATCAGCGGTGCCGGCGCTCTTGCTGATCTTCAGGGAGCGCTCGGCCGAACGCCAGGCGTCAGCGGCCCACTCCACGGTCGCGTCACCGTGGGCATAACCGGACCAGTTGGCGGGCTGCAGGGATTCATCGAAATTCAGATTGGCTTTGGCGATTCCGAGGGGATAGATGCGGATATCATCCCAGTAGGTATTCCCGGTCGCCTGATGCTGCATGCGGGCGCGCACCGAGATGCGTGAGGCGTTGTCGGGCACCCGGAAGGTGAAAGAGTAGAGGCGCCAGTCCGATTCGGCCCTGGACTGGTCGACCACGACAAAATCTTCTCCGCCCACCTCCGCCCATCCCGCTTCGCCGGTGTGGTAGGTGATGGTGAAAAAGATCGCCTTTTCGATATCCCGCAGGGGATTGAGGATGGTGTTCTCCAGTTTGACCCAGGCGGAAAAGCCGTAGGAACGGCCGGGCTCGACGGGATTACGGTCCGAGATGGCGACCACTTCCGCGGGATTGGCGGCGTCATCCGCGATCATGAGCGAGTAGCTGCCGCGATGGGCATACTGGTCGGTGATGGAGACGGTGCCGTAATCCTGTTCGCCCTCGCTCATCCGGTCCTTCCAGAAGAACCAGCCGGCCGGGACGCCGAAATTGGCGTTGTAGAGATCACCTATCCAGCCGCTGGCCCCGGGCGCCACCTTCATAAAGATGTCATCCAGCCAGACCGTGCCGGTGGCCTCCGCGCCGAAGCTGAAGGTGATGATCATCGAGTCGGCATCCGCCGGCAGAATGACCGGAGCGCTGTTCCTGATCTCGGTCCAGCCGGTACTGGCCTGACCCTGCGGCACCGGGATGGTGACGGGCTGACCGAAGAGCAGGTTTTTGGACTTGTCGTAAAAGGAGAAGCTGAGGGTGACCATGGCGGCAGCGGAAGCGGGGGAGATGTTGACATTTTCAGTTTTGACCCAGCCGCCGATGACCATCTCGATATTGGGGGGGATACCGGTGGTGGGATTCCATTCCAGTTTGGCCATGTTGCCGGATTGCCAGGCCGGAGCATCGGCGCCGCCACCCTCCGAAATTTTCAGGGAGCGCAGGGGGGAGCGGAACTGATCGGTCGACCAGACGACCTCCGCGTCATTGGCGTCCACTTTGTACCAGTTGGCGGGAAGTTCGGCGTTTTCAAAATCGCCGTTGGAGATCGTATTGATCTGGGCGAGGGCCGGCTGCAAGAACAGGCCGATACAGAGGATCAATACGCCCCAAAGGGTATGTTTGCAATGGTTCATGACGACTCCTCCAGGTTGATTGCAGTGAACAGCAGATGAACATCCAGGAAAACAGGCGAGCCCATCGCGGCTATTCGATCTGTGGAGTGCGGGGAAACCGGGCTGTCAGCCTGAATCCGTCAAGGTGACGTGATACAAAAAGCCGTCTCACCTCCTCTCATTTCTAATGTCGAATCCGGACGCACAACTATCTGGTGATCGCGAAATTCTGGTAACCGGGCTGGTGGTGGAAAAAGCGCAGAGTCAGAAGTGAATGCACAAATCAGGTCGATTCCCGGCGCACCAGGCGCACCGGGACGACAATTTTCATGCCTGCCTGAGCAGTACCTGCAATGAGCTGCGCCAGCAGGCGGATCGCCAAAGCGCCCATCTCCTCCTTGGGTACATGCAGTGTGGTCAGCGTGGGACGGGCGGTGATGGCGGTCTCGACATCGTCAAAACCGGTGATGGCGACATCCTCGGGGATGCGCAGCTTGCGGTCGCGGCAGGCGCGCAGAATGCCGCTGGCGATGGCATCATTGGCGGCGACGAAGGCGGTCAGCTTGAGCTTGTTATCGAGGAAATGGCGGGCGGCTTCATACCCCTCCTGGGCGCCGCTGAGGAGAAAATCGGCACTGATTCTCTTTTCATCGGCGTCGAGACCGCTCTCAGCCAGGATCCGGCGAAAAGCATCCCGCCGTTCGCGCATGCCGGGATGCTGGCTGTCGCCGCCGACAAAGACCAGATCGCGATGCCCCTTGCTGAGCAGATGGGTGACCGCCTGCCGGATGCCGTCTCCATTATCGATCAGGATGGCTGAGTGATTGCCCGCAGGAGGCAAATAGTCGATGAGAACGCAGGGCAGATCCCGCTCTTTGATCGATTCGATGATTTTAAGGGGCACTGTGCCGGCGAGGATGACGCCATCGACATTTTTTTCCAGCAGAAAGCGGGGGATATTTTTCTCTGAAAATTGGTGCTCGATAGTGGTGAGGAGTACGTAATAGTCGTGCGAGCGGGCTTCGAATTCCGTTCCCAGAAAGATCTTGGTATAAAAGGGCTCGGCGTTGGAAAAGTGGTCGGTGCTGAGGATGAAACCGAGGTTGCCGCTGTGCCGGGTGACGAGCCCGCGTGCGGAGCGCTGGGGGTGGTAGTGGAGCTTTTCGATGGCTTCGAGCACCTTGCGCTCGGTTTCACGGCTGACGCGTCCCTTGCGGTTGAGGACCAGGGAGACGGTGGAAACCGCAACACCTGCAGTGCGGGCGACATCTCGAATCGTCACATTCATCGAAACGCTTTAATTTAATGAGTAATTTATATCAAGTTATTATATAGGTCATTTCCTTATAAGCGGGTAAAAATGTCGAAACGTTTCGACTCTTTAAGATAGTCTATTTGTTACTCTATGTCAAGTTAAAAAGGCTTTTTTAAAAAGTATTTTGAGGCGGGGAACGGTCAAAACCGCGCCGCTCTGCCGGGAGAAACAGCCGGGCGCGGCTGTCGTCGAGGGGTTCGGCTATTCCACCCTGCGCAGGGCGTCACTGAACCGGGCGCATTCGGGATAGCGCAGCACCTGGCGGAAAGCCCGCTCCGCAAGCGCATGCTCGCCGAGGGCGGTCAGAGACTCGCCCATCTGGTAGTAGCACTCGCCGCAGCGGGGATGGTCGGGATGGGTATAGGTGAGACGCAGCAGAATTTTGAGGGCGGCGCGGCTGGAACCCTTCTGATGTAGGGCGAGGGCCCGGTCGAACCTGTTCAGCCAGAGGAGGTTGGGATCCTGCCGGGGCGTGAACTCGCCGCCCCAGGCCACGCCGGAAGCCTCCGGCGCGGAGAGATTATTCTTTGCCGCCGGCAGCGGAGAGAATGGATCCGCCGGCGCTGCCGTGGCCGCCGGGAGCTGTAAAGCTGACTCCGCCTCGGCAGGGAGCGGCTCGGCCAGCGGGCCATGGATTCTGGCGCCGCTTTCGGCTGGCACGCGAATGACGGTGATCTCGATCCGGCCGTTGCTGGCGGCCGCGATCTCCTGCACGCGCGCCAGCCTGCGTTCGGCCTCTTCCTGTGAGTACCGCGTGCCGGATTGTGCCAGCAGGGCGGGCACAATCCCCACCATGATAGCCACGCCACACACACTGCTCCGCTTCATCGTCCGCTGCCCTTCCTGCCCGCCCTGCTGTCCCGTCCATTGCATTATAATATAGCGACTAAATCGGTTGATTGCGTAGCCCATCTTTCGGCTCTTGTGATCGAGCTCATATTTTTTTGCGGTTTTTGAGGCTGGAATTGCTTGCTTTTTAGCTGCTGTATTTGTAAGATTATATTCACTACAATCTGAAGGATATACCCATGGAAAAAGAGTTGCAGCCGGAAGGGCGCGAGGTGACACGCGTTTCCGCGGTCGATCGCGGATCCTATATGATCCTGCATGACGGGCGCGAGATCCCCGCCGAGCTCGCGGGCAAGTTTTACTACCTCGCCGACTCACCGGCCGAGCTGCCCTGCGTCGGTGACCGGGTCGAGGTGCAGCTTTACGACGGCGACTCGGCCGCTGTCATCCACGGCGTGCAGGAGCGCAAGAGCTTTTTGCGCCGCCGCCGCGCCGGCGATAAGGTGGAATTCCAGATGATCGCCGCCAACATCGACATCGCTTTCATCGTCCAGTCCTGCCATTTCGATTTCAATATCCGCCGCATGGACCGCTATCTGGTGATGGCGGCCGACGGCGGGGTCGAGCCGCTCCTCCTCCTCACCAAGACCGACCTGATCACGCCGGAGGCGCTGGCGGAGATGATCGCCGCCATCCGCACGGCCGGCATCACCGCCCGCATCATCTCGCTCAGCAACCTCACCGGCGCGGGATTCGAAGAGTTCAAGGCGCTGCTCGCGCCGGGACGGAGCTGCTGCCTGCTCGGCTCCTCCGGGGTCGGCAAGACCACCCTGATCAACCGCCTGCTCGGCCGCGAGGCTTTCGGCACCAAAGAGGTCAGCGCAACCGGCGAAGGCACCCACTCCACTTCGCGCCGCCAGCTCGTCCTGCTCGAAAACGGCGCCATGATCATCGACACCCCGGGCATGCGCGAGCTTGGCCTCCTCGGCGCCGGCGAGGGCGTGGAACAGGGCTTCGACGACCTCCTCGCGCTCGGCGCCGATTGCCGCTACAGCGACTGCAGTCATCTCCAGGAGCCCGGCTGCGCGGTGCGGGCGGCCGTCGCGGAGGGCCACCTTAGCCAGGAACGCTACGACAGTTATCTGAAACTGAAAAAAGAGTCGGAATATTACGGGATGTCCTATGCGGAGAAGCGCAAGAAAGACAAGGACTTCGGCCGCTTTATCAACAAGGCGCTCAAACAGATGAAAAAGTGAGCACGGCTCCTCTCAAGCCGGTCGTGAAATATCAGACCGGCGGAGTCCGGACCCCGTTCGACGCCATTCACATCACATCAAGGAAGCCCGCATGAACAAAATCGCCTGCTCCCGCGCTCTGGCCATCGCTTTTTTTTGCGCGCTGCTTTTCACCGCCTGCAGTCAAAAGAGGGGGGAGGGTGCGCGCAAAGAGATCCAGCTGCTGGCGGGGGAAAAATGGTGGGGAGGGGCTGTACTGGACGGCCGTAATTCGCCTTTGAATGATGCGCCTTTCAGCTACGATCAATTCGCGGACTGCAAGGCCAATCAGGCGGCGCCTCTTTTTCTCTCCAGCAAAGGCCGGTATATCTGGAGTGAAGAACCGCTCAGGATAGAAATTACCGGGGAAAAGATCATCCTGGACACCACCCGGGGCGCGGTTTTTACCGGCAGCGGCGGCGGAACCCTGAAAGAAGCGTTTCTCCATGCCGGCAGGCAATTTTTTCCGCCTGCGGGCGAAATTCCCGATCCCCTGCTTTTCACCGCCCCGCAGTACAATACCTGGATTGAACTGCAGTACGACCAGAATGAAAATGATATTCTCAAATACGCGCAAGATATTGTCCGCAAAGGCTTCCCGGTTGGCGTCCTCATGATCGATGACAATTGGCAGGAGCGCTACGGCACCTGGAGCTTTGACTGCAAAAAATTCCAGGATCCAAAAGGTATGATCGAAAAGCTCCATGCCATGGGTTTCAAAGTCATGCTCTGGGTAGTGCCTTTCGTCAGCTCCGACTCGCCCGTGTACCGGGAGTTGGCCGGGAAGCGGCTCCTGATCTTTGCGGATGAGGAGAAAACGCGTCCTGCCAGCGTAACCTGGTGGAACGGCGTCAGCGCCCTGGTTGATCTCTCCAACCCGGCAGGCGAGCAATGGTTCAAGGATCAGCTGTATGGCCTGGTGAAAGCCTACGGGGTGGATGGCTTCAAGCTGGATGCCGGAGATCCCGAGAGCTATCTCGGCACCTGGTCGCACGGGGATTTTGATCCGAATCAGCAGTGTGAAGCCTATGCGAGGCTGGGACTCGATTTTCCCTTGAATGAACTGCGTGCCTGCTGGAAAATGGCCGGACAGCCATTGGCGCAGCGGTTGAGAGACAAGAGCCACACCTGGAGCGATCTGCAGGTGCTGATACCGGATATGATCGCGTCGGGCCTGATCGGCTACCAGTTCGGCTGCCCGGACATGATCGGCGGCGGAGAGTGGACCTCGTTTCAGGATACCTCCGTGCTCGATGAAGAACTGATTGTGCGGTCGGCACAGGTCAGTGCGCTGATGCCGATGATGCAGTTCTCCGTCGCGCCCTGGCGGGTGCTGAGCGCGGAGAACCTGGCCATCTGCAGAAACATGGCTCTGCTCCATCACCGGATGGGGGATGAGATTCTGGCCCTCGCCCGGGCGTCGGCGCAGTCGGGCGAGCCGATGGTGCGCAACCTGGAGTACGAATATCCCGGCCAGGGCTGGCACGGCGTCAAGGATCAGTTCCTGCTCGGCGACAGGATTCTGGTGGCGCCGGTCGTCCACAAAGGCCGGCGGTCGCGGGAGGTGATCTTCCCGGAAGGTGAATGGCAGGGTGACGATGGCAGCCTCGTCACCGGTCCGGTCACGTTGAAAATCGATGTGCCGCTGGCGCGACTGCCCTGGTACCGCAAGCTCAGACCTTGACTAAAAGCTGCAACACACTTTCAGGAGCGGGTAAAAATGGCTGGATCGAATCTGCTTAAAATCACCGTGGCTGTACTGCTGACGCTGACATCGATTGATTGCCAACGGGGCGCGAAAATGGAGAACATCCTGGTCATTACGGGCGGGCACGATTTTGAGCCCTCTTTATATCAGGTTTTTGACAGTTTTAAAAATGTTCACTATGACACCCTTTCGCAGCCGGATTTTAACAAAAAGTTAAGCAGCGGTGTGGCCGAACCCTATGACGTGCTGGTCTTTTACGATATGTGGCAGGAGATCGGCGCGGCGGAACGAACGGCTTTTCTGGCCCTGCTCGAAAAGGGCAAGGGGATGGTTTTCCTGCATCACAGCCTGGTTTCGTACCAGCACTGGGATGAATTTGAAAAGATAGTCGGCGGAAAATACATTGAAAAGGAGTACCATGGCGATCCAGCCGTCCAGGGCTCAACCTACGCTGAAGATATCACTCTCGAGATCAAGGTCGTCGATCCGCATCACCCGGTGACCCGAAATGTCGCCGATTTCACCATTTACGATGAAGGCTACCAGAATATCAGGATAAATCCGGATATCCATCCGCTGCTCTCCGTTTCCCATCCGGATTGCGCAGAGACCGTCGCCTGGACGAACAGCTATGGCCGCTCCAGGATCGTCTATCTCATGCTCGGGCATGATCATCACGCGCACGAGAATGAGAATTACCGGCAGCTGGTCTTCAATGCCGTCAAATGGGTCGGGGGGG
>ENA-UOWO01002135-UOWO01002135.1-activated-sludge-metagenome-genome-assembly--contig:-NODE-2135-length-24998-cov-30.797699_pt1 | contig 24998 bp, 13 predicted proteins | sample MGYA00238148_ERZ761564 | MGnify/ENA primary metagenome ERZ761564 (study PRJEB28885, sample SAMN05720194) | activated sludge metagenome | isolation source: Anaerobic digester | place: USA... | reverse complement strand
TTAATACTGTCACCGGTAAAATAATCATACCATTTACCGGCATGAGGAAATTCAGGCCATACGGGCTGGGCAATTACGTCGAAGTTGCCCAGAACAACAACGCTTAGGTTGGATCCAACAATACCGTCGTCATGAAGGCGTATTCTTTTATCCCAGTTTCCGACATTCATGTCATAATTGGAAGTCTTGAACAACGAATATGTTGTTTTTAACTTTATCAGGGCGGCGTATTTTTTATAAAGCATCACACGGTAGGGGTCGTTCATATAATCCCATTTGGGCGGCTTTTTATCCGTACGTGTTTCGCTGGTCATCGAAGGCCAGTTTATGGAATAATCGTATCCTCTTTCGCCAAATTCCCAGAACATTTTAGGCCCCGGAACGGTGAAAAACAAAGCGGCGATTTCGCCCATTCTTTCCAATGCAGTACGTTTATTGCGGGTGTTATAGAGTGTGTCGGTGCCCTGGATGAACATATTGCCATAAGTCAAATTGCGGTACATCAGTCGTTCTTCGTCATGGCTCTCCATATATCCTACCAGGTTGTGCGGCCACCAGCCTCTGGCTTTATAGGATACCGACCATTCAAAATTTGAATTGTTATTGTACCAGCCCATGGATGCCTGATTGTATTGAACATTGCCGTTTGCTCCCGACCACATCATCATTCCATAGTTGGCCAGTTCGCTTTCTTCCGGATTATCTGCGAGGTGTTCAAGAATGATGTATGTGCCCGGGTGTTTGGCCCATAATTCATTGGCGAATCGTTTTATCGTATTTACCCGGGTGGCATCGTATTGGCCCCAGGCGCCCACGTCAGTGCCGATAATATCTCCATGCGCATCATAGGTCACCGTGACATTATTGGTAAATCCTTTTGAAAGATCAAGCCGGAATCCGTCCACATGGTATTCGCTTACCCAGTAACTCAACACACTGTCTACGTAAGCCTGTGTGTGGGGACTGGTATGGTTGAAATCGCAATGATAACCGTAAGGGTGTGGGATAAGTTCGTTGAACCAGGGATTGTCGTTTCCAGGCCTTAGCCGTTCTTTGTTGTAATACAAACGGGCAAGGGGATTCTGCCCCGATGAATGGTTGAGGACAATATCAAGTATCACGGCAATGCCGTTGTTATGACAGGTGTTGATGAGGCTTTTGAGCATATTTTTCGTTCCGTAACACTTATCGGGGGCAAAATGCATAGCCGTCATGTAGCCCCAGCTGTCATTACCGTCATATTCTGTGACAGGCATAAGTTCGATGGCGGTGATGCCTAACTTTTTCAGGTATTGCAGGCTGTCTTCCACCGTTTTAAAATTATGGGTCAGGTGAAAATCGCGCACCAGAAGCTCATAGATCACCAGGTCCCTGTTGTCGGGTTTCTGAAAAGAGCCGTCTGTCCAGTTAAAAGGCGTCTGGGCAGTCTGAAAGACGGAGACGAGTTGTGAGGCTTTTCCTACAGGATAAGAGATCAGGTTGGGATAAATAATAGCGTTGATACCCGGATCGTTCCAACGGTCCAGCACTTTATCCGAATAAGGGTCCGCAATATTGACATCGTTATCGACAAGATACTGGAAACGGTATTCCTTCATGGGAATAAGGCCGGTAAGTGTTATCCAGTAACGGTTGCCGTCGGTTGTTTTATTCATTTGATAATCAGGGTCGAGTTCCCAGTTGCTTTTATCCCATATCAGGTATGCAAAGCTTTTATTTGGTGCAAATAGTTGTAAGGTCACCGTGGTATCGTTAATATAATTTATGCCATCTCTTATACCGGCGGGCGGATTCTGAACGGTTGGACCCTGTCTGACCAGGTAATACATGGAATCTGTGATGGTTTGTCCGTTATAGACCGCTGTGAACCAAAACCGGTGTTTTCCATACTGGCTTGCCGTGATACCGGCATTAAGTATGCTGTCGGTAGCATTCGATACCAGGGCACCATCGTGATACAAAGTTATTGAAGACGTATATTTGCTTCTGACCTGTACGGGAATGTTCGAGTTTATGTTGGGACATAACGGAAATTGAAGCGGTGAAGTGAAGCGCGCAAAAACGGACAGCGGATAGACACAAATATAAAAATCCGACCCGTCTGCATTTTTTCCAGCAAGCGTTCCGTCTGCATTACGAAATACAAAACATATCAGATTGGTTACTTCGGCACTGTACAAATGAAAAAAACTTTTTATATGAAACTTGGCCTTGTGAATATTTCCTCCCAGGTTCTGCATCAGGACGTTGGAGTCGGCTTCTCCCCATTGTGCCGGTTTGTGCTGCCAGTCGGAGAGGTTCACGCTTTCATCCGAGATCACGCCGGTATGCATATATACATCGTTAACTCCCGCCAGTTGCCCGTTCCCGAGGGCGGCATTGTATATGATCGTCAGCGTGTCGTTAACGGTCGGATACATGGGTGAATAAGAAAGAACCTGCGAAAAGGCATTCACTGACAATAAAGTGAATGCGAGAAAAAATAATTTCAGACTTTTTTTCATGAATAAAAAATATATAGGTCAGTGTTTATCGCGAAATCACAATTTTTTGAGAAGCAATCCTGTTATTTTCTGAGGTCATGGTGTAATAATAAACTCCTGATGGAAGTTTATATCCTGCGTTATTGGTTCCGTTCCAGATGACGGAATGGCTTCCGGATATCTGAGATCCTGAAAAGAGTTTTTTTACTTCCTGCCCGAGGGAATTGAATACGGTAATTTCCAGGTTTTTTGACGGTTCAGTAAGTGTATAAACGATTTTTGTCTTTTCGTTGAATGGATTAGGTCCGGCAGATAAGTACAGATTGTTGTGATTTGTTTCGCCAATGCCGGTGACGAAGCTAATGGCCGGAAAGTTGGCGCCCGGATCGCTGCCCTGTATCACCTGGGTAATGCCGCTGGTAAGGTTTATAATAAAAAGGTCTTTACCCAGATCATCTCTTCCGGTCAGCGTGCCGTCTTCATTTCTGAATACCATGCCGATGGTATAGGGTGCGCCATCAGTGGGGTTCCAGACTGTGGAATTAACAACAGGATGGGGGTCATTGGGATCAACAAAGGCAGTAGTATTTACCAGCGCAGGATTTGAGAAATAATCTTCTATGATAAATTCAATGGAATAAACCCCGTTGCCGAGTGCTGTCATCAGGCCTATTCCATCATCCTGGGGGTTAACGCCCCAGTTGCCCACCACATGCTCCCATACATTTGACCTGTAAGGAAGTATCTGGCTCATGCAAAAATAACTGTTTGAATCGGAAGTGGCACAATCTCTCAGGTATTCGCTACCATTCCAGTCAAGGTCGCAGGTACACAATCCCAGGTGTGCATAAACTTTCAGGCAGGTGGATGGCACACCATTGCCACCGCCGAGACTGTAGTCCGGGTTGGTCATCAACTTGGTGTCTAATGTGATCTTCAGGTAAGTGTTTTGAGAAAAAACTAAGGATACAGAACACATAATTGCGATAAAGAACATCGTAGATTTTTTCATATTGATATGATTTTTTTATTCAAAAGTAATTATTTTTTTAATAAAATGTGTCTGTAAAAATAAAATTCCAAAATATCATGATTGCCATGATATGACTAATGTTTGTATTAAATAAATAATGATTTATCCGACTTGACGGTACTATGCTGGTCCGTAAATTCAGTATGTGTATCTTCTGAGGGATATTCCTTGTTGTTGTTATTCCCGATAATTTACTTTTCGCCAGGTGCCGGACGAGAAAGTAAAAAAATGCAGTACGTCCCGGGACATGCTGTATTTTCATTTTGTTTAAATCCTAAAATATTATTGTTTTCAACGCTGATAATAAAAAACTAAAGGCGGAAAACGATCATAATGAATTTGACTAATGTTAGCTTGTTTTATATATAGTTTCGCCTGGGTTAGCGGATAACCAGCTTTTCAGTATAACAGGAATTATGCTCCTTTACGGCAACAATATATGTCCCTTTCGGGAGTTCGCTTATGTCAAAAGTTTTATTTATATGTGTTCCCCTGATGTTATCGGACATAACCAGCTTTCCGAGAACCGTGTAAACCGAAAGGACGGCATCTCCGGATGCTGAGTTTAACATTACGGATATCTGGTCTGTTGCCGGGTTGGGATATATATCCGGTGTCGTTGATGTGTTTTCTTCAATTCCCACCACAGGGTTTATCGTGAGAATGCCCGAAACGATGGTTGTTCCGTCCCACAATCCGCCTCCTGAAGCATTATAACCGCCGTAATAATAAGAGCCGCTGTTCAGTTTAAAACGGCTGGCGTAGTAATATATGCCGGCGGTCAGCGAAGTTCCGATATCGGCTTTATACTCATCATTATTTACTGCATCAGCATTATAAGATGCAAGTATCCAGTTTGTCCATGTTGACGGGTTGGTATTTGAAGTGCTGTACCCTATCCATGCCTGAATACCTGCCCCTTGTCCTGCTGCATCGGTGATGCCCTGTGCATACACCTGTGCATATACATCGTAAGCGCCTCCCGCCGTGATGGTATCTGCTGCGGGCCACTGAATATTGCACCAGGAAATATCGGTTACAGTTGTCACTGTGTAAGAGTAATTCGAGTTCGTGTTATTATTAAGACGAAGTGTATAATAATCAATATCAGCAGCATCGGGAGCTGCCTGTGTGGTCGTGAGAGCATAATAGGAAACCGTGGTTCCGGAAGGCTGTCCCGGGATGGCAACAACGCCTTGGAAACTGGCGTTAAATGATGTGATTTCAATAAAACTGGAAGTTGACCAATTGTTGGTTGAATATCTGATAAAGACTTTTTCGCTGGCATTTTTTACACCGCTGAGCGTTACGGTTACGTCGACAGCTTGCGAGGGTGAAACATTGGAGGTGGGAGATTGTGTTACTGAAGTAATGGTTACCGGATTATATGATGTTTCCAATATAGACATATCGTTATTTGCGGCAGAATTTTTACCGACGATCAGCGTATAATAATAATTTGCCTGTACAGTGCATATCATATCGGCATCCCAGCCACCGGAAGTATAGTAAAAAGCGCCTCCCGGAATTTTTACATTCAGGCTGCGTATAGAATCAGAACTTGAACCGCACCATTTGGGATTATATATTCCCACAGCGGTATTAAATAAAAAAGAAATAGTGGTTGCTATAGGCGACTGAACGTTTCCGGCCATTGTTACTCCCCTGTCGGAAAGGGCTGCATCCCCCCACATTCCCATAACACCGTAATGGACATTTGCAGGCTGGCCAAATGATACGCATGCCATTGAAAACACAATAACAAATGTTGAAATCTTTTTGTAGAAGTTTTTCATAGGTTATAATTTTAAATTATGTTAAAAAAATAGTATACTGTATTTGGAATTATATTTCACAAAAATAAAATATAACTTCTGATTTTCAAAAAAAATGTTGAATTAATCAGGAAAACATAAAAATATGTATTCATTCGTAATTTTTATTCAGTCCTGACCATTTACACGCATTAGCCTGCTTTATATAATAAGACGGCGCACATAAGCCTTGAATTTCCTGCTTATTCCTTTTTTTCTGAAGGGTATAGATGCATAAGCTTTCTGGCGATAAACATAATTTTAACTATTTTTACACGCAGATTTAATCATATTTACATTCATGAAAACAAACAGGAAGTTTTTTCTTTTTGCAATAATCCTTACATTTCTTTTACATGGTAATATCGCAGGGCAACAAGCAATAAATCTGCCGGTAACTTCAGATATTTGCGGATTGGCCACTCCCATAAACCTGCAACCCGACTCAACGGTGATCTGTCTCGAAGATTATTTTATCAATGTGTTGTCGATAGATTCCGTGGTGTCTGAAAAGTGTTTTTCACAATTCCTGACAAAAGATAAAAAACAGCTCCATATCCACAATGGGAAAAATGTTCCGCCGCTTTCAGTCCTTAAGGTATGGATCGGGGGGGCGCCTTATTCCCTGTTGCTGAAAAAGTCAGAGAAATTAAAGATACCTTTCACTTTTGATCCACAGGGGAAAACCTATAAAACCGTCCAGATCATGGGAGACTATAATGGATGGAACCCTGCAAATACAGTGATGAATTTTACGGACGAAAAATGGCGTGCCGGGTTATTGTTAAAACCAGGGAATTATTTATATAAGATTGTTGTTGACGGAAAATTGATAACCGATCCCGCCAATCCTGATTCAGCGGACAATTTTATCGGGGGATTTAATTCCGTGTTAAAAATTAAAACCCTCACTGAGGAGCCGAAACCTGAACTTTTTACCATGGAGGCTTCAGCACATGCAATAAAGATCGGTAAAGAAAACAAGGTCAGCAACCATCTTGTCTTCTGGCAGAATTTTACCTTGCCGGAAAAGATGATCCATAATGATTCGGCAGTCATTGAGATTGATATTCCGGAAGAGGCCGCAAAGATGGAACGTTCGTTTATACGTGTTTTTGCATATAATGAAGCGGGCTGTTCAAACGATTTGCTGATACCGCTGAAGTATGGCACGGTAATCCGGGATGCAAATATTATTACCCGGTCTGACAAAGAGGCACAGGTGATCTATTTTGTTATTGTGGATCGTTTTTTTGATCAGGATACGACGAATAACCATCCGTTGAAAGACCGGAAAATTTCTCCGAAAGCAAATTATATGGGAGGCGACATTTCGGGAATACAAAAGAAAATTGAGGATGGATATTTTTTCGGATTAGGGATAAACACCTTATGGATATCGCCACTCAACCAGAATCCGGAAAAGGGATTTAAGGAATTCCCGCCGCCCCGTCGTAAATATTCCGGATACCACGGCTACTGGCCGGTTTCATCTTCCAGGATCGACTATCGACTGGGCACAGAACCCGAGATGAAAGAACTGGTGAAAACTGCACACGAGAATAATATCAACGTGATTCTTGATTATGTTGATAATCACGTTCATATTGATCATCCCTTATGGAAAGAACACCCTGACTGGTTTACCTCACTTAAACTACCTGACGGGCGGAAAAATATCCGTTTATTTAATGAACAACGCCTTACTACCTGGTTTGACAGTTTTCTTCCGACGTTTGATTTTTCAAAACCCGAAGTTGTGGAAACGATGTCGGATTCAGCAGTGTATTGGGTCAAGACTTATAACCTGGATGGTTTCAGGCACGATGCAACAAAGCACGTTCCGGAAAACTACTGGAAGCGGTTGACACAAAAGCTAAAAACCGAAATTATTATTCCGGAAAACCGGAGTTTTTATCAGATCGGTGAAACATACGGGAGCCGTGAGTTGATCGGAAGTTATGTGAATTCCGGCCAGCTTGATGCGCAATTTGATTTTAATTTCTATTTTGATCTCCGTTCGACGATAATAAATGAAAAAGAACCTTTTGAAAAACTTAACACATCCTTATTAGAAAGCTTTGATAATTATGGGTTTCACAACCTGATGGGCAATGTGACAGGGAATCATGATCTGGGACGGTTTATTTCCTATGCAGACGGGTCGTTAAGTTCTACTGAGGACGACAAAAATGCCGGTTGGACCAGAAATATTGTGGTGAAAGACACCATCGGCTATAAGAAACTTTCTATGCTTACTGCATTTATCATGGCTATACCCGGAGTTCCCGTGATACTTTACGGCGATGAGTTTGGCATGCCCGGCGCAGGTGATCCCGACAACAGGAGAATGATGAAGTTTGACCATCTTACTTCTTATGAAAAAGAAACAAGGGATATAGCCGGTAAACTGGTCAAACTGAGAAGAAGCAACATGTCTCTGATGTACGGGGATTTCAAAGCGGTGAGTGTTGCAAAAAACACTTATGCTTTTATCCGTACCTATTTTGGGGATTTAGCATTGGTGGTGTTCAACAAAAGCAATAAACCTGAAAAGGTCACTGTTGAAATACCTGAAAGATACCGTGACCTGAAACTCAAATCCCATTTCGGTTCTTCTTTCAGACAGTCCGGGGAATCGTTAGAAATACTTTTGGAAGGAAACACCTTTGATCTATTGACCAATTAAAAACAGCTATTTTTACACAAAAAATTGTTATGAAAAAAAATATCGGGTATAGTACAGCTCTTTTTGCATTGACCGTAACAGCCCTTTGCAGTTATTGCCCGGCACAGACACAGCCGGATAAAATACAGACCGTTTATAAAAAATCGGTTCCTGAATGGACGAAAAGCATGACCATATACGAAGTCAATCTGAGGCAATATTCCAGGTCGGGAAGCTTTAAGGATTTTGAGCAGCACTTACCCCGGCTGAAAGAGATGGGCGTTGAGATTTTATGGTTCATGCCGGTCAATCCTATTGGTGTGAAGGGCCGCAAGGGAAGTCTCGGAAGTTATTATTCGGTGAGCGATTATCTGGGAATAAATCCTGAATTCGGCACTATGGATGATTTTAAACAACTGGTAAAAAAATGTCACGAAACAGGAATGTATGTTATTCTGGACTGGGTGGCCAATCATACCTCGTGGGACAACAAACTTATTACGGAGCATCCGGAGTGGTACAAACATGATTCGTCGGGCAGGATCATTCCGCCTGTTCCTGACTGGGCTGATGTAGCAGCCCTGAATTACGATAATAAGGACCTGCGTCGCTATATGACCGATGCCATGAAGTTCTGGCTGATTGAAACCGGTATTGATGGTTTCCGGTGCGACGTAGCCGGAATGGTACCTGTGGATTTCTGGAATGAATTAAGGCCTGCCCTTGATAGTGTTAAACCGGTGTTTATGCTTGCCGAATGGGAAGATCCGGCGTTTCATGAAAAAGCGTTTGACATGTCGTACACCTGGGCGTTTCATCACCTGATCACCGAAATTGCGCAAGGTAAAAAAACGGTGTTGTCGCTGGATACCTTGTTTCTTAATGAAGAAAAGCAATATGCCGCCGATGCTTATAGGATGTATTTCACTTCCAACCATGATGAAAATTCATGGAACGGCACACCCTACGAAAAGTTTGGCGGCGGCGTAAAAACCTATGCCGTGCTTACATTCACTATTCCGGGCATGCCACTGATATACAGCGGGCAGGAAGCCGGATTGAAGAAACGATTGCAATTTTTTGATAAAGATACTATTGAATGGAAAAATGATGAATTCTTCGGTTTTTACATGACATTGATTGCGCTGAAGAAGGAGAATAAAGCATTGTGGAATGGGGTATACGGTGGCAGGATGTCGGAGATAAAAACAACGGCTGACAAAGTGGTATTTGCATTTCACAGGGAAAAGGATGGTGATGAAATAGTAGTACTGTTAAATCTTACAAAAAATCCTGCCAGGGTGAAACTAACAGACTGCAAGGTTACAGGTGCGTTTACCGAAGTGTTTACAAAACAGAAATTTGAAATAAATCAAAAAAGTGTTTTCAAACTGAAAGGCTGGGATTATCTGATACTTGAACGGCGTAGCGGAAAATAATCGGTTTAGGATTGTTTAAATTTTTGTTCTTTCACCAGCAGCCATAAGAAGCCGGATATGGTCAGTGAAACGGCGCTGATGATAAAGATCAGTATTTTATTTTCGGCTGCCTGTATAAGACCTCCGAAAAACAAACTTACAATCAGTTGGGGTATAACGACCGACAGGTTAAAAATACCCATAAAAAGTCCCATTTTGACTTTATCAACCATTTCGGTCATGATGGCAAAAGGCAGGCTGACCACCGAAGCCCATCCGATACCGGCAACCACCATCAGAAAATACAGAGCCATTGCGGAGTGGCCGAACAGGACAATGCCCCAGTAACCAAGCGCCATAATGAAGATACAGGACAGATGAGTTTTTACCCGGCCGATTTTTCTGGTAAGAGGCTCCAGCACCGGTGCGGGTAAGATAAACCCTACCGTGTTTAATATGGCAAAGGCTATAGCGATGATCTGGCCAATTTCATTTTTCTGGCTTTGTTCGAGTAATGAAGAATCGGTTATATTAAATTTAAACTGGCTGATATAGGCAAAAATGTAGACGAACATGGTTTGTACTCCAAGCCAGGTGAAGGCATGGGCGACATATATTTTCAGCAAAGCGCCTGTTTTTGTTTTGTGCCTGACGGGAATTTCACCGGAGCTGTTCTCTGCTGTTGCTGTGGTGTCAAGGCGTCGGGGCTCTTTAATAAAAAGTGTCGGGATAATGGAAAAGAAAAACGTGATGGCAGCCCCTGTATATATCAGTGCATAATTGCCGAATATGGCGCCAAACACATAGGCAAACACACCGAAAAACCCCGATATGGTCTGCATCCAGCTATAACCTTTGGTCCTGTGGGCGCCGTCGGGTGTAACATCGGCAATCAGTGAACGTGTAGGGTTAAAACTGATATTGATCGCCATATCGAGGGTCACGGCAACGGCTATGGCTACCGATATCAGGCTTCCTGTGCCCAGGTAATCATTGATCTCACCGATATGCGGCAGGGCAACGATCATAAGAGCGGCAAGAGTACCGCCAATTAATATAAAGGGCCTCCTCCGTCCACCCCAGAACCATGTTTTATCGCTGATAAAACCTATGATGACCTGACCGAGTATTCCGGCAATAGGTCCTGCTGCCCATACAATCCCCACCTGGTGAATATCGAGATTGTATTTGGTACTCAATATCCAGCTTAGCACGGCTATTTGTATGGATAGTGCAAACCCCATGGCCGTTGCGGGCAAACTTAAGATAACATAAAAAAAGTTAGTGCGTTTTTTCTGAATGTTCAGCATAATAAGGTGTATTAAAAAGTCAGTATGTGTTTAGTGGGCCAATTCGAGTACCAGGGCGGTTTTTGGCGCTACGGCTATGGTGCTTATTTTATTCAGTAGTTCGCCCGTCACGATGTTTTTTGCCTTTTTATGATCTTTGATGACCTCAGCAAACCGGCTGGTTTCTACAAGTTGTTCGCTCAGGTTCTGGTTCACGATCACCATTACAGTTTTTGTGTCATTATACCTGAAATAGACATAAACCCCGTTGTCAGGAACGAATTGTAAAAGCTTACCGTTTTGCAAAACAGGATTATTTTTTCTGTAGTCGGCAAGTGTACACAGATAACTGAATGCCTCGTTTTCTTTGATGGTTCTGCCGTTTTTCCGGAATTTGTTTATGGCGTCCTTTTTCCATCCTCCGGCGAAATCTTCCCGTAATTTTTCATCCGGGTTTCCGAAATTTTTCATCAGGATTTCTGTCCCGTAATATATCATCGGAATACCACGGGTAGTAAGCAGAATGGTGACACCCATCTTATATTTATCCAAATCTTCACCTGTCACACTGTAAAAACGGGCAAGGTCATGATTGTCAAGAAATACAACATTTCCATAAGGATTTTTATACAGGTAATCATTGGCAAGGCAGTAATAAATGGCCGCAACGCCATCGGTCCACCCAAAATCACGGGTCAGAGCATTTGTCAGAGCTGCATAAAGTTGAAAATCAGTAACTCCTGGCAACTGCGGGTCGTATTTGTTTTTGAGCCCTGAATTTTTTGTGTAATAAGCCTGGTTGGCAAGTCCGCTGACCCATGTTTCGCCGAACAGACCTAAATGGGGATATTCCTCGAATATTGCTTTCGTAAGATTAGTCATAAATTGCTGATCCGGATAAACATAGGTATCGAGCCTTATCCCGTCGATGCCCGAATATTCGATCCACCAGATAGTGTTTTGGATGAGGTAGGTTGCCAGCAAAGTATCCTGCTGATTCAGGTCGGGCATATGCTTGTCGAACCAGCCGTCGGTGAAACGTATTTTGTCGGCTTCCGAAGCATACGGATCCATAAGGGTTACGTCGCGATAATTGGTTTTATAATAGGAATCAAAAAGATGAAACCATTTTTTTGATGGAGCCTCTTTGTACATCCAGCTCTGATTGCCGACATGGTTGAATACCAAATCCATAACCACTTTTAAGCCGGAATCGTGACAGTTTTTAACGAGATCGGCATAAAGCTGATTGCTGCCTAAGCGGGGATCAACCTGATAATGGTCGGTGATCGCATAACCATGGTAGGAGGCAAAAGGCTGGTTGGTTTCAAAAACGGGTGTGATCCAGAGCGCTGTTACCCCGAGTTCTTTAAAATAATCAAGGTGGCTGATCACGCCATGCAGATCGCCTCCATGTCGTGAAAACAGCGAATCTCTGCAGAATAAAGAATCCTGCATGCCGGCAATATGATCGTTGGCTTCGTCGCCGTTCGCAAAACGGTCGGGGATAATCAGGTAAATGAAATCAGAACTGCTGACACCCTGATGTTCAAGCGTGTTTATTTTTCTTTCTTTCAATTCATATTCATAGGTATAAGTACTGGTCCCCTTTGTAAATTTAACCGGAAATTTTCCGGAAATGGTTTCTGCAGCGATATTCAGTTTCAGAAATACATAATCCGGGTTTTCGGCTTTGATCAGTTTTTCAACAGTGATACCCGTTTTATCAATGGATACTGTATAATCCTGGATGTTTTTTCCCTTGAACATGATTTCAAGAGTGGGATTTTTCATGCCCGCCCACCAGAAAGGAGGATCGGCTCTCTCGATGTTAAAGGTTTGCGAAACGGCAGCATAAGCCGTAAAATAGAGGAAAGCAAGTATTGCAAAAATCTTTTTCTTCATGTGCGGAGATTGCATGTTTGCGCATTATGGATTTTGCACCATGAGAGGATTTCCTGACATTTCTTCCTGCGGGATCTTAAACAACAGGCTGGGATGATTCCATGGTATGTTGTCCCTTTCATTCATTTTCATGCGTTTGATGTTGTGATAGCGGTCACCCTCTGCAATCATTTCTCTTCTGCGTTCAAGACGCACACTGTCAATCAGATTGTTCGGATCTATAGTTTCGGGGACCCAGTTTGAGCCATAAGCTCTTTGTTTGACGGCTGCGTAACAGTCGTATGTGTTTTGAGAAACATTCCCCGAAAGTATATCCGATTCTGCTTTGATGAGGTACATCTCGGCAAGCCTCAGGATGGATACATTGTATGCGGGATTTGAGGAAAAAGGATTGATGTATTTTTTAAAACTGATATAGCCATTAAAAGGATTGATGCTGACATATTTCGTTCTGCGGCTGTCCAGTGTGCTATATAGTTTTTTTAGGGTGTCTGCGCCCGAAAACAAGGGCGCTGATCCGTCTGATGGGTTGTAGCTGTAAGTAATAGCGTTACTTTGGTCGGTGGTGATATTCACAAGCTGAAAAATAGATTCGGAGGTGGCCACATCTCCGGAAGTCTGAAAAACCTTGCATATATCAGCATTTGAGTTCAGTGCATATCCCCCGGTTGTGATAATTTCATTGGCATAAGTGGCTGCACTGGTATAGTCTCCTTTGGAAAGACATACTCTTGCGAGATAGGATGTGGCAGCCATTTCAGAAGCCCTGCTTGATGATTTTTTGATGTTTGCAACGGCCAGCAGGGTCTTTGCCTGGGTCAGATCATTAATAACGTTGGAATATACTTCCTCAACCGTATTCCTGGCCATGGCGAGATCATCGAATCCCGACAGTGTGGGTTTGGTACGGTATGGGATTCCGGGCTGCGTATTTCCGCCCGGGTTGTCCACATCGTAAGGGAGCGCCCAGAAGCGTAAGATCTCAAAATGTGCAATGGCACGAATAAACAAGGCTTCTCCTTTGTACCGGTCTTTTACGCTTTCAAAGTCAGCGCCGCTGAGCAAATTGTTATCAATGTAATAGATAACCAGGTTTGCCCTGTTGATGGTGCTGTAAGCCGCCGACCACATATTACGCAAAGGGCTGAGCTGTACGGTGGTGGTACGTTCATATATTTCGCGTGTCCCGAAATTGGTCAGTCTTGATTCCTCTACTTTGGTGTCTTCGGCAAGCAGTTCGGCATAAACGACCATATTGCCTCCAAGCACATTGCCCGACTGCAGCCCGTCGTAAGCGCCCATCAGAACAGCTTCGAGGTCTTTCACGGATGTTATGGCTTCATCGCTGGGTATGTTCATCACCTGCTCCACATCAAGGAATTTTTTGCAGGAAAAACTGAAGGTAACAAAAAATAGTACAGTAATAATTATTATCTTTTTCATAGATTTAGAATATTTATAATTATTAAACATTAAGGTTAAAAAGTAATATTAAACCCAGCGTTTACCGTCATTGCCTGAGGCGTTTGCAACGATGGTCCGGCAAAGGAGACATTGCCCTGCTGGCTGTTGGTATTGACGTTTCTCAGCACCTCGGGATCCCATCCCGGATATTTGGTAAAAGTGAGCAGGTTGGTACCATTTACAAAAATTTTAAATGCTTCCAGGTGCATCTTCTTACAAATTTTTTCGGAGAACTTGTAAGAGAGGGTTGCACACCTCAGCCTTAGATAGGACGCATCATATAAAAACCGGCTGGAATTGGTGGCTTTATACAGGCTTAATTTCGGAACATCAGTGTCAGTATTATCATCGCTCCAGGCTTCGAGGATGTCCGGCCTCTGGGCTATCTTATCCCAGGCGCCTATCTGCTGCTTGGCCGGATCGTCGTAGATGGTATTGCCATACACATAACTAAACAAAAAACTAAATTCTATGTTCAGATAAGAGAATGTATTGGTAATTCCGCCGAGGAATTTAGGAATCGGACTCCCGCAAGGCACGCGGTTTTCGTAAAAATCGGGGTTGTTTGAAGTCATCAGGTTCCCGTTCAGGTCATAGTACATATCTTGTCCTGCTTTTACATTTTCTGTACCGGTTACGTTGCCGTTTGCGTCATACACATTAATCGTGCCATCACTCTGCTGTATCCCGGCATATCTGACCACGTAAGCCTGGCCTACGGGGTAACCGGTAATGACACGCCCTTCGCCGGGTTCTCCGCTTTCAAACGCATCGGGTTCCAGCCCGGCAACATCAATGACTTTATTTCTGTTGAACGAGATATTGAAATCAGTAGTCCATTTGAATTTTTTATCGATGTTTTTCGACAGTATCGTTACTTCCCAGCCATCGTTATTCATTTTTCCGATATTTTGCCATATATAGCTGTATCCTGTTGAGGTAGGCAGCGAAAGCTGCATCAGCATGTCGGTGGTTCTTTTGAAATAATAGGTAATGGTGCCGCTTAATCTGTTTTTGAAAAATCCCCAGTCGAGTGTTACATCCAGTTGTTTCGATTTTTCCCAGCTCAGGTCAGGGTTGGGTAATGTTCCCGGGATAATTCCGGGGCTTCCGGCGTATCCGCTGCCTGCATAATAAAGGCCAAGGTAAGCAAAATCCCCGATGTTGGCATTACCTGTTAACCCGTAGCTGGCGCGGAGTTTCAGATAACTCAATGCTTTAAAACCTGAAAGGAAATTTTCGTCCGATACGATCCATGCCGCCGATACCGCGGGGAACCATCCGTAACGTTTGTTTTTGCCAAAGCGTGATGAGCCATCATTTCTGATGCTGAACGCGAGGATGTATTTGTTAAAGAGCTTGTAATTGACCCGCAGAAAATTAGAAACAAACCGGTACCCTGATTCATAGTGATAGCCGGTCTTGTTAGCAGCTTCTGCTGCATTGGGGGTGGTCAAATAGTCATTGGGGAAATCCCATCCGTTGAGGCCAACCTGAACCCTTTTGGAGCTTTCGACCGAATTTCCGAGGGTTGCGGTAATTTCATGAATATCCCGGAACGTTTTCTGATAGGTGAAAAAATTGTTTGCAGTCCAGTTTATCACGTTGCTGTTTCTGTTCCATGCACTGGATACCGAAGTGGGGTCCTGAGTGTTTCGGAAATCAAACTGGTCTTCCACTTCATCCATCAGGTCCGTACCGAATTCCGAACGGAATTTCAGGTCTTTGGTAAAGGTATATTCACCAAAAACATTGGCAATGGTACGGAAGGTTTTTACTTTGTAAGTCTTGGTATCCAGCTCCCATACGGGGTTACTCGGGTATCCACTCATGGTCGGATAAAAATAGGTGCCATCAGCATTATATACAGGCAGATACTGGAACATTCGCTGTGCATCGCCTAATCCGCCGGCATCTCCGATAGGAACCCTGTTGTTTGTGGAATAGCTGATCCCAACATTGCTTCCCAGTGTGAGTTTTTTAGTGGCTTTATATTCGATATTGAGACGCCCGTTGATTTTTTCATAGGTGTTGCCCACGAGAAACCCTTTTTCCTTCAGATACGTACCGCCAATATAAAAAATCGTCTTATCATTACCTCCCGATGCAGAAAGACCTGCCTGCACATTATATCCCATCTGGAGCACTTTGTCTATCCAGTCTGTTCCACCAAGAGCAGCAAGCGAATCGGCCTGCCCCCTTGTCCATGTGCCATATATGGCCGATGTTTTGGGTTCGGGCGCCATGCCTAGTTCAGCCCTGTATTGGTCGCGTAATGCAAGCTGTTCTTTAGCGGTGATAAGATCGAGCCGGTTTGTTTCTCTGACGATGCCTGATGAGAAATTAACATCGAATTTTGTTTTTCCTGCTTTTCCTTTTTTTGTGGTGATGATCACTACCCCGTTAGCGCCCCTTGAACCATAAATGGCTGCTGAGGCAGCATCTTTTAAAACCTCCATTGATTCAATGTCGTTGGGGTCAAGGTTTGAAAGGGCATTGGTTCCTGAGCCTAAGGATCCGGAACTCAGGTCGCCGGAAATAATCGGTATGCCGTCAACAACATACAACGGCTCGCTTCCGGCAGAAATGGAGCTGGTACCGCGGATGCTGATTTTTACGGGCGCCCCTGCAACGCCATTGGCCGCAGTAACCTGAACTCCTGATGCACGCCCCTGTATGGCCTGCTCAAAGCTGGTGCTGCCCGGCGATTGCGCAATATCTTTGGCTTTTATCGTTTCTATGGAACCGGTCACATCGCGTTTTTGCTTGACTCCATAACCAACAACTACCATTTCATTCAGCAGGTATACCTCTTCTTTCATCATAAAATCCAGTGTCTTGTCCGTGGTAAGGTCTACTTCTGTTTCTGTTTTTTTATAGCCCATCATATAGGCGACCACGGTATATTTGCCGGGATCCAGCTTTAAAATGGTGTATTTTCCGTCAATATCTGTAAACGTACCTATCGTTGTGCCTTTTATTGCAATAGAAACACCGATCATCGGCAGGTTTTTCTCATCGGCCACGGTGCCGCTGACCGAAACTTTCTGTGCATAACCGGACAGGTTAAGCAACAGGTAAGCAGTCCAGAAAATAAAAAAATATACTATTTTTTTCATCATAAAAAATTTTGAACTAATAATTTGTTTAGGTTCAGAATGGTACATTAAAGGTGCAAAAGTATTAAAATATTATTTTAAAAAGGGAGATGTTAGCATTATTATATGAGCTTATGATTTGTCGTTTTGACAAATATGTTCCTGGTAAACGAATTTATAATCAAGATAATAAATAATAAAACAAGGATTTGTATTAAATTCGTCAATAGGGTTACATTGAGTGCTGATTTTTAATTACCGCCATCCCGGAAAGGTACGTGCAAGGCTACGCCGGTCAGGCGGATGGTGAAAACTAATAAGTCGCCCTTTGTGTTTGGTTCAGCCAAATTGATCTTGCTTTTATAGCGTACGATTAAAAAAATAAATTGTCATTATAAAAGAACTTATCAACAAAAAATAAATTTGTTAATGTGGTGAAATGAGTACTTTTATATGCTTTTATGATATGAGGTCATTGCACTTGTTTCAAATGTTTCATGAAATGTAAGTAAGCAAAATATGAATTTTAAAAGACAAAGTGGTATATTGCTGCACCCCACGTCACTTCCAGGTGATCATGGGATTGGCACTATTGGAAAAGAAGCCTTTGATTTTATTGACTTTCTTTCGGTATCCGGACAGAAACTCTGGCAGATATTGCCTTTGGGCCCTACGGGTTTTGGAGAATCTCCTTATCAGTGTTTTTCTTCCATTGCCGGAAATCCCCTGCTGATAAGTCTCGAACGCCTTGAAGCGGAGGGGTTGTTAGGCGCATCGGATATAGCCGATCATACGGGAAAATATGCGAGGCATGTTGATTTTAAAAGGATACGGAAAGAAAAAACACTGTTGCTGAACAAAGCATTCAGGTCGTTTAAGAAATACATCAATGACCATAATGATTTCAATACATTTTGTTCGCTGAATTCAGCATGGCTTGATGATTTTTCTCTTTACCTTGCGTTGAAAGAAGAATTTCGTTATAAAGCATGGAACGCCTGGCCCAAAGCGGTAAAATTCCGTGATTCGGAAACGCTTGAAATGTACAGTGAAAAATTAAAGGATAAGATTTTATATCATAAGTTTGTTCAGTATACTTTTTTTAAGCAATGGAAAGAACTGAAAAACTATGCCCGTAAAAAAAACATCAGTATCGTCGGCGACATTCCTCTTTATGTGGCTTACGACAGTGTTGATGCGTGGACAAAACCTGAGAATTTTTTGTTCGACACTGAGGGGCGGCCCGTTCAGGTTTCCGGAGTTCCGCCCGACTATTTCAGCGCTACGGGTCAGTTGTGGGGCAACCCCGTTTACAACTGGGAATACCTTGAAAAAGACGGTTTTTCCTGGTGGATTGAACGGATAAAGGCCTGCCTGGAACTTTATGATATCATCAGAATAGATCATTTCAGGGGGCTATCGGCATTCTGGTCTATTCCTTACGGCGAAAAAACTGCCGTGAACGGAACATGGGTAAATGCTTCAGGTAAAAAATTGTTCAAAACTCTTATTCACGAATTAGGCGAAATTCCGATCATTGCGGAAGATCTTGGCGTGATTACACCTGATGTCGAAGCGCTCCGTGATGGTTTCGGATTTCCGGGAATGAAAATTCTGCAGTTTGCTTTCGACGCCAAAGAAGATAATAATTACCTGCCTCATACCTATACAGAAAATTGTGTGGTGTACACCGGCACGCATGATAACAACACCTCGCTGGGCTGGTACGAAAATGCTTCCAGTGCCGATAAGAAAAAATTTAAGGAATACATTGACGGTTATATTGATGAGGGACCTGCAAGAGCCATGATCCGGCTTGCATGGGCTTCCGTGGCCAATATAGCCATTGTTCCTTTACAGGATGTTCTAGAACTTGGGGCACAAGCCCGTATGAACATGCCCGGAACCCTCTCAAAAAACTGGATATGGAAATACAGGCCAGGCGATCTCACCGCAAAACATGCGGTATGGCTGAAAAATCTGACAGAAACTTATGGCAGGTAGTTTGGGGGAAGACTTGCATTCTAATTCTTATCCGTGAAATTTATCTTCATTCCAGCGTGCAGGATTGTTTTTGATATAATTTTTGATGTTCCAATATGACTGGTCGTCACGTATGATATGATCGTAATAATCTATTTGCCAGTTTTTATTTTGTGGCGTTTTGTTCAGGATGTTTATTTGTTTTGATGTCTGCATTTTTAGTTTTCCGATGATCATCGGAATGAGCATGCGTCTGCGCAATTTCCGGTATTGTTTTAATACATCTTTATTTGCCAGGCACCCTGCAGCGTTGATTGCGTCAATGATTTTGTTATATTCATGATTATCAATATCCCGCTGATCAAATTCATGAATTTGACCGGCGATTTCATTATTAAAAAAATAATCCCCCAATTCAATGATCATATGAATATGATTGGGCATTACAATATTTTCGTCAAGAATTACGCGCGGATGATACGTCGGCAATTTTTCAATTTCGTCAGAAACGCATTTGCCGGCATCTGACAATTTCATTGTTTTGTTCACGATGTTTCCGAACAACATTTCCATGTTTTGTGTGCAGACCGTAATAAAATATTTAGCCGGTGCTGAATAATTCCATAACTGCCATCTGTTTGGAGTATCTTTGTATCGTTTGTTAATTGCTGCTGACATGAGTTCTCTGATTGATTTTTTATTAATTGACGTGTCGGACAAATTCACGAATTTGTCCGAAATACTCTAATTCAAACTCTAATTTATTTTTTTCTTTCTGTGTTCAAACAAATCGATTATGATTACATCATTTTTTTGTATTAATAGTCGGACAAATTCGTGAATTTGTCCGACCGACTGATCTTCATATTCAAAAAATTTTTTTAAAATAAAAAAAAATTGTCCGAATCCAAATATTGTAAATTATTTTGTAAAAAATAAACTTTTATTAAAAAATTTCAATAATGATATTTATTTCTTATTTTTATACCGTTATATCCTTTTCGTTGTTGTTATTAATATTAATTTAAGATTATGAATATGGATGATAATAATAATCAGATAATTCGTATTGCTGAATCGTATGCAAAAGAATCCATGAATGATGCTGTTTATCCTGCACATTTATTAAAAGCTGTGTTACATCATGATTTTGGTCTTGTTGAGTTTTTAGAAAAAATGGATAAAGACTATTATTATATTCTGGATTGGGCAGATGCGAGGATTGGCCTGTTAAACAAGACAAATACAGTAAAATCAGATTTGATGCTCAGCGATGAATCTGTTGCTGTCTTCGATGAATCTGATAATTACAGACTTCAGTTCGACAAAGATAATGCAGACCCCTTATGCATTTTAGCCTCCTTGTGCACGCCCGGGGTGGGCTTCTCTTTCGAGCAGCTGAAAACATTGCCGGTAACACATAGTGAAATCATTGCCAATGTAGCCATAGCGCCCAAACCGGGCAGGGGAGGCCCTGTAAAAAGTGCGACAGGCGCCAGCGGTTACAAGGCTCTGAATCAATATTGCATTGATAAACTTTCTTTGGTTGACGAAGGAGATGAAGAAAAGATAATAGGCCTTGAAAAAGACATTTTAACCATAGTCGAGATTCTGGGCCGGAAATCCAAATCAAATGTCTTGATTATCGGTGAATCCGGTGTCGGGAAAACGTCATTGATCAAAGGATTTGTGCAAAGGGTAGTGAATGGTAATATCCCGGATTTTTTGAAAAATGCACGGATTTTTGAGTTGGATTTTGGGGAATTAATAACCGGTGCAAGCTATAAGGGTGAGGTTGAAGACCGGTTTAAAAAAGTAGCTGATGATATCAAAACCTTCGAAAAGCCAATACTTGTTATTGAATCAATAGAGAATGTTTTTGATAAATATGGCACCTTGTCCGGTCTCTCCGGTATTATCAAACAAGAATTAAACAAAGGCGGGTTTACCATTATCGGTACATGTACGGTGGCCGGTTATACCAAAAATATTGAAACCGACAGTGATTTTAGGGGCAAATTTGAAAAGATTAAATTCCCGGAGCCCTCTGAAGACCAGTCGTTCAGGATAATCAGCGAGATCATGCCTGCCTATGAAAAACATCATGGTGTTAAAGCCGGTGAAAATGTAATTTATGAAGCCATAAGGCTTTCAAAACGGTATCTGAACGAGCGGGCCCAGCCTTCTTCAGCCATTGATCTGCTCGACAGGGCCATGTCACTGGTAAATACCATGAATAAAATCTCATCTGATGAAATTAAAAAGCTGATTGAACAATGCGATGATCTATCAAAAAAATCAAAAAGTCGCGATGAAAAGCAGTTGATAAAAAAAATTGACTGGCTTTACCAGGAAGTATACGACAGGATCAGTCGTTCACTAATTTCACGGGTGGAAGACGGGAGCGATTTTTCTGACATCAAAAATCCGGACGATAAACTCAGTTACATAAAAAACCTGCTGGATAAACTGACGAAGATAAGCACAGAGAAAAAAGAGGTAATTGATGAGTATGATTTGACAATCATCATATCTCAGTTGTCGGGAATACCTTTAGGGAAAATAAGTTCAAAAGAAAGAGACAAGCTGATCAACGCCGAAGATTTTCTTAAGAAAAGAGTATGTGGTCAGAATCATGCCATTAAGACTATTGTGGAAGCGATTTATGAAGCCAGGTCTGGCCTTGGTAAAAAAGGCCAGCCTATCGGATCCTTCTTTTTTCTTGGACCCACGGGTACCGGTAAAACGGAACTTGCGAAAACGCTGGCGGAATTTCTTTTCCAGGATGAATCCAGCATGATACGGTTTGATATGTCGGAATTCAAAGAAGAACATTCTGCAGCGCTGCTGATCGGTGCTCCTCCGGGGTATGTTGGTTACGAAGAGGGCGGGCTGCTGGTTAACAAGATCAGGCAAAAACCATATTCGGTGGTTCTTTTTGATGAAATTGAAAAAGCACATCCTTCGGTATTTGATATTTTCCTTCAGATTCTTGATGAAGGCAAACTTCATGATAAATTAGCACGTGAAGGCGATTTTTCAAATGCCCTGGTTTTATTTACTTCCAATATTGGAAGTGATTTCATATTCAAATCATTTGAAGAAAATATTATTCCCGATTCAGCAAAACTGAATGAGATCATGTCGGGACGTTTCAGACCGGAGTTTCTTGGACGTTTAACAGAGATCATACCCTTCGGACCGATCACGGAAGAAATTGTTGTTAAGATATTCGAGATCCATTACCGGAAACTTCTTGCGACAGTCAATGAAATGGGCATAGATCTGATAATTAACGAGGAGACAAAAACGGCGCTGGCCAATTCCGGTTTTTCCAGGCAACTTGGCGCCAGGCCTATTATTGGAGTCATAAGAAACAGCCTAAGACGGCCATTATCAAAACTGTTAATTTCGGGCAAGATCGCTAAAGGCTCGAAAATTGAGTTGAAATTGGAAGACAATGAATATAAATGGATTTATTGACCCAAATCAGAATTAAAAGTATCTGCCGCCTAAAAAATTGACGGATAAATCTTCAATTGCGGAATACCGTCAATTGATGAAGTCTTTAGATTATTCCACAACATGATATCTTTTTCCTCAACAAAATATTTAATAGCTATGGATAGTAGTGTTTCTCCATCCTTAACTTCGTGGTAAAAAAACTCATCGGGAAAATCTTTTAATAGTTCACCGTCATCGGGTGTGTAATTTTCAGCATACTGAGGTATTTCAGAACACGGTATCAATCTTCTGGCACCGGCATACGATACATTGAATAACTTATCATTGAAATCAATGATACATATCTCACCTTTTGAAGAAGAAGCATTTATAAACTTGAAACTTCTGTTTGAACAATCTGTAAGGGCTATTCCTACATGCCCGACTACCCGGTCAAGTTCCTGGGCGATAAAAAAGACAAGGTCGCCCCGCCGGATGTTTATAAAAGCAACCCGTTGTCCTGAATTATATTGAAATTGCTCTCTGGCAGTACGCGGTATCTCCATGTTGATATCCCTGAAAACAGCCTGTGTAAAACCGGAACAATCATAAGTAAAAGGACCTGTGGCGCCCCAAACATATTTAAGACCTAATTTGCTTTCAGCGCTTTTAATAAGGATGTTTATTTTTTCACAATTATTATCGGTCTGAAATGATTGACCATACAAGGAAAAAATGAAAAAATAAAAAAGCAGGGCCAGCATATTTTTTTTCATTTTTTTGCAAAATTATATTACCCTGACCTGAAATGGAAACAAATTCGCTGAACGTATCTCTATCATTTTTTTCAGCTGATTTTCAATACGGCTGAATACATCTCTGTTTACGTTACCCTGTGCTTTATTCAGGCGAATCTCGATAAGAACATATCTCAACTTTTCCTGTGATGAAAATTCAAATTCATTCCGGATATCAATTTTTTCTATGATTTCTTTGCTGATTGAAAAACTTACTGCTAATTCTTTATAGCAAAAAGATCTGATATCAGCTTTGGTTACTAATCTGTCCTTAGTCAAAAAATAATACTGTGCAATACGGTTTTTTATTTCATTGTTCATTTCCATATCATTACCACCGGCGGTTTCCATAAGCAAGCGTGTTGCTTTTACGTCAAACTGAATATCCGTCTGTACCACAGAGTTTGGATTTATCCCATTGGCGAGCGCACCATCGGTCAGCAAATAGCTTACATTAATAGTTTTATTAAATTCAGACAGTGTGTCGCTTTGGTTCAGGATGAGATACATACCATAGCCGGAATTTTCCTGTTTTTTTAACTCGTCAGCAACCTCTTTTAAAGCGAGATATATATTTTTGATTTTCTCCCCGTCCTTCAATTCGTTGTTGGTCATAAAGGCATAATAATCCGAGGAGAACTTATTTAAAACAGAATTTATCTGCAGGAGCAGTTCATTTTTATTAAAACGCTCCATACCAAAACGTCTTAAGGTAAAATCATTTCGCTCGTAATCGGGCGGTGAGGGCGAAAGCAAATTCAGAAATTGTTTCTGTTCCGTTGATTCCTGTTTTAGTTCTCCGCCATTTTTTATCCGGACGATATTTTTTTCTGTTGCGATTTTCCTGATCGGGTCCTCGTGTGACAACGTTACGGATTGTTTTTCAACATTTACTATTGGTACACAATTAATTAGCACATCTTTCGAATCAAAACTAAAGTTTGGGTCCAAAGTTGTGAATTCAAAAATCATTTCAATAGTATTGCCGGATCCTGAACTTATTTTTTGTGAATCATAATTGTCAACTATAAAATACGGAAGATTGTTTACGGCAAAAATATCCATCCAAAACTCTTTATTTCCGTAAATCACAGACTGATCAAATAACATATTTTCTGTATCAAACCATTCCGTAAAAGGAAGATTTGCGTAATCGCCGGGCTTAATAAGCGGAAGGGATTTGTCATTTATTGAAATGGACAGGTCAGTAAACCTTTTTGTAGTGAAATAGAAAGAAACCCCGCTTAAATCATTTATATGTTCATTGCATTCCATCGTTACTTTAAACAGGTTTTCGTACATTTTGTGAACCGAAGATATATGAGCTTTAATAATTTTTGTTTTTAATAAGGGTACAAACTGAAAACGCTCATTTTCCTTACCTCCGGTTCTCCCTCTTTCTTTTTCCTTTTCTAATATGAATGGCGTTTCGGCGCTTGTAAAACATTCATTTTCGATACTTTCTTCTTTGGCTGTTTGAACGATTGAAAATGCAGGTTTAGGTTTAATTAAATAATACGGAATTATTTTTTCTGTAAATTCTTCTAATACCTTAAATCCGCAAGAAAGTTATCAACAAAATGAAGCAAAGTACTGTGTATA
>ENA-UOWO01002134-UOWO01002134.1-activated-sludge-metagenome-genome-assembly--contig:-NODE-2134-length-25001-cov-20.149403_pt1 | contig 25001 bp, 19 predicted proteins | sample MGYA00238148_ERZ761564 | MGnify/ENA primary metagenome ERZ761564 (study PRJEB28885, sample SAMN05720194) | activated sludge metagenome | isolation source: Anaerobic digester | place: USA... | reverse complement strand
TTATTCGTTATTCGTTATTCGTTATTCGTTATTCGTTATTCGTTATTCGTTATTCGTTATTCTACAACAAAAAAGCATTCTTTCGAGCCGCCAAACATATATGTAGATGCTCCCCTACCACCCTGATAACTAATAACCGATAACTAATAACTAACAACCACAAACAGGTTCTGCGCCACCTTTTCACTCAGCATCACCTCCGATTTGCCGCCGATGCGCACCTGAACCGACTGATCGTATTCGGTACGGTTTACGAGCAGCACTTCCACACCCAGGCCAAGACCGATCTGATCGAGGTATTTCAAAAAGGGCGTGGCATGGTCGTCGACACCGGTCACAATGCCTTTATCGCCCGGCTGAAGCAGGGAAACACGGACCTGTTGCCGGAACGTCCAGCGGCCCTGCGCGTCGGGAATCGGATCGCCGTGCGGGTCGAACCTGGGGAAGCCGAGGAAACTATCGAGCCGGTCCACGAGCGGTTCGCCCTGCACGTGTTCGAGTTGCTCGGCGAGGTCGTGCACTTCGTCCCAGGCAAAACCGAGTTTTTCCACCAGAAACACTTCCCAGAGCCTGTGTTTGCGGATCAGCACCGTAGCAGTACGGTTGCCTTCTTCCGTCAGTTCGACGCCCCGGTATTTTTCATACTTGATCAATTGTTTCTCCGCCAGTCGTTTCAGCATGTCGGTTACCGAAGCGGCGGCCGTATTCATCGCCGCCGCAATGGAATTGGTCAGTACAGCCTTGCCTTCCTTTTCGGCAATCTTGAAAATGGCTTTCAGGTAATTTTCCTCTGCGGTGGTAATGGTCATGGCGGCAACTGCGGTTAGGTCGCTAGGTTGAAAAACGGGATTTCGGACAAATGTATAATAATTTTTAGATTAACCTAAAAATTTGTTGAAATATATTGAGAACCGGAATGGGTTTATAGGTTTATGGTTTATAGGTTTATGGCCACTCGGAGGAAGCAAAATCCATTTCCCGAGTGGCCATAAACCTATAAACCTATAAACCTATAAACCTATAAACCTATAAACCCATAAACCCATAAACTTATAACCCTCCATTCTCCTCAATATGCAGCAAAATCCGCTGCTTCACCCGTTCGATCTTGCGGGTGAGTTCGCGAAAAAACCAGTCGCGGGTCTTTTCGGAGGAATGGGTGAGCGGGCTGGATTTGGCAATGACGTTTTGGAACCAGTCGTCCGTGTAATCGCAGAGTTTGGGATCCGAACTTTTAATAAAATTCGGGTTACAGAACGCGGCAAACACAAATTTCCCCACGTCGCTGGTAACGATGGCGGTGTTGTTGGTGTGCACCATTTCATTGTGGTAAATATGTAATAGCCCGCTGCCGTGTTCCGGTTTTTCACCGATTTTGAATTTTTTGCCTGCCGCCGCCAGCGCTTTCATGTGCGCAGCCCATTCGACGAGCCGTTCGCACAAAATAACGGCCTCCTGCGGGTCACGGAAACCGCCGGAATACACGTGGTATTCGATCTGCGCCAGCGTATTGTCTACGATATTGACACTCCAGAGTTCGGTGCTGTCCAGTGCGATATAGTGCTCCAGAAGTTTCTGACTGAGTTGTACGACCGGCAGCGTAACCAGTTGAAAATCGAACGGCCGGTCGCGCAGAAACTCCAGGTTCCAGGTAGTGCGCCCCCACACGTAGAGTTTGAAACAGATGAGTTCGGGGATAAAATTGTAGGTAAACACCGGAATTTCCACCGTGGCATAGTTGAAATGCACGTTCGGCAGGCGCCGGATTTGTTCGAGCGTAACGATGTAATCGTTCAGATACTGGGAAAAATCGGTTATTTTTTGCGAAAACGCATTGAAATTGCACATCACATTGTCGCTCTGCCCCACAATAAGCGCATCCAGGGAAATACGAAAATGCAGCGCCAGCGTGCTAATTTCCAGTGGCGACAAAAACGTATCGCCCCGCAAACGCCGGTAAACAGGATCTTTGCCCAGGTGCAAAATGTTGGCCAAATCCTCCACCGCATCGGCGCGGCGGGGATAACGCGAAAGAATCAGTTCGAAAAGTTGGTCCTGTAAGTTTTGTGGCGCCATGAGATTATAGAGTGACTTTAGGCGGTAAAATAACCAAGTTTTTGTAAATACAGGGTTGATGAAAGGTTGATGAGGGTTGATAAGGTTGATGAGGGTTGATATTCGACCACTCATTGAGTGAAAATTTTCAGGTTTACCGAGCGGCTGAACATCAACCCTCATCAACCTTATCAACCCTCATCAACAATTAATAAAATCCCGTTTGCCTTGAAAAAACCCACCATTTAACCGACCTTTGCGCCCGATTTCAGCGCAGCAGGTTGTTACGCACTCACCATTCAATCTTTTACCTTGAAAGCGATTCTCCTCCTCGAAGACGGCACCGTGTTCCACGGCAAAGCGGCCGGCAAAACCGGCACGACCACCGGCGAAATTTGTTTCAATACGGGCATGACCGGCTACCAGGAAATATTTACCGACCCCTCTTACACCGGGCAGGTGCTGGTAGCAACCAACGTACACATCGGCAATTACGGCATCAAGAAGGAAGAAGTGGAAAGCGAAAGCATCAAAATTGCCGGTTTTATCTGCCGCAATTTCAACATTCCTTACAGCCGTCAAACCGCCGACCGCAGCATTCAGGATTATTTTGAAGCTGAAGGGCTGGTGGCTATCCACGACCTCGACACGCGGGCTATTGTGCAGCATATCCGCGAACGCGGCGCCATGAACTGCATTATTTCTTCTGAAACCGACGATATTGAGGAATTGAAAAAACGCCTGGCCGCTACACCCGGCATGGCCGGACTCGAACTGTCGAGTCATATCACGACAAAAGAACCTTATTTCTTCGGCGAAGAAAATGCCAAATACCGCATTGCCGTAATGGACTACGGCGTGAAAAAGAACATTTTGCGCAATTTCGACCAGCGCGACTGTTACCTGAAAATTTTCCCGGCCAAAACGGATTTTTCAGAAGTAAAAGCCTGGAATCCTGACGGATACTTCCTGTCCAATGGTCCCGGCGACCCTTCTTCCATGCCATATGCTGTGGAAAACGTGAAAAAAATGCTGAACGATGGCAAACCACTCTTCGGCATTTGCCTGGGCCAGCAACTGCTCGCGCTCGCGGCCGGTTTGCCTACCTATAAACTGCACCACGGTCACCGCGGCCTCAACCACCCGGTGAAAAACCTAGTTAGCGGCCTGTCGGAAATCACCAGCCAGAACCACGGTTTCGGCGTACTCGAACAAGCGGTGTATGACAGCCCTTCCATCGTGGAAGCCACGCACATTAACCTGAACGACCAAACGGTAGAAGGCATACGCCTTAAAAATTACGCGGCATTCAGCGTGCAGTACCACCCGGAAGCCAGCCCGGGGCCGCACGATGCGCGGTATTTGTTTGATCAGTTTGTCGCTACGCTGTAGTTATTGGTTATTGGTTATTGGTTATTAGTGTGGTAACCCTTGGCTTTGCAACATAAGCCAAGGGTTACCACACTAATAACCAATAACCAATAACTACGACTTCTTAAACGCCAGAATCGCGTGTTTCGAAAATGCCGTCACAGCCAGTTTGCCGCTGATGATCGCCCGTTCGGAGAGCAGATTATCCCAGTGTTCGGTGCCCTGCCAGAAAACCTTTTTGAGTTCAAGCAGCGCTTCCGGGCTGTACGAGCAGAGATTTTTGCAAAGATGGTCGATATAAGCGTCCTGTTGCTCTACCGTGCCGAACACCTCCTGATATAAATTGTTGGATTTACCCCACTCGGCGGTCTGCCATTCCGTGGGTGTAAGGGCTAATTTGCTGAAAGCGGCAACGCCCATTTTCCGTTCGACAGCCGGACCGATCACGAAGGGGCCGAACCCCACGGCGAGTTCGCTCAGCCTGAACGTGGCAAAATGGGAAGCCACACAAAAATCGGTGGCAGCGGCAAGCCCTACCCCGCCGCCGATGGCCATACCGTGAATGCGGCCGACGACAATTTTCGGGCAGCGGCGCATGGCATTGATCACTTTGCCAAAACCGGAAAAGAAGGCTGTTCCCGCTTTAAAATCCTCGATTGCCATCAGTTCATCGAAACTGGCGCCCGCGCAGAACGTTTTATGCTCGGCACTGCGCAACACGATGACTTTTGCAGCCGCATTCCGGCCGGCGTCATCAAATGCGGTTACGAGTTCCGACAGCAGGCGACTGGGCAGGCTGTTATGATTCGGGTGGAAAAAAGTAATGTTGAGGACGCCTTCCGCGCTTAATTCGGATCGAACGTAGCCTTGTTGTGTGATGTCCATAAGAATTGGTTAGGTTTGCAGCAAAGGTAGGCTTTGCTTCGGCGGATTTAATGACTTACATTATCCAACACCTTGATTTCAGGTTTACAGGTAACCTGACAGGAGCAAAATACCTGTTTAATACTTACAAATTGGCTAACCCATGCGCGTTACAATCGTTCAATCTTCGCTGGTCTGGGAAAATCCGGAACAAAACCGGGCCCGATTTACTCAGAAAATTTCCGGCCTGAGCGGCCAGACCGACCTGATCGTGCTGCCTGAAATGTTCACGACCGGCTTTTCCATGCATGCCGCGGAAATGGCGGAAACGATGGACGGCGCCACGATGCGCTGGTTGGCGGAAACGGCGGAAATTTCCGGTGCCGCCGTCACCGGAAGTTTCATTTTCGGGGAAGCCGGCAAATACTTCAATCGCCTGGTTTTTATGCGCCCCGATGGCACGTTCGACACCTATGACAAACGTCATTTATTCGGCTTGGCCGCAGAACATGAACATTATACACCCGGAAAAAAACGCTTCACGGTGGAATGGAAAGGCTGGCGGATTTGCCCGCTGATTTGTTACGATTTGCGCTTCCCGGCATGGAGCCGCAACCTCGTTAGCAACTCGTTAACAGCCGAATCCGCCCCCTATGATTTGTTGATTTACGTAGCCAACTGGCCGGCACGCCGTTCGCACCACTGGAAAACACTTTTAACAGCAAGATCCATTGAAAATCAATCATTTACAATTGGTGTAAATATTTATGGAACCGATGGAAACGGTCTGGAATACACCGGAGACTCGGCAGTTGTTGATTTTGGAGGACAGGTGATTTGTCAAATTTCAGGGCAGGAAGGCGTACAGACTGCCGAACTTTCATTGGCAGATCAGCAGCATTACCGCCAACAATTACCTTTTTTGCAGGATGCGGATGTTTTTACGCTGCACTGACAACTAATTTCCACTTTTTATTCCAAATGCATTGTTTTTTCAAATGCATTACTACCTTTGCCGTCGGCTTGCGAAAGTTTTAACGTTTTTTTAAGGCTTCGTTATAATCCTTCCACCCGGGTACCCTCCCCCTTCGAGCAAGCCGCGAAGCCGTGTTCGGCCCCCACCGAAACCAATTTAATCTTCATCAACAGCGAACCCATTTTGCCGGGCATGACAGGCAGATTTTTGATCTCCCGTCCTGAGCTGTAAACTTACACACATGATTACAACAGATCCTTCCAGTCGACTCCAAGACCTAGTATCGCGTGCGTTTTTACCCATCCTCTTGTTCGTTGTTATAGCCTGCTCGTCTTTCAAAAGCGTTGGCCGCCGACCATCCGACCGCGCCGAAGACGTAGAAGCCATGCAACTGCGCTGCGACATTACCGGATACGCCCAGAATTTCCTGGGACTTCGCTACCGCTACGCGGGCGTTACGCCCAAAACAGGTTTCGATTGCTCCGGATTCACCAGTTACATCCTGCGTGAATTCAACCTGAAAGTTTCTTCCTGCTCCTCCACACAATCGCGTCAGGGCAACCGCATTTCGCTCGACGAAGTGCTGCCGGGCGACCTGGTTTTCTTCGGACGCCGGGGCCGTATTCAGCACGTGGCCATGGTAGTGGAAAAAACAGCCGAAGGCATTATGTGCGTGCACAGCACCTGCAGCCGCGGCATTATCGTAGAAAATATTTCTACTTCCAAATACTGGAAACCTAAAATCCTGTTCGCACGCGACATCATTAGTGGCCAAACGGCCGGTTAAGCGCCGTTACAGCACAACAAAACGTACCATGAGAAAAGGGTCGTCCCGCAGATAGCAGGATGGCCCTTTTTCGTTTTTTCAAACAAAAGGTGTTACTTTTGCCGTGCAGTTATTGGTTATTCGTTATTGGTTATTAGGGGTGGTAACCCTTGGCATACCGACGAACCAAGGGTTACCACCCCTAATAACCAATAACGAATAACCAATAACGTCTTCATGCCCACCCTCGACTCCAACATCGAATACCTCAAAGGCGTCGGCCCGCAGCGGGCGGAGGTGCTCAAAAAGGAATTGGGCATTTTTACCTGCAAGGACCTGCTGTTCCATTTCCCGTTCCGGTATATCGACCGCACCAAATTCCACCGCATCCGCGACATCCACAACGAAAACGAGCAGGTACAGATCCGCGGCATCCTCCGACGCCTCGAAACATTGGGCGAAGGCCGCGCACGGCGCCTGGTGGGCAGTCTGCGCGACGAAACGGGACTGATGGAACTCGTCTGGTTCCAGGCTGTGCAGTGGCTCGAAAAATCCTTGCAGGTAGGAAAGGAATACATCGTATTCGGGCGGGTCAACGAATTCAACGGTCGTTTCAACATCACCCACCCCGAAATGGAGGAAGCGGCTTCGGCCGAAAACGGCGGAAGTCCGGCCCGAACCTTCGACCCCGTTTACCCCAGCACCGACAAACTCACGCAGAAAGGACTGGATGCCAAGGGGTTCCGCAAACTCCTGCGTACGCTGCTCGATCAACTTTCCGCGGCCGACGTGCCCGAAACCTTGCCCGACCACATGCTGGCGCAATACAAATTGATCGGTCGCTGGCAGGCACTTTCTAAAATTCATTTTCCCGAAAGCCAGCAGGACCTCGACGCCGCCACCCGGCGATTGAAATTCGAGGAACTTTTTTTCCTGCAATTACGACTTCTTCAAATCCGAACCCGCCGCAAAGACACGGTCAAAGGTTTTGTGTACAGCAAAATCGGGGAATATTTCAACCGCTTTTTCCAGGAAAAACTGCCTTTCGAACTTACCGGCGCACAAAAACGGGTACTGAAAGAAATTCGTGTCGATCTGGCTTCCGGTAAACACATGAACCGCCTGGTGCAGGGCGATGTGGGCTCCGGCAAAACCGTGGTAGCGCTCATGACCATGCTCATGGCCATCGACAACGGTTTCCAGGCTACGCTCATGGCGCCCACGGAAATCCTGGCGCAACAGCATTTCACCAACATCAGCGAACTGGTGGGCGACCTCGGCATCAACGTCGGCTTTTTGTCGGGCGCTATAAAAGGTAAAAAACGCGAAGCCATTCTGGCCCAACTCGCTTCCGGCGAACTCCATATCGTCGTAGGCACCCACGCTCTGATAGAAGACTGGGTGCAGTTTAAAAACCTGGGGATCAGCGTCATCGACGAGCAGCACCGTTTCGGCGTACAGCAACGCGCCAAACTCTGGGCGAAAAACCCCGCAGGTCCACCGCACGTGCTGGTCATGACCGCTACGCCGATCCCGCGCACACTGGCGATGACTTTATACGGCGACCTCGACGTTTCGGTGATCGACGAACTGCCGCCCGGCCGCAAACCCATTACCACGCTGCACAAAAACGAGCACCATCGCCTGCGCGTGCAGGGGTTCATGCGCGAGGAAATCGCCAAAGGCCGGCAGGTGTATGTGGTGTACCCGATGATCGAGGAAACGGAAACGATGGACTTGCAGAACCTGATGTCCGGGTTCGAGGCGCTGAGCCGCGATTTTCCGATTCCGGAGTACCAGATTTCCATCGTGCACGGCAAAATGAAAGCTGCCGACAAGGATTTTGAAATGCAGCGCTTCGTAAAAGGTGAAACGCAAATCATGGTGGCCACCACCGTCATCGAGGTGGGTGTAAACGTGCCGAACGCTTCGGTAATGGTAATTGAAAATGCCGAACGATTCGGGCTGTCGCAATTACACCAGTTGCGCGGCCGCGTTGGCCGCGGCGCCGAGCAGTCGTTCTGCCTGCTGGTGACCAGTTTCAAACTCAGCACCGAAGGTCGCGAACGTATCCGCACCATGTGCGAAACAAATGACGGTTTCGTCATCGCCGAAGCCGACCTGCGCCTGCGCGGTCCCGGCAACATAGAAGGCACTCAACAAAGCGGGATGCTGCGGTTTATGCTGGCCGATCTGGCACGCGACGGGCAGATTTTGACGGCTGCAAGGGAAATTGCGACGGGGATTCTGGAGCAGGACCCGGGGTTGATGGCGCCGGAGCATGCGCGGCTGCGGCAGCATATGGCTGCGGAGGCGAAAGAGGCGAAGGTTTGGAGCCGGATTTCGTAGTACCGCCGAACCCCGGTTCGGCGCATATCTGCGCATCTCGGTCAAAAAACCGAACTGGGGTTCGGTTGTACACCCACAAACCCCAGCAACGCCTCCTCGTTCCACGAATCCGCCATCAACTGCACGCCCACCGGCATGCCATTCTCCGGATGTGTACCTGCCGGAATGGAAATCGCAGGAATACCCGCCAGATTCGCCAGCACCGTATATATATCGGACAGGTACATAGCCACCGGATCTTCCGATTGTTCGCCGAAACGGCCGGCTACGGTCGGCGCTACGGGCAGCAGAATAAAGTCATGGTCCCGGAAAATTTCGCGAATGCGGTCGCGAATCAGCCGCCGCGCCTGCTGTGCCTTGGTATAATAGGCGTCGTAGTAACCGCTGCTGAGCACGAAGGTGCCCAAAAGAATACGACGCTTCACTTCTTCGCTGAAACCTTCACTGCGGCTGAGCACGTAGGTTTCTTCCAAGTTGCGGGCATTCGGGTTCCGGTAGCCGTAGCGAAGGCCGTCGTAACGCGAGAGGTTGGAACTTGCCTCGGCGGTGGTGAGCACGTAATAAGCGGGAATGATATAGTCGAGCAAGTCGAACGCGACCGGCTCTACCTGGTGTCCGGCGGCTTTCAGTCCGTCGATGTATTGTTTCGTTACCGTTTGAACACCGGCATCGATGCTTTCATTTTCAACGGTTTGCGGAAAATAGGCGATTCGGGAAACGGCCTTCGAAGTTGCATGATTTACAGGAATAGCCGGCGCTGTGCTGTCATAATCATCCGGACCTTCCATAATTCCCAGCAGCAGTGCAATGTCCGTTGGGTTGTTGGCCAGCACGCCAATCTGATCGAAAGAAGAGCCATAAGCCAGCAGGCCATGGCGGGAAATACGTCCGTAGGTCGGTTTGAAACCCCAAATACCGCAGAATCCGGCAGGTTGGCGCACCGAACCGCCGGTGTCGCTACCGAGGGCTGCGATGCAGGAATCTATTTGTACCGAAACCGCCGCGCCGCCCGAAGAGCCGCCGGGAATACGTTCGGGGTCGAGGGCGTTGTGCACGGGGCCGTACACGGAGTTTTCATTGGTGGAGCCCATGCCGAACTGGTCGCAGTTGGTACGCCCGATCAGGATGGCATCTTCGGCCAGCAGGCGTTCGACGGCCGTGGCGGAATACAGCGAATGGAATCCTTCCAGGATTTTGGCCGACGCCGTCACCTCATGGCCCGCATAACAGATATTGTCCTTGATGCTGATGACAGCGCCGAACAACCGCCCTGCCGACGCGGGATTTTCGCGGAATTTCCGGTCGAGTGCGTCGGCGCGTTCCAGCGCTTCATCCGCCCATACCTCCACAAAAGCGTTCAGCGGCCGGTTTTGCTCCGTTTGGAAAATATAATGTTCAACCAGTGCCCGGCATGTAGTGTCGCCTGCGCGCAGTGCTGCTTGAATGGCTTGAATTGAGTTGTATCTGGGCATTTGCTATCTGTTGTTATTGGTTATTCGTTATTAGGATGGCAAATCTTGGGTTTGGCTATTATAGGAGTCGGTGGCTCGATTGCGATTACCGGCTACTCAATAAGAGTGGACCAGGCGCAACGTGTCATCCTAATAACGAATAACCAATAACGAATAACTACCCTGCAAAGGTAGAAAACGTGTTGCCACTCGAAACTTAACCCAAACTTAAACTGCTTTTTTCTTTACCGAATGCACTTCGCCAGACCTTTGCAGGCGTAAATCTGTATCTGGCATATGAAACGACTATTCAACATCCTTCTTGCACTCCTGTGCTTTCTCCCCATTTTACTCAGTGCCCAGTCCGGCAGTATTTCCGGAAAGGTCATCGACGCCAAACTTGCCGAAGGGCTGATCGGCGCTTCGGTTCGCCTCGATGATGGCGCCGGCGGTGCGGTGACCGACCTCGATGGTTTTTTCACCATCAAAAACGTGGCGCCGGGCAAACACAAAATTTCCATCAATTACACCGGCTACCAGCCCAAAGACATTGAAGAAATCAACGTAAAATCCGGCGAAACAGCTTCGGTAGACGTAGCCATGGAAGAACCTTCCATCGGCACATCCATTTCCGAAGTGGTGGTGGTAGCAAAAGCCAGCCGCGAAAGCATGAGCGCGCTCACTATTTTGCAAAAAACAAGCCCGGTAATTGCCGACGGTATCAGCGCCGAATCGATCAAACGCACACCGGACCGCACCACCAGCGACGTGATTCGCCGGGTGAGCGGGGCCAGTATTCAGGACAATAAATTCGCGATCATTCGCGGCCTGAGCGACCGTTATAACATCGCCATGCTCAACGGCGCCCTGCTCAGCAGCACCGAACCGGATCGCAAGGCATTCTCTTTCGACCTGTTCCCGTCGTCGATGCTCGACAACCTGATGATCATGAAAACGGCCAGCGCCGACCTGCCCGGCGAATTTGCCGGCGGCGCCATCCTGATCAACACGCGCGACATTCCGGAGCGCAATTATTTGAGCATCAATGTCAATGGCGGCATCAACAACGTCACTACTTTCCAGCCTTACCTGTCGGGCGTAGGTGGCAAAACGGACTGGCTCGGGCTCGACAACGGCACGCGCGCTTTGCCTTCCGGTTTCCCGACACCTGAAACGTTTATCGGCGCATCCCGCGCGGAAAAAGTGGAGTATTCGAAACTTTTTCAGAATGACTGGTCTATCACGGAAGGCAGCAGCGCCCGCCCGAACCTGGGTTTCCAGATCGCCGGCGGCATGGTAAACGACCTGTCGTCCAAAATGCAACTCGGCACTACGTTCGGCATTTCCTACAGCAACAACAACCGCCTGCAGGATGCCGACCGTTATGATTTCGATACGCAAGGGCAGTTATTCGACTACAATGACAAGCAATTCCGCAACAACGTGCTGTGGGGCGCCCTCTTTAATACTGCTGTAAAAATCAACAACCTGCACAAAATTTCCCTTCAGGGCACCTATTCTACCAATACGGATAACAGCATCACGGCCCGCGAAGGCAGTGATTTTGAACAGCAGCGCTTCATCCGCGCGACGGCTATTGAATACACGGAAAACCATTTGCTGACGACCCGCCTGAGCGGCGAGCATTCCCTGACCCAAAGCGGCATCAAACTGAACTGGGGCGGTGGTTACAACCGCAGTTCGCGCGACATTCCGTCGCTGCGCCGCATGTTTTACACCAAAAACTTCGACGCCGACGAAAACGAGCCGTTCCGCGCATTCGTGCCGATCCAGGCCGACCCGTTCCGCAGCGGCCGCTTTTATTCCGATTTGAATGAAAACGTGTTGAATGGCAATCTGGACTTCACGGTACCATTTTCCATCAAAGGCCACAAGCAGTCGATAAAAATGGGCGGACTGTACCAACAGAAAGACCGCGCATTCGATGCCCGCGTGATGGGCTGGACACGTAAAACCGGCGGATTCAACAGCCAGTTGCTGTACCTGCCGCAGGACCAGATTTTTGCCGATTCCAACATCACCGACAGGGGTTTTGTGATGGGCGAGATCACCAACAAAAGCGATGCATACGATGCGAATTCGCAACTGAGCGCAGGTTTTATCCTGTTCGACAATAAAATCGGTGAAAAACTGCGCGCTTCCTGGGGCGTTCGGGTGGAAAATTTCCAGCAAAAAGTAAACACGTTCGACTATTCCCAAAATCCTGTGAACGTCGATCTGAACTCTACCGACTGGCTGCCTTCCGCCAACCTGACATACTCGTTCAACGACAAACACCAGTTGCGTTTTTCGGCTTCGCAAACCGTTACGCGGCCTGAGTTCCGGGAACTGTCGCCGTTTGCTTTCTACGATTTTTACCTCAATGCAGGTATCGTCGGCAACCCAAGCCTGACGCGCGGCACGATCCGCAACTTCGACGTGCGGTATGAAATTTATCCCGGACAGAACCAGTTGTTTAGCGTCAGTCTGTTTTATAAAAAATTCGACAACCCTATCGAGTTTACGTTCAGCAGCCTCGGTGCAGGCACGCGCACGTTCACATTCCAGAACGTACCAGGCGCTACCAACTACGGCGCAGAACTTGAAATCCGCAAAAACCTCACGTTCATCAGCGACCGCCTGGAAAACCTCAGCGTTTTCGCCAACGGCGCGCTGATCCGCTCCACTATCGACCTGTCGAATGCGGAGGCGTACGATAGCACCCGCGCTTTGCAGGGCCAGTCCCCTTACATCCTGAATGCCGGTATTGCCTTGAACCTGCCCGACTGGGGCGTGACGACCACGCTGGTGTACAATGTGATCGGCGACCGCGTGGCACAGGTAGGTACTGCGGGTTATGCCGACGTATACGAGCGCCACCGCAACCTGCTCGATTTCCAGCTGAGCAAACGCCTCGGCGACCGCGGCGAAGTCAAACTGACCTGGAGCGATATCCTGCGCCCGTACTTCCTGTTCTACCAGGATAACGACGCCAACCACAAGTACAATGAAGATAAAGACAGCATCATGCAACGGATCAACTACGGCAGCACGGTTACGCTGAGCGTGGGGTATCGGTTGTAGTTATTGGTTATTGGTTATTAGTTATTAGGGTGGTAGTGCGGCATTTCCACATTGTTCATGCTACTCGAAAAGGAATACGGGCAGTGTGGAAATGCGGCGCTACCACCCTAATAACTAATAACCGATAACCAATAACCAACAAAGAATTTGGATACAGATTTCAGTAGTTTAAAGGTTAGGAATTTTAACTACGGAGACCCGGGCGACGAAAGTCGTTCGGGTTTTTTTAGAAGTGAGAGGGCGAGAGAGGTGAGAGGGTGAGAGGGTGAGAGGGTGAGAGCCGATTTAGATTACACCGCTTCGCTCCAACTGTTTGAATGAACAGAGCGAAGTAGGCGTAATCTAAATCGGCTCTCACCCTCTCACCTCTCTCACCTTCTCACTTCTCTTCTATCTTTGCCGCATGTCATTTGTCCCTTTCGAAATTTTATACGAAGACGAGCACCTCGTCGCCATCAACAAGCCGCCGGGCATTCTCGTGCATCGCAGCCGTTTGAGCGAAGACACGGTTTTTGTGCTTCAGTTACTGCGCGACCAGATCGGGCAGCGTTTGTTTCCGGCACACCGGCTCGACCGCGGCACTTCGGGCGTATTACTTTTTGGGAAAACAGCGGAATCGGCTTCAGCGCTGGGCGCGCAATTCATGGATAAATCACTGAATAAGAAATACATAGCGCTGATCCGGGGTCATGTTCCGGAGCAGGATACCATCGATTATCCGCTGGCCGATGAAGAGTCGGGCAAAGGGTTCGTGCCTGCCATAACGCATTACAAAAGACTCCGGGAAATCACCCGCGATATGGCGATCGGCTTGCGTTACCCTACTGCGCGGTTTTCACTGGTGGAAATAGAGCCTGAAACGGGTCGCCGCCACCAGATCCGCAAACATTTCGCACATTTGCGCCATCCCGTCATCGGCGATCCGCGGCATGGCGACGTGAAGCAAAACAAATATTTCCGCGAACAATTCGGCATTACCCGCTTGTTGTTGCATGCACAGCAACTGACCATCCGGCACCCGCTTTCCGGTGAATCGATGACGCTGGATGCAGCGCCGGATGCGGAGTTTTTAAAAGCACTGGATATCGTATTCGGGGACGCAGATTTGGCGGATGCTGCGGATCAAAATTGATTTTTACAAATGGTCAAAACCTTTTTCTGTATTGACGCTCATACCTGCGGCAACCCTGTTCGCCTCGTAGCGGGTGGCGGTCCGCCGCTCGAAGGCAAAAATATGAGCGAAAAACGTCAGCATTTTTTGCGCGAATACGACTGGATACGGCGCGGGCTGATGTTCGAGCCGCGCGGCCACGACATGATGAGCGGCAGTATCCTTTATCCGCCGCACGACCCCGCCAATGACGTAGCAGTGCTGTTCATCGAAACCAGCGGCTGCCTGCCCATGTGCGGTCACGGACTGATCGGAACGGTGACGATCGCTATCGAGCAAGGTCTGGTGTCGCCGAAGCGGCCTGGGCATTTGCGCGTGGAAGCGCCGGCCGGACTGATTCAGGTGCAATATGAACAGGAGGGCAAAAAAGTGACGTCTGTGCGGCTCACGAATGTACCCGCTTATCTGGCTGCTGAAAAAATAGACGTGGAATGTCCCGACCTCGGCACGTTACAAGTCGACGTGGCTTATGGCGGGAATTTTTACGCCATTGTGGACCGGCAGGAAAATTTTCCGGGTCTGGAGCATTTCCGCGGCGAACAACTGATTGCCTGGAGCCGCAGCCTGCGCGAGCGCATCAACGCACAACATACATTTGTGCATCCGGAAAACGATACCATCCGTGGACTCAGCCATATTTTGTGGACCGGCGAACCAATTGATTCACACTCCACGGCGCGAAATGCCGTTTTTTACGGCGATAAAGCCATCGACCGTTCGCCTTGCGGTACCGGCACCAGCGCGCGTATGGCGCAATGGTACGCACAAGGGCGGCTGAAACCCGGCGAGGAATTTGTACACGAAAGCATTATCGGCTCCAGATTCATCGGTCGTATAGAAGAAGAAACCACCGTAGCCGGCAAACCCGCCATCCGCCCGTCTATCGAAGGCTGGGCCATGGTGACGGGATACAATACGATTATTCTGGATGACGACGACCCGTATGTGCACGGATTCCAGGTGATATGAAGGATGTTGAGATTGTTGAGAAGTTGAGGTTATTGAGGGTTTGAAGATCTGAAATCAACTACTCAAACCTCGCATCCTCAACCTCTCAACAATCTCAACTTCTCAACAATCTCAACAATACACCATGACCCAGGTCCAGGCTTTTGAATTCAATCCTTTTGCAGAAAACACCTACGTGGTGTACGACGAAACCGGCGAATGCGCCATTTTCGATCCGGGTTGTTTTACGGAAGCGGAAAGAAATACGCTCGCAGCGTTTATAGAAAAAAACAACCTGCGCCCGGTGCGGCTGATCAATACCCATTGTCACCTCGACCATGTTTTCGGCAATGCCTTCGTGGCGCGCACCTGGGGGCTCACGCTGGAAACGCATGCACAGGAAGTGGTTTTTCTGGAACGGTTTCCAATGACCTGCCAGATGTATGGCATCACCGGTGCGGAAGAATCGCCGATGCCGGGGAAATTTTTGCAGGGTGGCGATACCGTGAAGTTTGGCAACACCCAACTGGATATTCTTTTTACACCCGGCCATTCGCCGGCGAGTTTGTCATTTTATTGCAAAGCGGAAAACTTCGTGTTGGCCGGCGACGTACTTTTTATGGAAAGTATCGGCCGCACGGACCTGCCCGGCGGTAACATGAACACTTTGCTGGAGAGCATTCGCACTCAATTATTTACGTTGCCCGATCATACCATTGTTTTTTCCGGTCACGGGCCTGAAACAACTATTCGGCACGAAAAGGAATACAACCCTTTTTTATAAAATTTGTCTTGTTTTGAATCTGCCGTACCTTCGGCTGCCTTAAATTTAAACTGCCGCCATGAATTTCCTTCCTGCATACCGGCTCAAAATTTACCGCAACTTCAAGTCTATTGAAGCGGCGGATTTTCATGGCATTGTGCGGTACTACGAGCGTTTCGAGCAGGACATTCACCAACTGGATTTTGACGAATATTTCGATTGCCTGGCTTCCTATACACAGGCCTTATTTGAAATAGGCGACCACCGCAAGCACCTGGTCATGTGCGATTTCCTGCTGGAAACCATTATTATCCAGAATGTGGAATCCTGGGGCGGTGAAGATTTGTATACCAAAACCCTGCTGTCTAAAGCCACTTCGCAGTATTATTTGCAGGAATACGAATTGTCGGCGCATATCCTGCAGGAACTGATCAAGATCAATCCGGAGCATTCCGAACCGGCCAAAAAACTATGGGAAAAATGCATTTTGCGCCAGAAACCAGGCTGGCTGATGCGTATCCGGGCTTTGGGAGTGGGCGTTTTGCTGTTTACGGCGGTATTTATTGCCTTTGAAATATTTGTAGTAGCGCCTTTTTTCAGCGAACACCACGCCACCGTTCAACTTGCCCACAACCTCCTGATGATCCTGGGAATTCTTATTCTTTTTGCAGGAGAATTGCGGCACGTGTGGTTTTGCTACTACACCATCCGTCATTTTTCACAAAAAGCGCGGCATAAAAAGCACCTATAATAGTGTTTCGTTTTTGGTGTTTGGTGTTCTGGAAGGCGCCGCTTTCCAAAGACTAAAAACCAGACACCATTTTCAATCTTACAAATCCATCACTATCCGCATTCAGGGACATGAAAGAACGCATCCAGGAACTTGCCCGGCAATTTCATCCGGCCAGCATCGAACAACGGCGCTACCTGCACCAGCACCCCGAACTTTCTTTCGAAGAGGTGGAAACAGGGCAATACATCTCGGCGCGGCTACATGAATTAGGCATCGAGCACCAGCAAGGCGTCGGCGGGCATGGCGTTGTGGCACTCATCAGAGGCCGTAATCCGAAAAAAAAGGTGATCGCACTCCGCGCAGACATGGATGCTTTGCCCATTCAGGAAGCCAATAACGTGCCGTATAAAAGCCGCCGCGACGGCATTATGCATGCCTGCGGACACGATGCGCACACTGCCTCGCTGCTCGGCGCCGCACACATCCTCCATACCCTCCGCGACGGGTTTGAAGGCACCGTAAAATGTATTTTTCAGCCCGGCGAAGAACGTATTCCCGGCGGCGCTTCCATCATGATCCGCGATGGCGTGCTGGAGCAACCCAAACCGGTGAGTATTTTCGGACAGCACGTGCATCCGCCTCTGCGGGCGGGTATGATCGGGCTGAAACCCGGTATTTACATGGCATCGTCCGACGAAATATACGTGACCGTAAAAGGCAAAGGCGGCCACGGCGCTATGCCGCAGGAGTGTATCGACCCGGTGGTGATCACTGCGCAGATTATCCTGTCGCTACAGCAAATTATCAGCCGCTATGCCGATCCGGCCATTCCGTCGGTACTTACTTTTGGTAAAATAAATACGACCGGTGGCGCTACGAACATCATTCCCAATGAGGTCAAACTGGAAGGCACCTTCCGCACCATGCATGAAAAGTGGCGCAGTGAAGCGCACAAGCGCATGAAAAAAATAGCGGAAAGTATGGCCAAAAGCATGGGCGGAGCCTGCGAATTCAATATCCTGCGCGGATATCCGGTGTTGCACAACAACCCCGAGCTCACCGCCCGCACAAAAAAATGGGCCGTCGAATTTATGGGAAAAGACCGCGTGGTCGATCTGCCCTTGCGTATGACCTCCGAAGACTTCGCCTATTTTGCCCAGGCCATGCCCGCCTGCTTTTACCGACTCGGCACCGGAAATCCCGAGCGCGGAATCGGCTCGCCCCTGCACACCAGCACTTTCGATATCGATGAAACGGCGCTGGAAACGGGTATGGGGCTGATGAGTTGGCTGGCGATCAAGGAATTGGGGAATTGAATGGTTGAGTTGTTGAGGAGGTTGAGTTGTTGAGGGAGGTTCCCATCTCCCCCTTCCCCGCCAGCCAGGCCAGTTGCCCCCAGAACAGGAGCGCGATGCGGCCATCGTGCAGGAAATTATTAAAAAAGGTATGGATAAAAAAGGTGAGCAGGCTGAACAGTGCTGCCAGTATAATCCATTGATTTTCTTTGGTTTGACTGGATAAATACGATTTTACTCCGGTAAAAACCGCGCTCCCGGCCAGCAAGAGCCAAAACAACAATCCGGGCCATCCATTTTCGGCCAGCGCCTGAAAATACTCCGAATGTGCGCCGCCGCCGCGCCCAAACTGGTCCGGGCGAAGATCGCGCACAGGGTCCGTAATACTGATGCGCGTCATTTCCTCCGGCCGTTGAAAAGCCAGGTATTGAAACTGAAAAGTACCCGGTCCGAAGCCTGTGAAAGGGCGTTGCTCCGACATGCGCCGGGCGCTGGAATACCGGTTCAGGCGTTCGAGCGAAGAAATATCTTTTCCTATTTTGTCTGCCAGCAGGGTTTTCATCGACACGACGCCCACCAAAAGCATCACTGCCGGCAGCAGCCACCACTTCCATTTTTTTCGGTACACCAGCGGCAGTACCAGCATTCCGGCAAGCAGCAACGACAGCCAGGCAGCCCGACAGCCTGCAAAAACAAGCCCAATCAGGAACAAAACAATTAAAATACCTGCCCAAGGTCGCTTGAATTGTAGCGACATATTGGGCAATAACATCACCAACACTGCACTATACAGGGTATGATCGGGGAAAAAAGGTATCGGAGCGAGCATAGACTGGTCGGCCCGGAATTGGTATTGAAAATGATGTGCAAGTGTAAACAACACGATGCCAGCCATAGAACACGCGAATAAGGGCAACAGTTGCTGCCACCATTCGCGGAACACCCACAAACCCACAAAGAAAACCCAGAATTGCCCCGTTTCCACGATCCAGTATTTCACGGAAACGACCGGCATGGTGGAAAAGACCAGACTCACACTCAGCCAAATGACCCATAAGACTCCCGCGAGCAGGATGGGTTGGCTGAATTGTAATTTCTGTAAAAATAAGGAAGGATGGCGCCACAGGTAAATCGCCAGTGAAACACCAGCCAGCAGCGTAAGCGCTTCCGACGGAAAACGGAGATGCCAGTTACCGGATGAAACTTCCGGCGACCATGGCAGCAACAAAAAAAGGGCTGCATATAAAAAGGAAAGCCACGCAGGAGCAGGCAGTTTCGTTAGCATATTATCAGAAAGCATGAGGCGGACCGGAAAGGTAAAAAACCACGCCGGGTTTGTCATCGTAAATTGACAAAGGGAGAACCAACTTTTTCGGGTGTTTTTTCATCTTTAAAAGCGTTCAACAATTGTTTGCAGGCTGTCTTTAAAAACCAGGCTCTTCTTTCAATTTTTACTGAAAAATGTTTTTTTGTAGATTTTGTCAAAATAGCATAAATAATTAACAGTCAACACATTAGCCTAATAAACCGTGTTTCAACATTTATTTTAAGTAAATTTTAGCATTTTTTTGTTGAACTACGATTTGGATTGTGTTAAACAAGTTTGTACCTTTGAAGCATCAAATTAAACAAAAAAGGAGGCAGCCATGACACCCATGGAATTCAATACCAAGCTGAATACATTGACGACGCTTTTACACTCCTTCGCCTATAACCTGACGAAGAACGTGGAAGATGCCAAGGATTTGTATCAGGAAACCGCTTATCGCGCATTGTTCAACCGCGATAAGTTCCAGCCGGACACCAACTTTAAGGCGTGGATGTTTACGATCATGAAAAACATCTTCATCAACAACTACCGCAAGAAAGTTAAGTCCAACACGATTCTCGATACTACTGATAATCAATATTACCTCAACTCCGGCAGCCATGCGACGACCAATGCAGCGGAAGGCGGAATCATGTTGAAAGAACTCAACGCAATGGTGTCTTCTCTGGATGACAGCATTCGTGTTCCGTTCCTCATGCATTTTGAAGGTTTTAAATATCAGGAAATCGCCGACGAACTGGAACTACCGCTCGGAACCGTAAAAAGCAGGATCTTCTTCGCCCGCAAGGAACTGAAAGACAAGATTATGTCTAACTACGGATTTCACCCGAACTAACTTTCAAAGCGTGATTTATATAAGCCGCTTCGTTCTCTGAACGAAGCGGCTTTTTTTGTTGTACCGGCCGCCATGCAGGCATATGCATCCTCTCCTGATTTCCCGGGTGCCTGCTAAACACGAAAAACGAAACACCAAACACCCATCAAAGGCTCCGTGTCCTCCCCCCGTCTACCGGCAAATTCACACCATTGATATACCCTGCTGCCGGACTGGCCAAAAACGCCACGGCAGCCGCCACCTCCTCCGGCTCCGCGAAACGACGGGCAGGCACATGGCTTTTAAACTGTGTTGCCACGGCTTCCGGATCCATACCGCCGGCACTGGCACGTTTTCCGATAATTTCCGTCAGACGGCCCGTGAGGGTATAACCCGGCAGGACGTTGTTCACTGTGATGCCCCATTGCCCCACCTCGTTGGCCCAGGTTTTTGCCCAGCCTGCTACGGCCCAACGGGTCGTATTGGAAACGCCCAGGTTGTCGAGCGGCTCTTTCACCGAAGTACTGATGATGTTGACGATACGCCCGAAGCCCGTTTTTTTCATGCCCGGCAATACCGCCTGCGCCAGCAACTGGTTGCAAATGAGGTGGTTGTGCCAGGCCTGCGAAAAAGCGCTTTCGGATGCTTCCGTAATCGGTCCGCCCGGAGGGCCGCCGGTGTTGTTCACTAAAATGTGGATATCCTGCTGCTCGAGGTGTGCGCGTACCTTTCCAATTAATTCGTCGCTGTTGGAAAAATCGGCCACCAGGTAGCCGTGCCGCTGGCCCTGGCTGGTATCGAGTGTCCGCACTGTTTCCTGCAAGGCAGTTTCTGTCCGGGCTACGAGTGTCACGTTAGCGCCCAGCAGCGCCAGTTCGGAGGCTACCGCCCGGCCAATTCCGGCGCTGGCTCCGCCGACGAGGGCGTTTTTGTGAAGAAGGGATAAGTTCATGGTGAGGGTTGATAAGTTGATGGGTTTATTGGTTTATGAGGTTTATGGGTTTATGAGGTTGATATTTAGCCACCCGAAAACAATGAGCGAAGCGGTGTACTCTACGGACTCTCACTTCTCTCACCCTCTCACATCTCTCACCTCTCTTAAAACGTATCATCTCCGATCAAGAATCAACTTCAGCACGTGTTCCATTCGTTCAATGGCTGCCGAAAAATCAGTTTCTTTCGTTTGCATACGACGGGCTTTATAAGCCACATCGTGTTTCAGTGCATCCGAAAGGTCGTAAAGACATTCGGAAATGGACGCGGAAGGCTCCGAAAAAGAAAAGGCATTGGACGCCACCCCTCTTTTCAGGAGGTCGGTCAGGAAAGCCAGTTCCGTCGTTTTAATTTCTCCATGCGCTGCATCGAGTTGTATTTCCATGTTCTGCCAGGCATCTGCGGGCAGTTTGGTCAGGTGCAGTACTTCAGGGGCGCGCCGTATTCGTTCGGTCAGGTAAAACCGTACCTGCCTGCGCACATCCGGGAATGCCTGGGTTTTGATTTTCAGGTCGGCAATAAAGGCCTGTGCATCCGCCAGCACTACTGCTGCGAAAATATCATCCTTGTTTTTAAAATAATAGTAGAGACTGGCTTTATTCAGTCCGGACCTGCGACCGATATCGTCGAGTGTGGTTTTGTCATACCCATACCTTGCAAAACATTCGCTTCCTGCGCGCAGAATCAGGTCTCTTTTAGGGTTATTCTTCATGGAAAAGCGCTTATCTGAGGTTTTTTATATTTTAAAACAAAGGCAAAGATAGTTTGAAAACCAAAAATGGTTGTGTGAAAACGGGTTGTTAAAAGACGGGTGAGCGACAAATGACCAGACAATCTGCCGACACTGCGAATTTTTACACTTCACCTGCCTGTGCCATTCCGCCGGAACGGGTGCAAACTTATTTTTCAATATTCTATATAAACTTTTGTATTCGTACTACTTCGGATTTTGCGGGTAAATGAACTACATTTGCCGACTTTTTACATGAATTTCATTCCACCTGTTGAATCGCAGGTTTTTTTCGGCACCTGGCATACGACGGCCGTTCATAAATTTGGGATTCAATCATTATTATGTTCGAAAGATGATCTTTGACCTGAAAATGATCCGGGAGTTCTATCAGAACTTCCCCGCCCGCGTAGACGCAGCGAAAGCGAAACTCAACCGCCCACTCACCCTGTCTGAAAAAATCCTTTTCGCCCATTTGCATTCCGACAACCCGTTGGCTGATTACCAGCGCGGTTCCGATTACGTGTTTTTTCAGGTCGACCGTGTGGCCATGCAGGATGCCACGGCTCAGATGGCTTTACTACAGTTTATGACCTGCGGCCGCAAAAAAGTGGCTGTTCCGAGCACCGTACACTGCGATCACCTGATCACGGCGGAAGTAGGCGCTGAAAAGGACATGGTGGTAGCGCTCAATAAAAACAAGGAAGTATTCGACTTCCTTTCTACCGTGTCTCAAAAATACGGTATCGGTTTCTGGAAACCCGGCGCCGGTATCATCCACCAGATTGTACTGGAAAACTACGGTTTCCCCGGCGGTATGATGATCGGTACCGACTCACACACCGTAAATGCAGGTGGCCTCGGCATGGTCGCCATCGGCGTCGGCGGCGCGGATGCCGTAGATGCCATGAGTGGCATGGCCTGGGAACTGCAAATGCCAAAACTGATCGGTGTGAAACTCACCGGCAAATTGCGCGGCTGGACCTCCCCTAAAGACGTCATCCTGAAAGTAGCGGGTATCCTGACCGTAAAAGGCGGTACGGGCGCTATCGTGGAATATTTCGGCCCCGGCGCTCAAAGCATGAGCGCTACCGGTAAAGGCACCATTTGCAACATGGGCGCTGAAATCGGCGCAACTACCTCCACGTTCGGCTACGATAAAAGTATGGCGCGCTACCTGAAAGCCACCGGCCGCAGCAAAGTGGCCAACATGTGCAACAAGGTGGCTGACTACCTCACCGGCGACCCGGAATGCTACAATGAACCGGAAAAATACTTCGACCAGGTGATCGAGATCGACCTGTCGAAACTGGAGCCGCATATCAACGGCCCCTTTACGCCCGATCTGGCGTGGCCGCTGTCCAAGTTCGCCGCTGCCGTTAAAAAGAATAAATACCCTGCCAAACTGGAAGTGGGCCTCATCGGTTCCTGCACCAACTCCAGTTACGAAGACCTCACCCGCGCCGCCTCCATTGCGCGGCAGGCCAAGGAGAAAAACCTGGACGTGCGGTCCGAATTCACGATTACACCGGGATCCGAACTGATTCGATACACCGCCCACCGCGACGGGCTGCTGAAAGATTTCGAAAACATAGGCGGCGTGGTAATGGCCAATGCCTGCGGCCCCTGCATCGGCCAATGGGCACGTCATATGGACGACAATAAACGTCCCAACTCCATCATGACGTCGTTCAACCGCAACTTTACCAGCCGCAACGACGGAAACCCGAATACGCACGCTTTTGTGGCTTCGCCCGAAATTGTGACCGCATTTGCTATTGCCGGCGACCTTTCTTTCAATCCGAAAAAAGGTATCCTGATCAACCGCAACGGCGAATCCGTCAAACTCGACCCGCCGAAAGGCATCGAGTTACCGAAAGCGGGTTTTGCCGTGGAAGACGCCGGTTACATCGCTCCTGCAAAAGGCGCCATCAAAGTAGCCGTCGATAAAAATTCCGAGCGCCTGCAACTGCTCAAACCGTTCAAACCGATCGAGAGCGACGAACTGCAGAATATGCGCGTGCTGATTAAAGCCAAAGGAAAATGTACCACCGACCACATTTCGATGGCGGGTCCGTGGCTGAAATTCCGCGGCCACCTGGAAAATATTTCCAACAACTGCTACATCGGCGCAGAAAACGCGTTTAACGGCGAGCGCAATAAAGTGCTCAACCTCGAAAACGGCCAGTACATGGAGGTGCCTGCATCGGCGCGGTATTACCAGAAAAAAGGCATCAGCACGATCATTTTCGGGGAAGAAAACCTCGGCGAAGGCTCCAGCCGCGAACACGCCGCCATGGAACCGCGCTACCTCGGCGTAAAAGCCGTTGTGGTGAAATCCTTCGCACGTATTCACCAGACCAACCTGAAAAAACAGGGTATGCTGGCACTCACGTTCTCCAACCCGGCCGACTACGATAAAGTACGCCAGGACGACAAAGTGAGCATCCTCGGGTTTCAATCGTTCGCACCGGGTCGTCAACTGACCATCCTGCTGCACCACAGCGACGGCACGCAGGAGCAGTTTACCGTCAACCACAGCTACAACGACCAGCAGATCGAATGGGTACATTCCGGTTCGGCGCTGAACAAGATCCGCAAGGATTTCGGGGTAAAATAAACACGAGTATTCTTTTGTAAAATATTGCACCGGCTGTTTACGATTCGTCGTAGGCAGCCGTTTTTTGTTTCGGATTTTAAGATGTGTTATCTACGCCCTTCGTGGCAGGTTGGGGACGCGGATTGGGCGGATTTTGCGGATTGAAACGGATTTTTTAATGGCCTTGCGGCCAATTTTCTGATTTATTTTTGATTTTGCACCGCCTTCGGCGGGGATTGAATTGGCTTATCAAATCAAGTTGAAATCTATATTTGTCCAGTCGATGGTTTGCATTTATCATACCAATGCCTTGGGTACCCGTCCGCCGGAGGCGGATTAATCCGTAAAAATCAAAAAAATGGCCGCAAGGCCATTAAAAAATCCGTTTCAATCCGCAAAATCCGCCCAATCCGCGTCCCCAACCTGCCACAAAGGGCGTAGCCGAACAGATCAAAAATATTCCAATTCATGGGTTAATCTCAACCTGAACATGTCCAAGCATCTTCAAATCATACAAACCAAACAACCCGAAAAAACGCTCAGCAAAGAGCAAAAACGGTTCAATACGCTGGTAAAAAAGATCGAGACCCTGCGCCTCGAAATCGAGCAAACCCGGGAACTCGATCTCGAACTGCGCCGTATCGGCGAAGCGCGGGTGACACCTGCTGAAAGAGCCGCGATGGCGGCCTGCCGCGACTGGGTGATGGTA
>ENA-UOWO01002132-UOWO01002132.1-activated-sludge-metagenome-genome-assembly--contig:-NODE-2132-length-25028-cov-12.550234_pt1 | contig 25028 bp, 19 predicted proteins | sample MGYA00238148_ERZ761564 | MGnify/ENA primary metagenome ERZ761564 (study PRJEB28885, sample SAMN05720194) | activated sludge metagenome | isolation source: Anaerobic digester | place: USA... | reverse complement strand
CAAAGTTATGAAAAATAATTAATAGACGATTTCTTATTGAATTGAACCTAAAAAACACCCGTCATGGCAGCAGCGACCTTAAATTTTTCGGTGTCATAACTTTTCCTCCCCCGGTTGGGGGAGGTAGGGAGGGGGCTGAAGTCGCGAGACCATGACGAAAAATATTTTATTCAGCCGGATAAGATGCAAATAGGTGGCATCTTATCTGATTAGTTTTGCCTCAGCATTAAGAGTTCCCTTTAGTGGGACAGCAACCGGGAAGGACACCACGGTGCTAAAATGATGTGTTCTCCGCCCCCGGGCGGAGGGAAAAAAGGTCCGGATCCTTCCTTTGTTTTCTCTTTAAAGGTTATCCTGATGCATAAAGGCCGCGGCCTTTGCGAATCATTATGGTTAAACCTTAAATCAATTGAGCTATGGAAGACAAAGCTAATGTCAAAGAACTGGTCAAACTGATCAACAAAGAATCCTTTTTCATCATCAAACAATTCGGTATGTATGGCGGGTTTACTTTCGAGATCGTGCTCATCACGCCGGAAATGGTCTATATCAATGCAAAAGCGGAAAGGAACCAGGATAAGAAGGAACATTTCATCCGATCATTCATCAATTCCCTGGTCAACCTGCTGCAGGACATTGTTCCCGCGCCCCATTGCCAGGTGATGTATTATTCAAGCCGATATAACCGTTATCCGGATAGTGTCGGTATCTATCCCTTTTACCGGAAATCGGAGGGTGAACGCAAATCCAATGTTCTCTTTATCGAAGAGAATGTTTCCCAAATTAGGGAAAAGATCAGGAAAAAATGCGGGGATACATTTCGGAAAGGCGGTCAAAGGACTGAGTTCGTCCGCCTGGCTGACCGATGATCATGTCCTGATCTGCGGGCAGATGGGGATCGGCGCGCCATCAGCAGTCGTTCTTCTGGAAGAGCTCATTGCGGAAGGGATTAAGAACATAATCTCTTTTGGCACAGCGGGAACGTTGCATGATGACCTGCACGCCGGCGACCTGGTCGTTTGCTCAGAAGCTTTTCCTGATGAAGGGACGTCGGGTCATTATATCCAAGATCCGGGCCCGGCCCGTCCATCCCAGTCTTTGATGAACGAAATGATCCGGTTTCTGGGCGAAAAAGGGATTGTTCACAAGAACGCGATAGCCTGGACTACCGACGCCCCGTTTAGGGAGACACACGAAAAGCTTCAGCATTTCCTGGGGCTCGGCGCGAACGTGGTCGAAATGGAAGCCAGTGCCCTGTATCATGTGGCAGCATACCGTAACATCGATCTGCTGGCTTTGTTCGTTATTGGTGATTCAATTGCCGGCGGGTCATGGAAACCGGCATTTACTGATACAATGGTCAGGGAAAGCCTTTGGAAGAACAGCTTTGCGATGATCGAGTTCTTAAGCTTATTGTAACAGATCTATTTTTGGCCGAAAATCTGCGAGAAACAATAAAATCGAACATGTCTCCATGCCAAATGAAATGAAAAATGAAAAACGCAAAATGCAAAACGGAACATGAATTCCTCCGCCGGTCGTGAATTTTGATCGTCCGCCAAAATATTTTTCATGGCGACCGGGTATTTTTTACTGAAAATCCGGATTAATAGAATAGAAAGATATTCCATTTTTAATATCACCAAATCTATCCGCTGATGAAAAATGAACTTATTCGTCCTGATGAGCTTGTCTTAATGATTTATTTCATTCGAGGTGAAAAGGTTATGCTTGACCGGGATCTGGCAGGGCTTTACCGCGTTGAAACAAAGGTGTTGAAACAAGCAGTCAAACGAAACCTTGGGCGATTTCCTGCAGATTTTATGTTTATACTTAATAAACAAGAGTTTGCAAATTGGAGGTCACAAATTGTGACCTCCAAATCCGATAACATTGGTCTTCGATATCCTCCTATGGCATTTACCGAGCAGGGGGTTGCAATGTTATCTTCGGTATTGAACAGCAATACAGCCATCCAGGTTAATATTCAAATAATCAGGGCCTTTGTGAAAATCAGAAAGGAACAAGCAAGCTATGAAAAAATTGTAGCCAGGATTGATGGTATTGAGAAAGAAATGAATGAAAAAATCATGGATCAACAGGAAAAAATACAATTGATCTTCGAAGCCATCAAACAATTGATCAGTACCAAATCACATGAAAGAAGAAAAATCAGATACAGGCTAGAGGATTAATGAGCGAGAAAATTGATCCAGGGCCTTGAATTGGGATCCAGGGTCTGACGTATGATGTTCGTTTCCTATAATCTTGATGCTAATTTTGCCTAAGTTGGGAATACAAATGACCAGATCAGAATCTGAAGCAATACTTCAACACACAATTAAGCTGAGCCGGTTTTATGATGAGCAAAGGATTTATTTAATATTGAATGATCCGTTATCAGTATGGAACCTGCGACATTTTCCGTACTTTTGTCATCATTCTTAATTTAAATGATGATGAAAAAGATCGCTTTGATTTACTGGCCGAAAAAGGGAAGCACGGAGACGGCCGCACACAAAATACACACTAAATTCGATCCGGGGATGATCGATATCTTCACGATCACCGAGGTCAATACGGCCGAATTTGAGCTGTACGACGCTTTTATCATCGGGGGCTCAACCACCGGCGCCGACAACTGGGAAAGCGCGCACAAAACGCGGTGGAGCGACTTCTTCGCGAAACTGGAAAAAGCGGAAATCAAAGGGAAACCGTTCGCCCTCTATGGCCTGGGTAACCAGGTCCTCTACCCGAACCACTTCGTCGACGGGATGGCATTCCTGAAAGAGAAATTCGAAAAAAGAGGCGCAGTGCTGAAAGGTCGCTGGCCTGTCGATGGATATGATTTCGAAGAATCGGAATCGGTCGAAAACGGCATGTTCTATGGCCTGGCACTCGATTTCGACACGCAGGACGAAATGACCGACGAACGGATCGCCAAATGGACCGGCCAGATCCGTAAAGAATTTGGCATCTAGCGGTTAATCGCCGACGTAGTTCTTGTAATGCTCGAAGCGGTCGAGCACCTCGTTCACAAACTGATACGTTTCTTCACCGCGGGCATAGCCGTATCGTACCACCGAATCGCGGTAATATTTCGGGTTCGACTTATTGAGGATATAATAATCGACGTTACCCGTCCATACATTCGGGTCTTTCCCGTGTTTTTCCGCCAGCCTGCGCGCATCCATCACATGGGCGATACCCACATTGTAGGCCGCCAGGATGAATTTGATTCGCTCGGAGCGATCTTTAATGTCGCGCGGGAGCTCGTCGTCGATCTTTTTCATGAACATCACCCCGGCTTCGATCTGCTGAAACTCGGAGGCGGTGCTGTCGATTCCGAATAGCTTTGCCGTAGCCGGCATGAGCTGCATCAGGCCGAAAGCGCCGGCCCAGGATTTGACCTCGGGCTGGAACTGCGACTCCTGGTAAACCAGCGAGGCCACCAGGCGCCAGTCGAAATCGTGCTGGCGGGAGATATTGCGCAAAATCTCGTCGTATTCGGAGATCTGTTTCCCGCCCATGTTGATTTTCTCGCTCCTGGCCATAAAGGAAGCACGCGGATTGTTGAAATACTTATCCATCAAATGCCGTGATGCCAGTGTGCTTTCCGATTCGCCCAGCCAGTCGTTGATCGCGGCCAGGAGGCTGTCGGAGTCATGCCTGACCACCCATCCGATATTCTGCGGAAAGCTGATCGGGGTCCGGATATCGAGTTCCGAATGCTGCCGCTCAAAAAAGGCGGCCATATGCTCGTCGCAAACGGTGAAGTCGATCTCTCCCTTTGCGACGGCCTCGACAAGCTGTTCGGCCTCCATCAGCGGGTCGACCTGAACGTTGATCGGCGCACCGATCTCTTCCGAGAGGTTTTCGAGACGGCCGGCATAGGCGGAAGATTTTTGCACGATGACGGTTTTACCGGCGAGATCCAGCGGGTTGCGGATCAGCGATTTCTCGATATCGTCCCAGGTGCGCATTTTACGCCAGTTGTCGGGTTTGCGCTGCACCAGCATCTGCCGGGTCTGGAAAATCGGTGATGAAAAATCGTATTTCTCGACGCGATCGCGGGTTTGGGCCAGGCCCATGGCAATGACGTCGGCTTTGCCTTCTTCCAGGCTGGTAAATGCTTCGTCGAGGTTAAGCGCGACTTTTATCTCCAGTTCCACATCGAGGTAATCGGCAAACATCTTCAGCTTTTCGTACTGGTATCCCATCGGTTCACCGCGGTAGATAAAGTAGTCGGTAGAGTTATAGTTGGTCGTGGCAATCAGCTTTCCACGCTCCCTGATCTCGTGAATACGAAGCTTACGCGACGAGTCTTCTCCGGCTCGTATCGGTTTTATTTTTCCCTGGTGATCAGTCAGGCAGGAAGTAAAGAAGATTGTGATTAAAAATAGAGGGAAAAAAGAGGAAAAAAGCTTTAAGAAGGTGATTATTTTTTTAGATAAGATCATCTATTCTGTTTTCGTTCAACACTGGCCTTCCGTTAAATGGCACTGCAAGCGCCTCTGGATCAGGCTTTTATTTAAAGATATTAAGTTATTGGATTAGCGTCGGCAAAAGTAAGTAAAAATTCCATCCGGTTTACATCCGGATGGAATCTTATGAATATCAGTTTGTTAAAAAATGTTAATCAAACACCACCTGCATCTCAACCCTTCGGTTGATCTGACGGCCTTCAGGTGTATTATTATCGGCTATTGGCTGGCTTTCACCAAACCAATCGGTGAGAAGTCTGTTTTGCGGCACTCCTTTGCCGATAAGATAACGGGCGGTCGACTGCGCCCGGTTTTTCGACAGGGTCATGTTATACGCATCGCTTCCGACGTTATCAGTATGTCCTGAAATCTTCAGTTTATAGGATGGTTTGCTGATAAGCAGTCTGGCAAGCTCATCCATTGAGGGGAATGAAGAAGAGCGGATCACTGCTTTTGCCGTTTCAAATTCCAGGTTTTGAAAAGCGGTATTCAGGATTTCAGCATCTTCAACGGCAAGGATCGGGCAGCCGAAATTAGCCGGATCACCGGGTGTCAGCGGGCAGCGGTCCTCTTTATCGACCACTCCGTCGCCATCAGAATCAGAATAGGGGCAACCATTATTTTCAGGTGGTCCTTTCTTATCCGGGCACATGTCATCGGCATCCTTTACGCCATCGCCGTCGGTATCGAGGTATGGGCAACCGGCATATTCAGCCAGACCGGCCAGGTCAGGACAATTGTCTTTAATATCCGGAATTCCATCACCATCACTATCAGGACAACCTGCAAATTTCGCGGGCCCGGCGATTTCCGGACATTCATCCTGGTCATCGACCACACCGTCGTTATCAAAGTCAGGACATCCATTGGTTATTTTGGGGCCGGGGACTTTCGGACATTTGTCGTCCTTATCAGAGACACCGTCGCCATCGGTATCCGGGCAACCCAAAAATTCCTTCTTGCCGGCTATATCAGGACAAGCGTCTTCACTATCAGCCACGCCGTCGCCATTACGATCGGGGCAGCCATAGAATTGCCATGGACCGGGAATATCCGGGCAAATATCTTTCTCATCAGATACCCCATCATTGTCTTTATCTGGTGGTGAACCCTTCTTGAACAGGGGAATTTTGGCGCCCAGGTAAATATTCGTTCCATAAGGATCTTTGATCAAACCTGAAAACAGGTTGGTAACACCCGCATAGATGAAACCCGCCCTGAAACCCAGCCCGACATTCATTTTCTGGAACTGGTTGTACTGGAAAGGCATAGATATGGTGAACCATTTACGCTCATAGCGCGGGGTAATGCTGTAATTTGACATTTGATGCGAATTCGGTGCTCTTGAAAACCCCTGGTGCAATCCTGAGAATGATGTCAGGTTGACGTAAAATCCCTCTACCACGCGTACATCGATCTGCAGGCTAAGTGCGGTTGGAAGCGTGACCATGAATTTTTCATCATTACCATCCACTTTTCCTACTCCACGTCCTGAGAGTTGTCTGTGATACATTGTATCGACGAAATTCACATACTTCTGAAAACTAAAACTACCGACTTCTGCATTTAACCAGTAGGTGTTATCTGGAACGCTATTATCTCCGTTCTGGTAACGATCAGCATAATCCGGCGTAAAATTGGCTGAAAAGTCAAAACTGTTATATTCTTTTTTATACTTAATTCTGCCAATATCCACAATAGAAGCCCCGACTTTCAGCAAATATTTGTTCTTGTCATTTCTTTCCAGATCTTTTTCTCCATCCATATCATAGCGAAAGTCCAGATATTTTGGACGGAATTCATATACAAAACCAACATCCAGACCGGCGGACGGCTTTGATGTATATTGAAAATTCATAGAATAGTCAAATATTCCTGCTTCGTTATCATCTCCCCAGTTATCCGACACTCCACTGTAAATATGCGAAGCATTGTACGACATCGGATAATCCCCGTCATTATTTTCGCCATCAAAGTAATAGTAGAGGCTGTCACTTTGAATATAAGAAGCGGCAATACCCTGCAGCAGCTTGACGGTGACTCCTCCTTTAAGAACATGAGGGCCCGTATTCAGAATCGTGGCTGCATAGGTTAAGCCGTAATCGGCAAATACATGCTGAACGGCACGCATATGATCGTCGAAAACCCATTGATTCCAGTAGTTCTCATTGGTATAGTCGCTTTGGACCGTTCGAATCAGGGGTTCACTGATGCCATCGACATTGGTGATGCTACGGACACGTGATGTGAAGCCAATAGCCTGACTATATGGCAGGGAGATCATAAAGCCGGGCCCCAGAATTGATTGTGATGAAAACATATGTTTATCCAATCCGTCGGGATTATCAAGGTAGGTGTTTTCACTCCACCAGTTTTCGTTGTTTCGGTAACCGGATGGATTCAGGATCCATTTAGATCGTAAACGCAAAGCATCGTTATAAATATCACTATTTGCACCAAAAACATTGATATCTACCATGAAGCGACTGTCGGAAATTGAAGCCGGCTGTAAAACAACCTGATTGATCCCCATGTAGTTATCGCTCATTGTTGGAAGGAAGTCTTGTGCTAAAACCAGGCCAACCGGGCCAAACATTAATAATAGCAACAGCAACTTTTGTTTGTAGAATTTTGTCATAATACCTAAGTTTAAAGGGTTATAAGATTGTATTAGAAATTGCTCAGATTCAACCTGCAAAGGTCAATCTTATATATACGGAAAGCGTTACACAATTAAAAATAAGAGTTATATAATTCACACATTGTCAGGCAAAAAGAAATTTTCACCTGAAACTCCGATAAGAATAATTTGAAATTGGACCCGAAATCTATCAGAAGGCCAGGATATCATTATCGACATCGGCGCGGGGTTTACCTTTGAAAACGGGGAATTTTGCGCCGATATATACATTCAGGCTGGAAGCATCATTAAAGATGGCAGAAACCAGGTTGGTCACACCGAGATACACAAATGCGGTCCGCACGCCCAGCCCCACGTTCACTTTTCCGAACTGGGTATATTGGACGGGCAGGGAGACGGTCAGCCATTTCTTTTCATACCGTGGAGTGATACTGAAACTATTGATATAATGGGAATTCGGTTCGACATTCCACTGTTGGTTCAGCGGAATGAAAGCGATTGTATTGACATAAAACCACCGGTAAACCTTAAAATCGAGCTGGGCGCTGAAAGCCGAAGGGAGCCTGACTTTAAAGTAGCCCGGATCATCGGGCGATAATTCAACTCCTTTATTGGTAAGTGACCGTCGGTAAAGGGTATCGACGAAATTGACATATTCGAGAAAAGAGAAGCTGGCCTGCCGGGCGTCGAGCCAGTTGGTATTTTCGGGTACGGTATTGATGCCGTTTTGATACCGTTGCAGATAATCGGGCGTAAACGAGGCAGCCAGGTTATAACTATTGTATTCCTTGGTGTATTTAAGCCGGCCGATATCCAGGAGCGACACGCCAATCTTGAAAAGATATTTGTTCCGGTCTTTTCTGACGAGGTACCTTCTGCCGTCGACATTATAGAAATACTGTTTATACCGGGGGCGGTATTCATAGACAAATCCGATATCGAGACCGACAGAGGGTTTGGCCGTGACCTGGTAATTGATGGCATAGTCGTAATTCCCTTCTTCGTCATAATGGCCCCAGTTACCGGAGAGCCCTCCCTGAACGGATGGTGAATTCCAGGAGACGGGATCGACAGATGTCGGCTCTGAACCATCGTAATAGAAATAGAGCTGGTCGGTCTGGACGTAAGCGGCGCTGATACCATGCAGAAGCTTGACCGACACCCCCCCTTTAAGGTAATGCGGCCCGTTATACATCAGCTCCCTTGCGTACAGGATGCTATAGTCTCCAAAAACATGCTGAACGGAACGCATTTTTTCATCGAGGTACCATTTGTTCCAGTAGCGTGAATCGTCATACTCTGTATAGATAGAATTGAAGAGCGGCTCCGTCAGTCCATCGGTATTGGTGATACTGCGCAGGTGGTAGATAAATCCGATCCCCGTTTTCTCGCCGACAGAAACCATAAAGCTCGGCCCGATGATAGATTGAGACATGAAGAAGTTCTTTTCTTTGCCATTGGCCTCATCCAGATAGGTATTCTGGTCCCACCAGCCTTTATACATCAGGACCCCGAGCGGATTCAGCAGCCATTCCGATTTAAAGCGCATAGCATTATTGAAGATATCGCAGTTAAAACCAACCATGCTGAAATCGCGTTCAAAATGGCTGTCGGTTATGGCGGCGGGCTGCAGGAGGGCCTGGTTGATCCCCATGTAGTTATCACTTAACGTGGGAAGAAAATCCTGCGCAAAGGCCATTCGTACCGTGGCGGTAATGAGTAAAACAACTATAACAAACCTTTTCGCCAATCCGTCCAACTGGTTGAAATTAATCAGGAGGATGATTCACAAGCTCATATCAAGCTTATGACTCATCCTCTCCGAGCGGTTAAAAATAATCTGAAACTGTGTAATTAAGGGCTTAAACGTGAATTTTCCATTAACAATTGTCAGTTCATAAAAATATTAGTTTAACCCTTGTAATACAGCACGATATGCGGCAGTCCCGATTTACTCGAACACAACCTGCATTTCCACTCTGCGGTTCTTCTGCCGTCCTTCCGGTGTATCGTTATCGGCCACAGGCATTGTCTCGCCAAACCATTCGATGATCAGGCGGCTGGCAGCAACGCCTTTCCCCTGCAGATAAGCAGCCGTAGCCTGTGCCCTGTTCTTTGAAAGAGCCAGGTTGGTTGCATCGCTGCCCACATTGTCGGTATGTCCCGAAATCCTGAGCTTCCAGGAGGGTTTGCTGATCAGCAGGGTGGCGAGTTCGTTCAGAGAGGTGAAGGAAGACGACTTGATCACATTCTTGCCAGATTCAAACTCCAGGTTTTCGAACGCGGTTTTGAGAATGGTTTCTTCTTCGCGCTTAATGACCGGGCAGCCGAAGTTCGCCGGATCGCCGGGAGTTAGCGGGCACCGGTCATCTTTATCGATGACGCCGTCGCCGTCGGTATCGGTATAGGGGCAGCCGAAGTTTTCGGGTGGCCCGGGTTGTGTCGGGCACCGGTCTTCGGTATCTTTAATTCCATCCTGATCGGTATCCTTGAAGGGGCAACCGCCCTGGTCGGCCGGGCCGGGTTCATCGGGGCACTGGTCCTTGTGGTCCGGTATGCCGTCGCCATCGCGGTCGGGGCAACCGTTGAACTGCTCAAGGCCGGGATTATCGGGGCATTCGTCGCGGCTGTCGATAATGCCGTCAGCATCGCGGTCGGGACATCCGTTTGTGATCTTCGGACCGGGTTCATCCGGGCAAAGGTCATCTTTATCGGGGATTCCGTCGCCATCGCGGTCAGGGCAACCGCCAAACTCTTTCAGGCCGGGAATATCGGGGCAGGCATCGTCTTTATCGGGAATACTGTCGCCATCGCGGTCGGGACATCCATAAAACTCCCAAATCCCGGGAACGGCCACACATAGATCACGTTTATCGGAAACTTTGTCTTCATCGGTATCCCGGGGAGGCCTTGGATAATAGATCGGCACTTTTACGCCGATATAGGCGTTAATGCTGTGAGGATCGCTGAAAACCCCGGAGATCAGGTTATTGACCCCCATATAGAGAAAGGCGGCCCTGATCCCAAGACCGACATTAAACTTTGCGTACTGGTTAATGATCATCGGTAGCGAAACGGAGAACCATTTGTGCTCGTACCGGGGAGTAATGCTGTATGTAGAAACATAATGAGAATTGGAGGGTTTCTTATAGCCCTGGCATAATCCCGTAAAGGTGGTCAGGTTTACATAAAGGCCTTCGATCACGTTGACATCTGCCTGGAGGCTGATCGCCGTCGGAAGCTTTACTGTAAACATATTGTCTTCATCTTCCTGTTTGCTGGTTCCCTGCCCTGAAACATCCCTCTGGAAAATGGTGTCGATCAAACCCATAATTTCCGAATAGGAGTTTGTCGAGTTGACCAGGTCGAGCCAGTACGTCAGATCGGGCACACTATTGTCGTTGTTCTGATATCTTTCCAGGTAATCGGGGGTCAGATTGATCCTGAAATCATAGGTGTTGTATTTCTTCTCATATTTCAAACGGCCGATATCCAGCACAGACAGGCCGACTTTCACCTTGTATTTGTTCTGGTCCCTTCTTTCTATCCCTGTTCTACCATCCATATCATAAAAATAACTTTCATGATCCGGGCGGAATTCATAGACAACTCCCAGGTCGAGCCCGACAGTAGGTTTTGCCGTAAACTGGTAATTCATTTTGAATGACTCCGGTTTACCCTGTTCATCCAGGCTAGCCCAATTGCCCGAAAGGCCAAAATCTACCGAAGGGGAATTCCACGACATCGGGTAAGCGGCTTCCTGGTTGGTTCCGTCAAAATAGAAATAGAGGTCGTTGGTCTGCAAATAGATAGCGGAAATTCCCTGGACCAGCTTAACCGTTCCTCCCGCCTTAAGAAAATGTTTGCCGGTATTTAAAGCCAGGGTCGCATAACTTAATCCGTAATCGGCGAAAGCATGCTGCATGAACCGGATGTTTTCATCATAAAGCCATTTATTCCAGTACTCCTCCTCTCCGAAATTATCGTAGAGGGTCAGGAACAAGGGCTCCGACACATCGTCGATGTTGGTCATGTTTCTTATCCGGGAACTAAAACCGATCGCATGTTTTTTCCCAATAGACACAAGGAAACTGGGTCCAAGGACCGACTGCATATTGAACAGGCTTTTATCTTTCCCGTTTTTATCCGCCAGCCGGCCGTATTCATCCCACCAGAATTCATTATTTTCCATACTGCCGAGGTTGAACATCCAGCCGGTTTTCAGCCGAACGGCATTGTTATAGACATCGGTATTAAACCCGAAAAGGTTGGCATCAACCTTGAACCGGCTGTCGTAAATTGAGGCGGGTTGTAATATTACCTGGTTGATTCCCATGTAATTATCACTCAGGGTCGGGAGAAATTCCTGTGCTGTAACACGAAACGACAGGGCCAGCAGCAGAAATACGAACAAGTTGATTCTCAATATTTTCATCATGGCAGCATCTATTGGTTAATATTGGTCAGAAATATTAAACCAAAAATAGAATTTTTTCCGCAGCAAATTTCAGGTTGTTTTCCGGTACTGCCAGACGGCCACCCAAAGGGCGAAAATACCATAAACGGTAAGGATTACAAGATTCCGGAGAATATCGGTAAAACCGGAACCTTTCAGCATGATCATCCGGATAACCTCAATAAAATAGGCGACAGGATTGATCGTATTGATGACTTTAGCCCACCGGGGCATGCTGTCGACCGGGGTGAAAAGTCCGCTCATCAGGATGAAGACGACCAGGAAAAACCAGGAGAGGAACATGGCCTGCTGCTGGGTGTTGGTTTTGGTGGAAACAAAGAGTGCCATGGCAAGGGTGACGAGGAGGTATGCCGCGGCAACCAGGAAGATCAGCCATACGTTCCCCACAATCGGGATATCGAAGATCAGCTTTGCCAGCACCAGTCCGAAGGCCAGTTCCACCAGTCCCACGATCCAGTAAGGAAGCAGTTTCCCGATGATGAACTGATACTTGCGGATCGGGGTGACGTTGATCTGTTCGATCGTCCCGGTCTCTTTCTCTTTCACCAGGTTCATACCCGACATAAACATACCGATGATGGTCACCAGGAGGACAAGGATACCGGGCACCATATAATTGATATAGTTCAATTCGGGATTAAACCAGAACGACCGGGTGGTTTTGATCGGTTCCTCCGCCTGTATGCCCGTAGATTCGACCAGCAGGTTGATGTTGAAATCCTGGATAATGGAAAGGGTGTAGGCGTTCATCAGGGCAGCTGCTGCCCCGTCAATCGCATTGGTCACGATCTGTACTTTTGCATTTCCCGATGTCAGCAGGTCTTTTTCAAACCCTTCGGGAATGGTCAGCACCTGGTGGGCGCGGTTCTTCAGAATATCATCCTGCGACAGTTTCTCCGAATGGCTATAGGCGACGATTTTGTAGAATGGGGATCCGGAGAAATGGCCTGCCAGGTCGCGGGAGGTTTTCGTCCGGTCGAGGTCAGCGACATGGAGCCGCACCGTTTTGATCTCAAAAGTGGCGGTATAGGCCAGGATCAGCATCTGCACAAAAGGGATGATAAAGATAATCCTGACCATCACCTTATTCCGGAAGAGCTGGATGAATTCTTTCTGCAGGATAAACTGAAGAGTTCTCATGGTCAGGCCAGCCGGATTTTAAAGTTTTTAACACTTAACGTGATGAAGAACAACGTCATAAAGACGAGAATGAGTGTCTCTTTCCATATATAGGTTATATCTATCCCTTTGAGCATTATGTTTTTTATGATGATGATAAACCATTTGGAAGGCATGATATTGCTGAGGGTCCGGAGTGCCCAGGGCATATTTTCGACGGGGAAAATAAAACCGGAGAGCAGGATGGTCGGGAGCATCAGGCCGGCAAGGGAAACCATCAGGGCCACCTGCTGTGTTTTCGCGATGGTTGAGATCAGGATGCCCATAGATAAGGCCATGATGATGAAGAGTATGGTTTCCAGGAGCAGCAGTACAATATTTCCCCGCATTGGCATTCCGAAGACAAAGTAGCCCAGAGCGAGGATGGTAAGGGCATTGATCAGCGACAGAAGGATATAGGGCGTCACTTTGCCCAGGATGATCTGGAGCGGTTTGAGCGGAGAGACCAGCAGGATTTCCATCGTGCCCAGCTCTTTTTCTTTGGCTATCGAAATCGAGGTCATCATGGCACAGACCAGCATCAGCAAAATAGTGATGATTCCCGGTACGAACATGAAGACCCCTTTCAGTTCCGGATTGAACAGCATTTTGGGTTCCGGGGTGATGACCATCGGGATGGATGCCTGGTTGAGCAGCATTCCGGCCTGGTAATCTTTGATGATGGCATTGGTGTAGTTAGCCAGAAGATTGGCCGTGTTCGGGTCGGAAGCGTCGCCAATGATCTGGATACCGGCCGTTTTATCTTTTACCAGTTTTTCTGCAAAATTTTCCTCGAAGATGATCACTTCTTTGATCTTTCCTTTCCTGAAGAGGTCTTCGATCTGTTCTTCCGATTCGAGGTATTCATCCAGGATGAAATATCCTGAGGATGTTATCCTGGAGATGATCTCAGTGGTAACATCATCCTTTGAATGGTCCAGAACGGCGATGCGGGCATTCCGGATCTCGTTGGTCAGCGCGAAGCCGAACAGCAGGATCTGGATGACCGGCATCCCGAAAAGGATGATCATCGTCCGGACGTCGCGGAAGATATGATAGAATTCTTTGATGATAAAGCCGCGCATATTGCTGTTTATTTATTGTTTCCTGGCCAGCCTGATAAACACCTCTTCCATGGATTCGGCACCGAATTGCTTTTTTTGTTCCGAAGGGGTTCCCAAAGCTTCGATCCTTCCGTCGACCATTATGGAAACCCTTTCGCAGTATTCCGCTTCGTCCATGTAGTGGGTAGTCAGGAAGACCGTAATTCCGTCGTGGGCCGCTTCATAGATCATGTCCCAGAACTGCCGGCGGGTCAATGGATCGACGCCGCTGGTCGGTTCATCGAGGAAAACGATGGCCGGATCGTGCATGATGGCGATTGAAAAGGCCAGTTTCTGTTTCCATCCCAGCGGCAGGTCGCTGATCACCCTGTCCTTATATTCCACAATGCCCAGCTTCTCCAGGAAAAAGCTCATTTTCTTCCTGATCCCGGGCATTCTCATACCATAAATTCCCCCGTAGAATGTGAAGTTTTCTGCAATCGTCATATCTTCATACAGGGAGAACTTCTGGCTCATATAACCGATATTCCGTTTGATCTTTTCCGTCTCTTTATAGACATCGAACCCGGCGACTTGAATCCTGCCCGAAGTAGGTTTCCACAAGCCGCACAAAATTTTGATCGCTGTTGTTTTTCCGGCGCCGTTGGCTCCCAGGAAACCGAAAATCTCCCCTCTCTTCACATAGAAGTTCAGGTGGTCGTTGGCAACGAACGAACCGAATTTCTTGACGAGGTTCTCTACTTCGATGATATGATGGTCGTTAGTCATTGGTCGCTTGTCCTGAAGGTGAAGTCCCGAAGGATCGGTCGTTAGTCATCAAAGCCAGGAAGCAATCTTCCACATCGGGAGATATATTTCTGACTTCGATCATTTCATGCCCTTTTCCGGCCAGGAAATTCCTCAATTCATCGCCGGCATTTTCATCTTTTACAGAGCAATGGATAAATTCTCCCGAGCGGTAGGCCCGGATTGTCCGGGGGAATTCCTGCACATCGAACAGCAGCTTGTACATTCCGGAAGATCTGACCGCCAGCAGTTTATCCTTATATGCACCAACAATTCCCCGGGGAGTATCGATACCCAGAATCTTTCCCTGCTGGATCAGCGCCACGCGGTCGCATCGGCCTGCTTCGTCCATGTAAGGTGTTGAGACCAGGATCGTGATCCCTTCTTTTTTCAGCCGGGCCAGCATGTCCCAGAATTCTTTACGCGAAACGGCATCCACGCCGGTTGTCGGTTCATCGAGGAACAGGACGGCCGGTTTATGGATCAGGGCGCACGACAGGGCCAGCTTTTGTTTCATCCCTCCCGACAGCTTACCGGCGGGACGGTCTTTGAACGGTTCTATCTGGCTGTAAATATCCCTGATCAGGTAGTAGTTCTCCTGAATAGTAGTTTTGAAGATGCTGGCAAAGAATTTCAGGTTCTCTTCCACGCTCAGGTCCTGGTATAGTGAAAACCGGCCCGGCATATAGCCGGCAATCTTCCTGATCTGCCGGTACTCTTTCACCGTGTCGAAACCTTCGACGGTAGCCTGGCCGCTATCCGGCAGCAAAAGGGTTGTCAGGATGCGGAACAATGTTGTTTTGCCCGATCCGTCGGGCCCAATGAAGCCGAAGAGCTCTCCTTTATCGACCGACAGGCTGATTGAGTCGAGGGCCCTGACTTTTCCGTAGGACTTACTGAGGCCGGTGATGCGGACCGATTCCATTAATGGCTGCAGCTAGTCGGTTACGGGCATGAAATTGATCTCGCCGGGCATGCCGATTTTCAGGCTGCCATCGTTCGGGACCAGCACTTTGGCGGCATAGACCAGGTTCACCCTCTCCTTCTTGGTCTGGATGGTCTTAGGTGTGAATTCGGCTTTCGGGCTGATCCAGGAAACGCGTCCCGTGAGGTTGGTAAAGCCTGATTTGTCTTTATCAATCATCACATCCACATTATCTCCCAACCGGAGGTAAGGTAGCTGGTCGCCGCTGATATAGACTTTCAGCTCAAGCGTTTCCAGGTTGGCTACTTTGCAGACAGGTTTTCCCGGGGTTGCAATTTCACCGGCTTCGGCAAATTTGACCAGTACCGTACCCGACAGCGGTGAGACGATGAAGCATTTGTTCATCGATTCTTCCACCTGCCTGACCTGGGCTTCGAGGGTGCCCAGTTCGGCGCGTACCGATTCCTTCTGCACGGCAGTGGCCCTGATCTGCTTGCTGATCAGGTCGAGGTTCCCGCTGATATCGTCCATCTGTTTCTGTGTGGCGGCGCCATCTTTGAGCAGGTTCCCGACTCTCTCCCTGTCTACCAGGAGGTTTTTCTTCTGTTGTTCCTGTACGCTGATCTGCGAATCAATATTCTGCAACCGGGCCAGGATCACTTTCGACTGGCTCACAAGCTGTTCGCGCTTGAGGCTCAGGTCGATGGTATCGGTCATAGCGACTGTATCGCCGACATTCACTTGCATACCTTCTTCAATATTTAAGTATTTGATTTGTCCGTTGGATTGGGAGGAAACGATCACCTCCGAGGCTTCAAAATTGCCATAAGCGTCCGATTTTTCATTACGGTTGCATGAAGCCATCATCATGCCCAATAAAATCAGAAATAGTGCATTCTTCATAGGAAATAATGTTTATAGTTTTCCGGCTGCCGCCAGGTATTCGTATTTTGCCCTGACGAGTTGAATTTCGTGAAATTTCAGGTTAAGTATTGCTTCCGTTTCGGCGTTCATTTCCGTCATATATTCCGTAGCCGTAATTACACCATTCTGAAGCTGAGAAGCATAAGTTTCCACAATACCGGCCCGGAGACCGGCAATTTCGCGGTCTTTGGGCAGCAACGCTTCATATTTTGCGATCTCCGATATTCGTTTCTCCATATCAGCCGAAAGGTTTCGGGTAAAAGCATCCCGGTTTGATTCGATAACCTGTTTCTGAAGATCGAAAACCCGCTTTTCGTTGCTGGTCCGGTTCCAGTTCCAGACATTCCAGCTAAGCTTTGCCCCGATGATATAATAATCGTCGAAATCGTTCAACAGCATATTAAGGCCCGGTTTCCCATAGCCGGCCGAACCGTAGGCAAAAAACCGCGGAACAAGCTTAGATGAAGCGAGTTTTTTCAACGCATCGGTTTTCTCTGCCTGGAGGCCGAAAAGCGAGTACTCCAACCGGTTATTGCCGGAGATATGAATATCTACGACCGGGTTAGCCCAATTCAGGAAGGTGCCGGGGGAAATCTCCTCTCCCGTATAGACCGACAGTATTTTATAGCCCAGATCGATGCCGGCGTTGATTTCGATCTCTTTCTGATCGATCTTCAGCAGTTCGGCTTTAAGGATTTCGGCGTTGGAGGCCAGGATGACCCCGTTCCGGATGCCCGATTCCACATCTTTCAGCCTGGCCTTCAGGTTTTCCCGGTTGATGGCCAGGATCTTCAGGTTTTCCTGCAACGAAATGATGCTGAAATACGTTCCGACGATCCGTTCTTTGAGCTGGTAGATTGTGATCCCGACATTTGCCCGGTTGATCTGGTGCTCGATGTATTCGATATCCTTGTTCTTTCGGGTCATACCGCCATCATAGATCATCTGGCTGACATCGAGCGAGATTTTGTACTGGTCTTTGTCGAGGGCTTCGATAGGAAATGCAGGAGAAGAGAAGGGAATTTCGGTCACATCCGACTGGTAATGGGCATCTCCATTGATATTGATTTCCGGAAGGAAGTTCTTACCAAGGTTTTTCACTTTCAGGTCGCTGGTGGATGCCAGCAAATCATATTGCTGGAACAGCGGATGGCTGGCTTCGGCTTTCGACAGGCAATCGGCGAGCGACAGGGTGTCGGACTGTGCAGATGCAGAAGTCAGCATGAATGTAGCGATAAGGAGGAGAAGAGCTGTTTTCATGGCTTGATGGCTTTAATGATAAAGTCGGCTGCTTCGGTCTTTCTGTTTTCAAGGAATTGATTATAAACATCTTCCTTATTATTAAAGATGAAACCCTGGATCAGGGGCCGGGCTGCGAAAGGGAAAATGCAAAGGGCCATCATATTGGTGATAAGCTGCATCGGATCAATATCCCGGATGGTGCCTTTCTTTATTTCATTCTGGATGACATTCAGCACAAAATCGGGGTTCATTCCGGTAGAACGGATCAATTCAATAATACGCCCCGGGTTGCGGTGGATTTCATGCAGGATGAACAGCGGGATCTGCGGATAGTTTTGTAAAGCGCTGATATAGGCATGAACGAAGGTCCTGATCTTTTCATCAAAAGGAGCTTCGGAGGCGAATATTTTCATCAGGTCCGGGACCATTTTCCCGAAAGCTTCATTAAAAACCCCTTCAAACAGCCTGTCTTTACTGCGGAAGTAGTAATGCAGCAGCGCTTTATTAATCCTTGCTTCGGTAGCGATCATCTGCATGGTGGCCCCGTCGAAGCCTTTGTCGAGGAACACTTTCCTTGCTGCTTCAAGGATCAGGCGTTCTGTTTCGGTGTATTGAGATGCCATCTAACTAATCAGTTTAACCATTTTATTTAACCATTTGGTTTAATCGATCGGACAAAAGTAAACTATATTTTAATTCATGTCAAGTGTTTTTTCATAATTTTGCCAAAAAATAAAGAGATGAAAAGAAATCTTTCAGCCATCCTTATCATCATTCTGTCGATTGTTTTTATTGCAGGGTGTTCCAAAACACCGGAGCAAAAAATAGCCGGTACCTGGAAAGTGGAAGATGTCAAGTTTGAATCGGTCAAACCGGTAGATCAGCAGCAGGTAGAAGCTTCAAAGAAAAGCGCTCAGCAGGTTTCATACGAACTCTTTGAGGACAAAACAGCGAAAATCCGTGCCGGTTCAACGATCATGGAGGGGACATGGAGTTATAAAGAGGAAGAAGCCGGGGTGTATATGTCGTTTAAAGATTCTTATCAGACCTCCCTGCTTGGGAAATATGAAGACGGCAAACTGATCAATATTGCCACAAGGCCTGACATGACCATTACGACCATCTTTGCCAAAGAAAAATAGGTTTTAAGTTTTCTTTAATTCGGTGAGGAAAACTTCATCGCGAAAAAGATCGCTTCGAGCTGCCGCAGGAAATTCTTCTTATCATCATTAGGATTATAAACATACCCGTCGAGGGTCATGACTTTATTGTCGGCAGGATTAATAAAAGTATAGCTGACGAACACGCCACCCATAAAATCGTTTTCCACCTCCCAGATGCCTCGGGTTTCTAACGCATAACCCCCTGGAAAATATGTGATGGTATCGAAAACCGGAGGAATATATTCCTCGGAGACCTTCATAAATGACAAAGGGGATGGTCCCGGGACATATTGCATAGTGACCAGGTTCCGCCATTTGATGACATGACGCGGATCGAAGACCGATTGATCCCGGTAGTCGGCTGAGTAGACCATAATGCCAAGTTCCACATCCTGCCTGGCTTTGGTCACTTTATGACGAATCCACATGAATCCGGGGGCTTCGCCGGCTTTATAAAAACCACCGGGAAAAGGCAAGGATATTCCGAATTTTTGTTCCACCTCGCGGGAAAGATCCATATTAACCGATAACTGGCTGATATTGAGGGTCCGCTGCCTTTCCAAGGCAATAAACATTTCCATGAATGTTGCCTTCATCCGGGCCAATTCAATGTAAAAAGTGGATAAATCGGGTGCCGTAATCCTGATAACCCGTTGAGGCACTGCCCACACATCTGCATTTGTTTCCGATTTAACACCGGCTGCCTGTGGGTTGATGTCAGCTATAAAAATGTTGTGGTACTTCTGGAAAAGGTCTGAAAAGTTTTCGTCGGCGACATTGATAAGGTCAAAATAAGGTTCGGGCTGCGTCAAAGCCGGCATCTGAGCCGCAAAAACGGCCCGTATCGAATCGCCCAAAGCGCTTTCCCACTGTGCTTTATCATTGGTCACGACTAAAAGCTCGTTCACGGCGCCAATCGACTTCTTTTTGCCGGGATCATCAAACTGGCAGGAATAAAAGGAGATCACAGCCATCACCATTACGACAGAATAGTTGAATAGTTTCAGAGGGTTCTTTTTCATGACATGAAAGCTTATATATCGAAATTAGAGATTATTTGCTGAATATCAGCCGTTCTTCGCGATTTTCAACTTCTGTCCGACCTGGAGTTTTGTCGAACTTCCCAGGTTATTCCATTTCCTGATATCTTCAACCGTCACGCCTTTGTATTGCTGGGCAATATCCCACAAGGTATCCCCTTTTTTCACCGTATGATAAATATACGTAACATCATTACCCGATGATGCGCTGCCGGCGGTATGAGCGGGAAGGGTTTTGGTGCCGGAAACCTTCAACTTCTGGTTCGGGTGGATCATGTTCGACGAGAGGTTATTCCATTTCTTCAGATCGTCGACCGAGCAATAGTGTTTCTGGGCGATAATGGCGAGGCTCTCACCGCTTCTGACCGTATGGAATTCCGGAACCGGCTGCACAGCCGGTTCCGGAGTGGCTGGCTGTTTTTTTTCTTCCGCGACGGGAGGATCACTGGCCGGTTTTGCTGCTTTGGAGGTGGAAGGAGACGAAGGCGTGGTGGAGGCATACCCGGATGATGGCATAATGATAAGTTGCTGTCCCGGATGGATCATCGTGCCTTTCATATTGTTCCACTGTTGTATCTGTTTGACGTTTACGCCGTATTTCCGGGCGATAAGGCCAAGGCTTTCCCCGGTTCTGACCGTGTGGTACTGCCTGTCGGTGGCTTTCTTGATTTCGGAGATCAATTTTTCTTTTTCCAGGCCGCTCCGGCTTTTATAATTATAAATTGCCTGTTCATTTTCAGCGAATTTCATTGTCAAATCGCGCGGCAACCTCAAACTGAATGTTTTCCCATTATACGCCGGAATAAGATCCGATTTAAAGATGGGATTCAGGAAAGCCAGCTCCTCCCTTGAAATGTTCAGAAACTCGGATATTTGGTCGAAAGCCAGCGGCTGGGTCACGACCACGGTATCGATTCCATTGTAAAGTATTCCCGGATCCAGCGGATAAAGATTATGTTCGGGGGCATAGCTCATGACATAATTCACTGCAATAAAAGCGGGGACATAGCCTCTTGTTTCTTTGGGCAGAAAGGGCCAGATGGCCCAGTAATCTTTAAGTCCGCCCGCCCGGCGGATGGCTTTGGTGACATTTCCGGCACCCGAGTTATAGGCAGCCATCACGAGGTTCCAATCGCCGAACATTGCATAGAGATCGCGCATATGGCGGCATGCGGCGTCAGTGGCAAGGTAGGGGTCGAACCGGTCGTCGGTCAGCGAGGTGACCTTCAGCCCGTAAAGTTTTCCCGTATGGTACATAAACTGCCACAATCCTTTGGCGCCGGCGCGGGAACCTGCGGTAGGGTTGAGGGCCGATTCGACTATGGCCAGGTACTTCATTTCGAGCGGGATATCATATTTATCCAGGTATTCTTCAAAGAGTGGGAAATAGATCTCTTTCAATCCCAAGACCTTAGATGTCAGCATCCGCTTTCTGACAGCATATAGTTCAATAAAAGATTTTACAGATTCATTATAAGTAAGGTCAAGAGGCGTTTCCTGGTCCAGTTTTTCAATTCTCGCTTTATACACCGAATCGGGATAAACCGGTACATGACCGTTGGGAAAATCATAGACGTTCAGGATGGCCGTATCTGTATTAAAAAAATACTCCTTGAAAAAAGGGATTGAAGTTAGGCTGTCAAGCATCCCGATCGTCACCGATTCATTCACGATCTTCTCTGCCTGGCTGGCGTCATTGATCAATTGTATTCCCGCCGGGCTGAGTGTGTCGGCAGTAGTAAGGCTGTCCGGCATATTTATCGCGCTGGTTTTCGTTTCCTGCCCGGATACGGAAAAAGTAAAGCAGGTCAATACAATGAACGGGAAAGCAAGGGAAAATAGTCGTAAGAATCTCTTCTTAAATAAATTAACAGCCATCAATGTCGTTTTTAATGCTTTTGGCTATAAAAATAACCAACGAATACCCGGCAGTGGGGTATTGAAGTGCAGAAATATTAACACGGCAAAGTTAAGAAAATTGCGTGCAGTGAGGATAAAATAACGGGTGGTTGATCACAGATTTTTATCTTGAAATAATGAATTTTCCTGCCCCTTCAACTTTTTTATCGCTGCTGAAGGTAATCCAGTAAATGCCTGCGGGAAAACCTTCAAGGTTCAGCCTGATCTCTCCATTATTCTTATAATACTCGTTTGCATAAAGAAGAACACCCATTGAATTATACAGGGACACGGAAATTTCCTCAATGGACTTTTCCTTTCCGGGAATAACCACCAGGTGATCTGCAGCAGGATTTGGGTAAATATTGAAACCTGTTTCCGTATTGAGGCTTTCTAAGCCTACAGTTGTACAATCTTCATTTGAGAAATCACTTTCACACAGATCCGTATCGCTTTGCCACAAGGCAGTGACCTTGAAGCAATACATATTTCCTTCGGTCACCCCTTCCTGGCGAAAGGGCATTTCCGTCGTGAAGGCAATTAACACATAATCATCGTTGTTAATTGCGCGATAAACATTGAATCCGTATCCTTCCCTGTCTGCCGGCATTTCCCAGTATAATTCAATAGCTTGGGGATATTCAAGTGAATAAAGGCCATATGGCGCTCCACAGGTACGATAAATATGGATGTTATCAATATTCCAGCCGGTGATATCGGACGAATGGCTGCCTTCGGCCAGGAATCTGACTTTGAAAACACTGTTCATAATTTCGGAAGTGATATCAATATGTTTGGGGGCCCAGCCAAAGCTGCCATCTGCGTTGGAGTAACCGGCCACCGTGATCCACGATTCGTCATTCCAATTCCAGACCTGTACATTCATATTTTCTAAACCTGAAGGAGGAAAATTGGTGGTAAGCCTCAGGTCGAAATCCAGCCAGATCTTCCCCTCGGTCATTCCGAGGGCAGTCAGGCAGTAGCTTTCCAATGCCAATGCATAGTTATTCTGAATCGGATTCCATGCAAATTTTGCAGCAGGAGCCGGATGGCCCTGGGTGCTGCTAATGGTCCAGTTTTCCCCTTCGGTAATCCAGAAATTATCTTCGAAAGTTCCCGCATCCCATGATTCTGTAAAATCCAATTCAAAGCAATACCCAATACTGATCACTGCTGGACCGTCCGACACCGATTCTGCGGTATCACCCGGATAGCCATAGGGAGTAAGATCATAGACTGCAGTCACCGTATATTCATGCCAGCCCGGAATTATACCTTCTTCAACAAATCCCTGTGGCGTATAAACTCCCGGCGGATCGTGCGGCGTGTAAGCTAAGATTTCCTGGTCCTTGTATATGTTATACCCCAGCAAACCTAATGGTAATTGCCCTGATGGCGGACAGCAGGTATCTGACGGTGGATACCAGCTTAGGAAGGATGCATCATCCGGGGCACTTGCCAGGAGGCTATCCGGTGGGATTAGATATTCGCTTGTGAAGACATAATAATCACCTTCGGACAAGCCATCTGTATAGTGCGCTTTTACTCCTGCAGTATAGCTTTGTCCGTAAACAAGGCGATCGAAGTTACAGGTAGTTTCCATTGTTGTGTCAATTATTTCGTCATTCAGATAAACATAGAAATCGAGGTAATCAGCCGGCGGATACGGGACCTGGATCAAAACGTTGTCGATGGCCCAGATTGCAGTTCCATCAGCATTCTGAGCTTGAAAAGAAAACATGACTTGTTCCGGGCCATCTGGCCCGCAGAATGCTTCCAGGCCGATGGTCAGCATCTCCCAGCCAGGATATGGCATCATTTGCCAATACGTTTCCCATGTATCTCCTCCGTCGGTTGACCAATTAATAAAGGCAAGGGCTCCCGAAAAACCGTCATAATAGCTGTCAAAAGTCAATTCATACCCTTCGCTTTCCCTCAGGTCCATTGGTGGAGTGATCAGGAAATTACTGGACCCGACAGGAGTCCCACAGGAGATGGCATAAAAGCTGCTCCAGTCTGGGATTGTGAGACAACCGGTGCTGCTGTCCGTCCGGTACCAGCCACCTTCTTCCGGAATTTTCTGCCAGCCGGCCGGAGGGAATTCCGGATCCTCAAAGTCTTCATCCAGGGCGGTGATCAAAGGCTTGCACCAGGTTGCCTCAAGTGAAACCGGATCAACATAAAGGCAGGATGGAGGATAGAAGGGGGGATTTTGCTGCGCCTTTGGATTTTGAGGCATCAGGAAGAGGAGAACCACAATGCCCGTGAAATAGCGTGATAAATTCTTCATAACCCTTGGCTTTGGATAATTACTATAAGACATGAATATAACCAGAACAGTTGCACGGCTTTAATATAAAATAAGGTTGAACCGACGGCTTTAGTCGTCGGACTACCTATAAAAAGTGAATATTCGACTTATGAGATATCCTCATAGGATTTGGTGTTCCGACGGGTAAACCTGTCGGTTATGGGGTCATTGCGTCGGGTAAGTAGCTTCCCGTTCGGCGGCTTTGCGGTCCCATTCGGGGACTACTTCTTTCAGGAAGGCCTGTTTTTCGGCTTCAAGTTGTGCCATGTCAAGGCCAATGAAAGCCTGGGCTTTTTCCTTGGTGGCAATATCGGGGTAAGGGATCTCCTCATTATGGCCAAGGGAAGCGAGGAGGCGGGCCAGTTTGATCCGGCCGTCCTGGGCGATATTGATGCCGGTGGAAACGACCCGGCCAATTTCCACGGGAGCATGGAAGGATGCGCCATGGCTGGCGGCAGCGTAGTCCCAGCGCCACTGGGCGTGGCGGATATCCATCAGGATCGGTTTCATCTGTTCTTCCGATGCGCCCAGGTCCCATGCTTTTTTGGCCTCCACATGTGCCCTGACGAGCAGTTCTTCGAGTTTATCGCGGTTCTCGATAATTTTATCCTGGCGGTCATAGACGTTTTTGATCAGGGTTGTGGTTTTCTCGCGGTGACATACGGCGCAGGATGCTTCCACGTTGTTCAGCGGGCTCTGGAGGTGGTGGTCGGTAAATTTCTGCCCGCCTTCGCTTTTATAGGGCATATGGCAATCGGCGCAGGAGACGCCCCGTTCGGCGTGAATGCCGGTCATATACACTTCCCAGTCGGGGTGCTGGGCTTTCAGCATCGGCGCTTTGCTGAGGGCATGGGTCCAGTCGGTAAACATAAACGAATCATAATAGCGTTCGATATCTTCCGCAGTATATCCGT
>ENA-UOWO01002128-UOWO01002128.1-activated-sludge-metagenome-genome-assembly--contig:-NODE-2128-length-25055-cov-13.088480_pt1 | contig 25055 bp, 28 predicted proteins | sample MGYA00238148_ERZ761564 | MGnify/ENA primary metagenome ERZ761564 (study PRJEB28885, sample SAMN05720194) | activated sludge metagenome | isolation source: Anaerobic digester | place: USA... | reverse complement strand
TTTTTGACGCTGAGGTCAATAAAAATCTTTTGACACACTTTTTTGAACAATCCCGATAAAATCGCACTCAAACTATCCAAAATAAGCAGCCCTCAGTTTTGAACGTAATTAACATTCAATCAAATCAATTCCTCCATCCCCAACACCCGCTCATAAATCCCCTTCACCTGCGTATCCCCGAACCCATACACCCCCGCTTTTTGCCCAAAAGCCGCAAAAACCACATTGAAATCTTTGGGGGTATGTTGTAGAATATCCGCGATCAATTGCTCTGGGCGACCCAATTGACCCTTGACGGGGAAACGATCTACCTGTGCCTGACACACTTCTGGCAAATGCCGAAAACAAGGGGAGGGCAGGTGAGACAGGGTCAACAAACGTTCAAAATTTCCTGAGCGGTAAGCCTCCCATAGCTTGATGCCCAGATCCAAATCATTGGATTCAAAAGAAACCCGCTGGGCAAAACTCTGCGCCAATAACGCCGGATCGGACGCCCCAAAGCCCCGCCAATGATCTACGCCCGCATCCATGACCGGGAAAACCCTTCTGATGCGGCCACCTTGCCATTCTTCACCGAGTAGCGAGAGCAAAAACCACATGTTCGTTTGGCAAAACAAATCGTCTTCGAACCAGAGGCAAATTTCAGCATCTTTAGGCAAGCGCAACATTTTATCCATTTCACTCACCACGTTCTGGTAATAGCGATCCCGCTGCTCGCCATAGGTTTGGGCGATGTAACTGGCGCGGATGCCCCAAAAGGTATCCAGACTATTGGCCTGAACCGGGCCGTCTATCAGGGCTTCTCTACAAATGATGAGTTCTCCGGGGATGTTGCTTTGGGCAAAAGTATGGGCAAGGCTGTCGCCGTTGAGAATATGGAAGATCATATTTTTGTTTGGATTTTTTTCAAAAATAAAATAAAAATAGGATTTTTGAAGAAATATTTAAGACTCTTTTTTTCAAAAATTTAAACAAACGCTAAATCTACTACCGATGATTGCATTTTTCAAAAAATTGCTGCAACGTTTTAACCCTACGCCCACACCGGAATTCATTGCCCAACAATTGCGCAAACCCCAAGGGGTATTTGCCAAAACCATTGGAGAGCGCATGAACGAAAGCAACCGCAGTTTGTACCGGCTGGTTTTGCAACACCTGGAATTACATCATGGCGATCAGGTACTCGAAATAGGTTTTGGCAATGGCCATTTTTTTAAAGAGGTTTTGCACAAAGCAGAAAAGCTCAAGCTCTACGGGATTGACTATTCCGCTGCAATGGTCAAAGCAGCACGCAAAAACAACCTGGACTTGATTCGTCAAGGACTGCTTGACCTGCAAATGGGCAGCAGTGATCAATTGCCTTACGCCGCTGGGCTTTTTGATGTAGTGTTTTGTATCAATGTGATTTATTTCTGGGATAAACCCTTTGCCCATTTGCAAGAGATTGGACGGGTGATGAAGCCGGGTGCCAGGTTTTACGTCGGCATTAGGACAAAAGAAATTATGGAAAAACTACCTTTCGTCACGCCACTTTTCAATCTAAGGGATGTGGAAGAAATCCAGCACATTTTTGCCGAATGTGGTTTTGAATTGATCCACACCCAGGAGGAAAACGAGCCTCCAGTCACCCTTTACGGCGCTACCTACGACATGCAAGGCATGTGTTTGGTTTTTGAAAAAAAAGCATAAAAATCCCCGTCTACTTCTGTTTTTTTTGCGCCGCCAGCCCTTCATTCTCCACAATACGTTGTTGAATGATGCGCCCCAAAAGCTCGCTTGGCAGGGGCTTCCCATATGGCAATTGGACTGCGGATGGGGAAAACTTGTAGTCTTTCAACTCCGCCCGAAACTGCTCCAAAGTTGATGCATTCGCAGTGATGAAACTGTAATGTTTGGCAAAGCACGCAAAGCCCACCAAGTTGCCCAGGTACTTGTACATCGGCATTTGGTAGCTGATCACTTCCTGTGCCATTGGGGGAATTTGACTCCGAATGAACTGACGGAGTTCCTCTAGCGCTGCTTGTTTGTCGGCGGCTTGCAGTGCAATGTATTCGTCGACGGATTTGTAGTCGGTTTTAGCCATTTTGATCGCTTGAAAAAGTGGAACAATTATTAGTTGAAGTACAGACCATGTTCGGCCATTGCTGCCTTGATTTTGGTGAGGGCATTGGGGCCTACACCGTGCAATTTGGCGAGCTCCGTTTCCCGAAATCGGCAGCAATCTTCTAGGGTGTTGATGCCGGCGCTTGCCAGGGCGCGTTGAGCAGGTTGGCCGAGTTTAGGGGGTAGCGGAATTCGCTCAGTTTTCAATTTGACCAAACATTGCATATCCTTTCCTGCATAAATTTCCAGGCAATAACCTTGTGGATCAAGATCGGGGGTTTGTAACAAACGCTCAAAAGTTCGGCCAATTTCCCCCAGGTCTTTCAGGTAATCGTGGAGTGTAATCCCCAGATAAGCTCCTTTTTGAATGGTAAAACGATCCAGCCCTAGTGCTTCCGCTTCACCGGCATTCAGTTCGGTAGCCGCAGCCAGATAATGAATTCCACCATTGTCCTGACCGTGGGAGAGCCCAAAATGCTGGCGCTCTTCTTTGCGGTCGAGTTGCCCATGCAAGGTTTGGAAGGCGGCCAGCACACCGTCCGGGAATGAGCTGGCCGCCACACAACAAACGGCTATTTCTTTGTCAAAAACAATCGTATTCATCACTTTTCGTTTTGTCTTTCGAACAAAGATAAATTGTTTTAAATAACACCATGCGTGATGAATCCGCCAAGATAAGGGGGGGATTGCGCCAGTTTTTTGTTTTAAAAATGCAAGAACCTGTTTTATGTAATCTGCTTTTGATATTTTTACCGAACAATCAATTCAAAAACACCCAATGGAAAAGATGGATCATTTTTATCTCGATCAGGAAGAGCCCATCAAAAGTTGTCTGTTGGCCTTGCGGGAAATCATCCTTCGACAAAACCCGGAAATCAGTGCTACCTGGAAATACGGCATGCCCTTCTTTTGTTTCCGTGGCAAGATGTTTTGTTATCTTTGGATACACAAAAAATTAGGGCAGCCCTATCTCGGAATTGTGGAAGGCAAACATTTTGAGCAGCCTTTTTTGCTCCAGGAAAAACGTTCCCGAATGAAAATTATGCTCTTTGATCCCAATGAAGATTTACCATTGGAGACGATTGAATCGATCCTGCAACAAGCGCTCAAGTTGTATCAAAAATGAAACATCCAAATTCGGACCTATTTCTTGATGGAGGATTTGGTGGATTTTGAGATTGTGCCAGTGATTTCTTTAACCGCTTTACCACGCCCTTAGTAGTGACAATTCAAAATAAAACGGCAAAGTTGGGTTGTCTTTAAAATTCCGGGCATAAGCCTTTCCCAATTTCAGCGCCAGCATATTCCCTCCGAATGAATACCCCACCTGGCCACCAAATTTGAAATTACCTCCCGTAGCTCCAATCCAGCCGTTGTAAATGCCGGGGTAGTTTTCCTGCAAAAAATGGTGCTTTACGTTTGTGGCCAAAGTTTGGTCGTAATGGGCCTCAGCAGCGAAGGTCCATTTTGCCCCAAAATAGCCCAATGTAGCCGTCAAATCCACTCCGGTACTGAACAATCTGGCAACATTGGAGTCGAAACGGCGGATGATGAAGCCCGGCTTTACGCCCAGTGAAAGATGCCCGCTGTGCCAAAGCTCGCTTTGTACCGAAAAGCGCATTTTCCAATCATCCAGCAAATCCTGACCAAAGGAAGAAGACAAGTCGACAGCCAGGAAAGTCTGGAGCTTCCAGGGCAAGCGCTGGCCGTAAGACAGACCCATCACTGTTGCATAATCGGCGCCGAATTTGGCGGCCATAAAATGGTTTTGCTGATCCCGAACTTGCCCCCAGTTGAGGTCTTGGGCGTATAATCTCAGGGAAAAAACGATCAACAGAGCAGGGATGATGATGAAGCGATATTTCATTTCAATTCATTTAAATAAGTGAGTGATTTGGAGTAAACATTGTCCCAACCGAAGTGCAACATTTCGTGACCAGCGCCTTTGATGGCTTCAATTTGAACTTTGGGGTAGGGCGCTGCTACCGTTTTGGCCCATTCCAGCTGATAAGCCTGGTTCAATTCGCTGTAGAGGAACAAAATTTTCGTGGGGTATTGCTGCAGGTTTGTGGTAAAGTCAAAGCCCCGTTGTTCTGCATTATCGATCAATGCAGAAAAGGCCACTGCTCCATTGCGCCAGAAAGGATATGGCCCGGCATTGCCGATGGTGTTGCCGGGAGCGTTTTCAAAACTGCCAAAAAAGGAAGCTTTGTAATCCAGGATTTCGTGTTCGTTCCGGCCCGCAAAAAATTGCTCGGGGTACAAGGCGTTGTTGAGGGCTTCCGAAAACAGTTTGATCTGGTTCGACCGGCTGAGGTATTCTTCCGTTTGCGTCCAAGTGAAGCCTCCCGGTTCGGCCAATACCACCCCGCTGATTTTGTCGGGGTATTGATTGACAAAAGCGGTAGCGAGCATAGCGCCCCAGGAATGCCCCATAAGGAAGACTTTTTGGGTGTTTACCTTTTGAAAATGCTCAATCAATTTCCCCAAATCGTCGATCATCAGCTGGATGGCGTCGGCACCTGCAAAAACACTGCGGTCTACCCGTTGGGACAATCCGGTGCCCCGCTGGTCGTAAAAAATGACGAAATAGCCTTTGTTGGCAAACACTTTGGCCTGGAGCAGTGAGCGGTAATCACCACCCGGCCCGCCGTGGATCAGCACCAACAAAGGGTCAGTTGCTTTACCGAAGGTTTCCACATGGAGCAAAGTGCCATTGATGGCCAACTGCGGTAGGGTAGGGTCTTGATCCACCGTTTTGGGGACGAGCAGACCAGGGGTAGCCGGATCTTCCATCTTGCAGGAAAGCAGGCTGAATAAAAGCGCAAAAATCAATAGTCGATTCATGTCTAGAGGTGATTTTTTCTGCAAAAGAAGTCGTTTGAAGGGTTGAAAGCGTCGCTGCGGGTAAGGGCGGACTTGTTTGTGGAGCGGGGTATAACTAAATACCTTAATCGCATTAGGTTGCAACACTTGGAACTTTCTCTTGCAACCACATGTATTAAAGGATCGGACAAAAAGAACATCCTCAAACCATGAAAGTACTGATCACTGGCAGCAGCGGCCACCTTGGAGAAGCCTTAGTGCGCACCCTGAAAGACTTGAATCATGAAGTACTCGGCATCGACCTGCTTCCCTCTCCCTTTACCGATCAAGTGGGTTCCATCGCCAACCGTTCATTTGTTGCACAATGTATGCAGGGCGTAGAGGTAGTTTTGCATACTGCCACTTTGCACAAACCACATGTTGCTACCCATTCTCGAAAAGACTTTATTGATACCAACATCACGGGAACCCTGAATTTGTTGGAAGAAGCCGTTTTAGCTGGTGTGAAAAGTTTTGTGTACACCAGCACCACCAGCACTTTTGGAGACGCACTAACACCCGCAGCAGGGCTTCCCGCTGCCTGGGTGACTGAAGAAGTTGTGCCCATCCCCAAAAATATTTATGGTGTAACCAAAACTGCGGCAGAAGACCTTTGTCAACTATTTCACCGCAACCAGGGCCTTCCCTGCATCATCCTCAAAACCTCGCGGTTTTTTCCAGAAGAAGATGACCAAAAAGAACTCCGACAAACCTACGATGACACCAATGCCAAAGCCAACGAGTTGTTGTACCGCAGAGTAGATGTTGAAGATGTAGTCAGTGCACACCTCCTGGCTATTGAAAAAGCCGAGACCATCGGGTTTGGCAAATACATCATCAGTGCTACTTCACCCTTTACCAAAGCTGAACTCCTGGATTTGAATACGGATGCTCCTGCGGTCGTAAAACGATTGTTCCCGTTCTACGAAGCACTTTATGCGAAACAAGACTGGAAGATGTTCCCCAAAATTGGTCGGGTCTACGTCAATGATTTGGCGAGAAAAGAACTGGGCTGGGCACCTAAGTATGATTTTGCCCATGTTTTGGATTGTTTAAAGAACGGGAAAAACATCTTTAGCCCATTGACCTATACTTTGGGCAAAAAGGGATACCATCAGCTGACATTTGAGGAAGGGCCGTATCCGGTGTGAAACTCAGCGTCTTGCTATATATACAGTATAACAACTCAGTTGCGAATTTGGTGGGTTTGACTTAATTTCGCTAGGATTACAAAAAAACGTCACTCTGTATACCTCAATAATGAATGATGAAAAGATACAATATACCTGTAATTGTAGTAATTTTTATGTTGACATTAAGCTCTTGTGCAACCCTGTTCAACTCAAAGCGCTCAAGGTTGCGGATAATCGCAGATGAACCCAAGGAAATAAGCTTTGACAAGGACACATTAAACAAATTTAGAACAGAAAATCAATTGGATCCAAACAGAGACAAAAGTCTCCTCAATCACAATCCCAATGAAAAACATTCCAATATTTTGAAAATTACCCCTTTAAAAATCACTGGATTCGTTAACCCCTCAATTGAGATCAGCCATGAAACAAGAACCGGAAAAAGCTTTTCTACCCAGTTTATGGCTTCCTATTTATTGCCATCGAGTGTATGGAACCTCGGCACGGGCGTTAATCCAGGCGTCAAAGGACTTAGAGTGGCAGTAGAAGAAAAATTTTATCTCAAAAGATCCGCTCCTTTGGGTCGTTATGTTAGCGTTGAGTTTAACTACCTGAAAAACCAATACAAAGACATCTGGTATTTTGGCGTAGCAAATATTTATGCAGATTCGACTTCTTTCAACAACTATCCCGACACTTTTGGGGTAAAAAAACAAACCTTTAGCCTTAATTTTAAATTTGGCCATCAGGTGATCGTTAAAAGACTAGCATTTGATTATTATGTTGGATTTGGGCTTAAGTACAGAGATGTAACTCATTTTGATCGAATCAATCCAAGTGACGAAATGGAAATTCCACGGCATCCAAATGTGCACTATTTTAAAAATCTTGAAGGAAAATCCTGGACGGTAAGTATTCCGCTGAACCTCAGGATTGGATGGACATTTTGACCAACACCATGCAAACTCCTCAACTCCTCAGCAACCCAAAATAAGCCGAAGGCGTTTCCCCCACCACTGCTTTAAAGTACTTGTTGAAAGTAGATTTCGAATTAAACCCACACTCAAAAGCCAGTGCCAGGAGTGAATAATGCTGCTTGTCGGGTTGCGCAGCCAGATTGATGAACGCCTCTACCCGCAAAGTATTGATGTAATTGTAAAAATTCTTCCCCACTTTTTCATTGATCACCTGCGATAGGCTATTGGCGTGAACATCCAGCAAAGCAGCAAGCTCGTTAAGGGTGAGTTCGTTATTTTTATATATCTCCTCTTTTTTCATCAACAATACCAGTCTTTCAAAAAGTGCATCCGATGCGTCGGATTTTAAACCCGATTTGGCGTATCGAATAGGAACAGGGCCCGATTCGGGCACCATTTTGCTGCCATCCCAGGCTGTAAGCTTGGATTCAAAATGGCTACTAAAGACGGGAGCCTGATTGATACCCAAAATACCGATCAAAATTACCAAAAGGCTAACGCCTGAAAAAATAACCCCATCGTCAAAAACAAGCACCAGCAACCAGATGGCGGCAAGGCCAATTGACAGGTATTGTAGCCATTGCAAATGCCACTTTTCGAGACTCAGTTGGCTGCGTCGAATCAACACCAAAGACCCAACTACATAAGCGATACCAGACAGGATAATGAGGATGATTTGGGTGAGGCTGTACCACTCGTAGCCCACACCATGATTGCTAAAAACTTCGATCTTTTCTTTTCCCGATAGCGCATAGAATGGGGTGGCCAATCCAATCAGCAGGATAAAAGGGATAAAATGAGGTAAAACCAGTTTCAGATTCAGCTTCTTTTGTGTCGTCAAGGCCAGTACATAAAAATAAAGCAAGACCCCATGTAACAAAGGCAGGGCAAAGCCCAGACCCAATAAATGGGGATATTGATAGGAGATTTTAGCATAATCCAGGTAATGAAGCACTTGATGCAAACCCATCACCACCATCCAAATGCTGAGCATCCGATCAGCAAATGACGGATTTCTTTTAAGCAAAAGCAAGGTAAACAGGTAAAAGGAGGTAAAAATTCCGAACAGGTACAACATGGAAAATTTATTTTTATCTAGGGGGTTACTTATCACTGATGTAAATTGTGTGCATCTACCCTTATCCCGGTTTAACATGCGCTAAAAAAACGAAAAATGGCCAACAACCGCATTCATACGATATTGACTTATTGCATTGCCATGGTTTGGATGGCAAACGGACTTTTTTGTAAAGTACTGAACCTGGTTCCCCGACACGAACAAATCGTGGCCAGAATTTTAGGGGAGACCTATGCAAGGCCATTGACGCTTACGATTGGACTTGCTGAAATCGGCATGGCCATCTGGGTTTTGAGCAGGATCAAACCCCGTTTAAATGCAGTTTTACAAATGGCAGTTGTGGCGATCATGAACACGCTTGAATTTTTTATGGTACCCGACTTATTGTTATGGGGTAAACTCAATGCTTTTTTTGCATTTTTGTTCGTGCTGCTCATTTATTACCATGAATTTCATTTGTACAAAAAATCCTGACATGCTTTCATCCCTCAAAAATCATCCATTTGCAGTTGAAGCATTTTTTGAAAGTTCACTGGTGTTGACCTTTGCCGTGCAGAAAGAACAATTGCAAAACTTGATACCGGCGTGTTTGGAATTGGATACCTTTCAGGACAAGTGGGCCTTTGTGGCAGTGGCCATGGTTCAAACAAAAGACCTGCGGCCCAAGGGGTTTCCGAAATTTATGGGCAACGATTTTTTCCTAATTGGGTACCGCGTTTTTGTTCGGTACACCACCAACGCAGGAAAAAACCTGAGGGGATTGTACATTCTTAAATCAGAAACCGATCAAAAGAAGATGGAAGTGATGGGCAATATGTTTACTCATTACAATTACACTACCACCGACATCAGCAAAACGGAACAAGAAAGCACTATTGAAATAAAATCGGGCAAATCGAATTTCAACATACTTTTGAGCAAGGAGGAAGATGCCATTCCCTTGCCGCCGGAATCGCCATTTTCAGACTGGAAAGAGGCCAGACGATATGCAGGGCCACTGCCCTTTACTTTTACCTACAACTCAAAGACCGCAGAAGTATTGATCATCGAAGGAGTAAGGCAAAACTGGACACCAGTACCGGTGCGCGTGATGGATTACCACTTCTCTTTTCTGGATTCACTCCAGCTTAAAAACCCCGCTTTAGCCAATGCATTTATCATCCGTAACATTCCCTATTATTGGAAAAAAGGAAAAATAGAAAAATGGAAACAATGAGAAAACCCTTCCAGGGCGTGCTCAACATTGTACGCTTCAATTGGCATTTTTATGTTTTTGCCTTTGCACTGGTGTTGGGGCTATTTTTTGTGGCCCAATACTTTGCCCCACCTTTACGGACGGTGCTCATCGGCGTGGGTATTTTGGCTACAGCTTCAACCCTCATTTCACTATTGGCCTCCTTCTATGTATACGACCTGGCGGGACTTTACAATTTCACCTGGTTGGACCAGCAAAATGCCACAAACACCGTGGTAAACATCAATGCTGGTTTTGATGAAACAAGTACCTTGCTAAAAGCAAAATTCAAGCAGGCGGAACTGATTGTACTTGATTTTTATGACCCCTCGAGACACACTGAAATTTCCATCAAAAGAGCAAGAAAAGCCTATCCGCCGTTTCCCGGGACTCAACAAGTTGAAACCGGAAATTTACAACTGCTGGATGATTCAGTCGATAAAATATTTGTCATCTTGTCTGCGCACGAAATCAGGGATGAAAGTGAAAGGCTTACTTTTTTCAAAGCCTTGAAAAGAGCCATCAAACCCGCTGGGCAAATATACATCATCGAACATTTGCGAGATGTTCCCAATTTTTTGGCTTACAACATCGGCTTTTTTCACTTTTATGCCAAATCAACCTGGCTTAAAACTTTCAGGGATGCAGGGCTCAACCTCAAACAGGAAATAAAACTAACCCCTTTTATCTCGAACTTTATACTCGATAAAAATGGAAATACACTTTAAAATAATTGGCATCGTGCTGATGGCCCTGGCGTTTCTTCATGCCATTTTTCCAAAGTTTTTCAACTGGGACAAAGAACTCGCGGCATTGAGTTTGATCAATCGACAAATGATGGTCGTGCATACGTTTTTTATTGCCTTGATCGTGTTTTTAATGGGACTGTTGTGCCTGAGTTCCGCACACGAACTCATGGAAACCAATCTAGGCAAGAAAATAGTTTTGGGTTTGGGCATATTCTGGTCAATCCGGCTTTTTGTGCAATTTTTTGGCTACTCAGCCGACCTTTGGAAAGGAAAAACTTTTGAAACGACCGTACACATTTTATTCACTTTGCTTTGGATTTATTTAAGTGTCTTTTTTTTGAGCACGTATTTTAATTGACGAATTGAACAGGTGTGGGAACGGGTTAATTGCGGCATTTTTTGTAACTTGTAGCATGCCGGGTAGAAATATCAACAACACATCAAGCTTATATTCCTATGGAAAACAAGTTCAGCGACTCAACACCCCAACGCCCGGAGGGGCATAGAATGTTAAATGCGCCGCTCGTAGAAATGGACCTGCATAAATTCATTGCCCAAATCAAGAGCGAAAAAACATGGATAGAGGGTAAACACAACTCAATTACAATTTTTAAGTCTGCACTTTTGCGTATCGTATTAATGGGTCTGCGTGCAAATGACGAATTGAAACCCCATACAACGAATGGCGTTATTTGTGTACAGGTTTTACAGGGGCAAGTAAAATTTATCACAGAAGAGCATACTGCCACGATTGAAGAAGGACAAATGATTGCTTTGCAAGAGAACATCTCTCATGGTGTATTGGCCCTGACAGAAACCTTCTTTCTACTTACAGTGGCAATGGCTAAAGATGAATAATCAGGGCAAAGGGTATTTATTTGACTTTAAAAACCTCCTCAAACCACTTCGTTTTTACTGCAAACACCGTCCCGTGCCGCAGCCCTGCCGGAAAACTCACCTGCTCCGAAACATCCTCCCAGGTTTTTAAATCACTCGAACGCACGGCGCCGTATTTCTTCTCGGTATATTTGTCAAAATACACCATCCAGTGTTTTTTGATTTTCAGCACGGTCGGGCCTTCAGCCCAATATTTGCCCGTGATGGGTTCGGACGCGGCACTGTAGCCCTCGGTCAATTGTTTGCTGCGGGCAATGCGCAAGTTTTTTTGCGGCGGATTCCGCGTTTCATCCTTTAAAAAAAGGACATACTCCCCCTTCACCTTTTGAATGGTGCCGTCAATCACATTAAAGTCGTGATCGTAGAGCAATCGGGTAGGGGAGAAGTTTTTAAAATCCGTGGTTGTCGTGTAGTACATGCGGTGGTTGTAGCCACTATCCCCTTCACTGGCACCTTTGGGAAAACGCCCGGGAATGGTCGTCGACCAATAGATGAGGTATTGCTTGCTGACCTTGTCGTAAAACAACTCCGGAGCCCAGCAATTGCGGGCGGTAGGCTCGTAATCCATCACCGGAAGGTACTGTTGTTCAGACCAGGTGATCAAATCCCGCGAAGAAGCATAACCAATGCCCCGCTCGGTCCAACCGCTGGTCCAAACCATGTGAAAAATACCATCGGGAGCCTGAACAATGCAGGGGTCGCGCATGAGCTTTGAAGTGCCAACTACTGGCTGTAGATAAGATTTGTCGGCATTGAGCGAGCTCCATTTCAAACCGTCCCGACTGTAGGCGAGGTGTAGGCCATCCTCACCATTGCCTTTGAAGTAAGAAAAGAGGTAAGTCATATTGCTGGATTGAGCATAGAGGCTTCCGCACAATCCGAGTAGAAAGAGAAGGCTGATTCGTTGTATCATGGACAGTTATTTGGCTTATGGAAAGAAAAGGTAAGGAAAAATAAGGACTCGGGCATCCTGTGCTGTGCTGAATTTCAGGATTAGGGATTGCTGATTTGGTGTATCTTTGGTTAAAACGTTTAAATCGCAGACCAATGCCATTCGCCAAATGCCCAAATTGTGGACAAAGTTTCCATTTACACATCAAGGGTGTTCCTGTATGGCCCGATGAACCCAATGAGGAGAAAGAGATGCTTTGCCCCGGTTGCTGGATAGATCCACAAGTTGGTCATCAGGTTTATTTCATTCGTGAAAAGCCCATAAAATTTGATCCAGAGGATTTGGGGGTGGTAATTGAAAAAATAATGGGTGCTGAACTGGAGACAGGGTTCAACATTCAGTTTGATGACGGTCGAATTGAACTGCTGACACGAGACAAAATTTATGTTGATTTGAAGCATCACAACTCGACTACCCGATAATCCTCCACCGCCACATAATTCCCCAATTTTTCCTTCACCATCGCTGCACTCGGATAAAAAGTACGCGCAATGCGCGGCACGAGTCCTTTGGCGTGTTTTTGCTCATCGTGGGTACTGATGATGTGTTTGGGTTGGAGAATTTGCGCCAGTTTTTGCATGGAGCGCATGCCTAAATTGACCGTGCCGCCCAGGAAAAAAGGCAAATGGTATTCCGAAGCCGTTGTGATCAAAAGGTGGATGGGGAACTGTTGTAAAAAAGAAATTTGTTGGGCATTGGGCACAAAACCATGCGGCGCGTAAAAAATGTTCTCCCCATCAGGACCCAGGATCAAAAGGGCATTGTGAACCTGATCCAATAAAGATGGCGTGTTGAACTGCGCCAAACGTAGCTCGGCTATTTCCAAAAAACCATCCTTTGCAGCGGGAATGTCCAAAAACTGGCGGCTTTGGCCAAAGGTTTTTTCCAGTCTTTTGCGAGCTGCCGCGACTGCGACAATGGGCAAATCAGGTGACAAGACCTCAATGGTTTCCTCATGGCAATGGTCTGAAAAAGGTTGAGAAACCACAATGTAATCCACTTCGCCTATCTCCTCTACCCCAAGGGGCGGCACGCGGTGCCACTGCTCATTGAACCAGGAAAAACCGTCGATTTCGGTGCCGTGCAGCCAGGGGTCTAGTAGGAGTCGACAGTTGTTGATGGCGATTTTCCAGGAAGTATCGTGATTGAGGCGTTGCAGGGTGATCATCGTTTGTCTCAAAATTATACGGTTACCGTGCTGGGAACTTTGACGATATTGTCCAACACCAGCACATCCACCTCTTCCTCATGAATACTTTCCTCTTTCTTTTTTGGCCAGATGTGAAAACCACCCGAAAGCTGTACCCGAATGGTCCAATTACCCCAGATGCCGTTTTCATCGACATTGCCATCATAAGCAACCGTATGCGTGACGTAGTGTTTGGTCATTTTGCACCAAAGCCCTTTGGTATCATAACTTCCTTTCCACACAAATGAACCGATGTCGTCGCTACCCCCTCCGCTGACTACACCGTTTTCAAAAAAGAGGGTGAAATCCATCTTGTGCTGTTGGGCCTGACGCCCATCGGCGTAAGTATAAAAGCCTTCCCATTCGCCGCTGGGAAACAGGGGGTGAGTTTCGGTATTGTTGTTGAGGTCTAAAGGTTCCATATTGCAAGTCAGCTTTTCTCTAAAAAAATTAAACATTTAGTCAGTCCTCAAAGTTCCTTACTGCTTTTTGCCGTATTGGTACACCCCGTTTTTATCCTTGGCCTGATGGTTTTCGGTTTCTTCAAAAGTAGCCAAATCAGCCCCTTCTACAATGTGGTTTTCATAATAGACATGGTTTTTGTCTTTGGCATAAAGTTGCTTGAATCCCTCAAACGTAGCCAAATCTACCCCTGGAAAAGGAATCCAATGCACTTCCCGGCCCAAAGACAATATCCAGGCTCCGTTTTTGTCTTTAAAATGAAATTCACTGACCCTTTTGAAACTTTTCCCATCTACTCCCTCCAAGGGCTGATCGTGCCAAAACACCTGGTGCTGATCACGGGCGAGGTAGTAACCATTAAACATAGGAACAAACTCAAAAGTAGCCGGATCGGCTCCTTCCACCGGGGTGATGTCGCGGAATACTTTTTGTCGATCACGTACATATACAATGCCTTCTGCCGAAACATTGCCCGGTTTTTCGTTGGGATTGGGAATGATGTTGAAATGCGCACCATCATTGCTGATGATTTCATCGCGGGAAAAACCATAACGTTTGTCCCGGGAGTATGCGCTGGCCAAATATTCAAAAGTAGCCGGATCGGCTTCGGGAATTACCCTTCCGTAATAAAACACCTGTGCTTTGTCTTTGCCGTATTCGGTATTGATGGACTTGAACGTCCGAGGATCGGCTTGGCCAATCACCTGGCGAGAGGCTGGAAAACCATGATAGAATACCACCTGTTTGTCTTCGGTGTAATAGCCTTTTTTTAAGGAATCCGGAACACAACTTTTGAGCGTCAACCCAAGTATGGCTAAACCTAAAGCGATGATTTTTTTGAGCATACTCCGCTTATTTTGTTCTACTCATTTCGTAAGCTTTGGTCGTTACGTAATATTTGGCTAACATGTTGGGCACTTCCCATTCCGGCAGTTTTCCCTGCGCCAAATATTGCAAATATTTTTCGGTTACCTGGGCAAAATGTGCCTCGTGGCCAACGTTGTAGGAGTCAGGGATGAGGATTTTCCAGCCCTTCTCGCTGGTTTCATATCCCAAGCCTTGAAACTGTCCGGCATTCAGTTTTTTCAAAGCCTCTTTCAAAGCAGTTTCGGCGCTGGCTTTATCAACATTCGGTAATGGTTCTACGTACAGCACCGGACGATATTTCTCGGCGGCACCCTGACGGATAATCAGGTTGGCCTTGGTACCCCGCATGATCGAAAAATGGGTATCGCCCGCACCTTCAGGGGCCTGGAAATTCCAGATGACCGATACCTTCGCGTGTACACCTTTGACACTAAAATGAGTTTCACCGTTGGCAAAAACCTTGAGGGTAGAATCTTTGCTGAGGTCTTTTTTCAGGAAAGATGGAAAGCCGGGCAGCCCAGTTACCAATTTGAATTGGGCACTGGTCAGATCGGTGGCGCCACGTTTGGCCGCCTGCAGTTGAATGTCTTTTTGGTAGCTGATGCTTTGTTCGGGAAAACATTCCCAAAGTACCAAATCAACCAGGTGGGTCGATACGTCCACAACCCCTTCACCTTGTTGTTCTACATCAAAAAACCAGGCTGGACGAATCAACGCTGAACCGGAAACGTATTTGAAAAAATGGTGTACACTTTCTTTCGTGATCGCCGGATTTTCAGGAGTTCCTTTCTCAAGGGTTCCAAACAAGGCAGGCATTTGAGCAAGTTCCCGTTGCAACATGGTACTGATTTCATGCCGCTCGGTCATGATGTCGTACAAGAGGACGCCTTTTTTTTCAGCCAAGGGGAAAAGATCTTGCAAACGGGTAAAATCAGCGGGCTTGATGGCCATTGGCTTGTCGGCCAAAACGTTGATGCCCGCTTCAATGCAAGACTGGATGTAGTGGGTTTTTTGGGCGTTGTTGCCAGAAATGACCACCACATTGCCCGGTTTTTCGCTGAGCATTTTTTCCAGATAATCGGCTCCGGTATACACTTTTGATGCCCAATGGGTCGGCTCGGCTTCGCGTTGATTGTAACTTTCAATGCGCGCCAGGTGCCCTTTTAGTTCAGGGCCGTCAGGTGCATAAATGTACACCATGGAATCTACCTGGGGGTAATGATTTTTTTGCACCAAAGCCGCGTGGAAATGGCCTGGGTCGAGGGTCATCAATTTGATTTCGTTTTCGGCACCGCTGAGTTTCACACTTTCCGTTTGTGGTTGTTGATTGGAACAGGCAAAGAAGCATGTGGCTAAAAAGAAGAGGAGAATGGCTGATTTGTACATGTTTATTAGTTGAAAAGTTTAGAGTTGAAGTGTTGAAAAGTGAAGTTGAAAAGTTGAAGGGTTGAAAAGTTGTCAGTAATGCAATACCAGTGCTCAATTCATGCATTACCGACAACTTTTCAACTTTTCAACTCTAAACTTTTCAACTTTACTTCGCGTGTGCCGTCCCATACGGGAACCGCTGCGGTCTTTCCAACAACGCATTGGCTTCGTCGTCATTTTTAAAGCGTTCACGGATGGGGTCCCAATGCAGGGTACGTCCCAGTTTCATGGCGGCATGGATGAGCAAACAAGCGGAAGTGGAACGATGGGCTACCTCTACGGGCGCAACCGTGGTTTTGTTCTCGCGGATACAATCCAGCCAGTTGCCGTGTTGGTCTTCGGAATGGTACAAGTGAATCTCTTCAGGCTTGATGACGGATTGTAAAATTTTGGCATCGCTGGCATTGAAGGCAGTCGAGTTTTTAGCGTTGCCAGGATCGCTGGCGGTAACACCCACATTGCCCCGCGATACAAAGATCCAGCCTTCGCTGCCTTCAAAACGCACGCCATTGGGGTATTCACCACTGACCATCATGTTCACGCCATTGGCATATTTTGCTTCAGCCAGAAAGTCGCCGTGTACATTCCAAAGTCCGCTGGTTGGGAACTTCGCCGTACACTTGATTTCGATAGGCCCAGTGTATTCTGTGCCCATGCCCCAGTGGGCGATATCGAGATGGTGCGCCCCCCAACCGGTGATCATGCCCGCACCAAACTGCTCACAACGCAACCAACCCGGACGATCAAAACCAACCTGTGGATGCACCCGCTTTTCGGTATAGTAGACATAAGGTGTAGAACCCAGCCACTTTTCGTAGTTCAAGGTTTTGGGGATGGCCATTTCTGGTTCTACCTCGCCACCCGGATCACCAGGTAATCCTATTTTGATGGTATGCAATTTTCCGATGCGGCCGTTGCGTACCAGTTCACAGGCGCGTTTGAACTGCGGCCAGGGATTTTGGGAACGTTGCTGACTGCCAATTTGAAACACTACCCCGGAGTGGTGTACGGCATCACTCATGGCCCGGCCTTCGGCAATGGTGAGTGCGGCGGGTTTTTGCAGGTAGATGTGTTTGCCGGCCATCGCCGCCTCAATGGCAGGTTGGGCATGCCAATGGTCGGGCGTACTTACGATCACCGCGTCGATCTCCGGGTTCATCAACATTTCCCGGTAATCGTCGTACATTTTGACGTCGACGTAGTTGGGTTTCTGTTTCTTTTCCGTATACCATTTTTCAATCCACTGTTTACCGAATTCCTTGCGCTTGCTGTCAACATCGCATACTGCCATCACCCGGGCGGAATCGAAGCGCATGGTATCGGGCAAATCGTGAGACATACCAATCCGACCAAAACCAATCTGGCCAATCTGGATCGTATTGCTGGGGGCATTTTTTCCCAGTACTGAAGCAGGAATAATGTTGGGCAACACCATCATCCCGATGGAGCCGCTGAGCGCAGTTTTGAGGTATTCGCGGCGGGACATGCCCGGCTTTTTGTTTTTTTGCATGGTCGTGTAGGTTAAGGGAGCTGAGGAGTTGAGGAGGTTGAGGAGGTTGAGGCTGCCGCGAGCGGCACAGCTACCAGGCTTTAAAATGTTGCTTGCGGTAGCCATGTCGCTCGCGGTAGCCTCAACCTTCTCAACTTCTCAACCTTCTCAACTTTATTCAACAATCAATGTTTTCGTCGCTTTGCCATAATCCAGTTTCTCGCTTCCATCCAGCACCCAGAGTATGCCACCCAACAAGTGGGCCATGAAAGTAGGATCGGAGTAATATTCCTTCTTGTGCCCCAGGGCGGTGTACCAACTGCGGCCTAGCCCCTGTTCTTCTGACCAACAGATCGGGAACAACTTGCCAAACGTAATTCCGGGGTATTCTACTTTTTTGTCGTCGGTGACGGTATTCAAATTTGCCGCGAGCAGTACGTGTTTACCAGGGTAGAGGTGCTCCAGGTAGTAACATTCGTCTTCCCATGCCCAGTTGGCTGGTAGGTGCAAGGTAGCCGGGTGCAAGGGATCGATGACCTGGATGTCAAATTTTTGCAAAGGTGGGTGTCGTTTAAATTTACCCCCCAAAGTACGCCAAAACCAGGGCCATTGCCGTTCGGAACCCGAAGCAGAATGGATGGTCACCAGGCCTCCACCCGCTTGGATGTAGCGCTGGAAGGCCAATTTTTGTGCCTCCGTATCGAAGGTTTCATTGTTGGTATTTGAAAGGATGATGGCCTGGTATTTATTCAGGTTTTCGGCGGTGATTAGGGCCGGATTGCTGCTTGTGTCTACGCTGAAACCATTGGCTTCACCGAGTTTGCGGATGCATACGATGGAGCTGGCGATGTTGTCGTGTACGTAACCCTTGCCGTTTTTGGTGTAAACCAGTACTTTTTTATTTCCTCCGAGTTGGCTTAGAATGACCTCAGCTTTAGGTGGATTGGCGTAATCCTGCCAGTATTTGTCCAACAATTCTGGGCTCAATTCACCGTCGTACACCAACATACGGTAGTTCAGGGTGTAGGCTTTGCCGGGTTTGAGTACCCAGTCTTGTTCTTGCGCGGGATTGAAATTGAGGAATACATTTTCCTTGCCCTGGTTTTGGCCGGTGGCCCACAAACGCAATTGTTCGGGGAAATTGTGGTTCAGCGGATGGGTCATGAACAAGATGCCGGATTTGCCAAAACTGGACACCCCACGCGCATCGATCCAGCGGGCGCGGGTGGCGTTGCCGTCCCCCTTGCCTTTGCCTTCCGAAGTGAGCAATCGCGCCGTTTTGTCGTCCCATTTTTCGGTAGCTCGGAAGCCAAAGCCTTGGTAGGTATAGGCTTTGATGGTAAAAATACTATCGGTAGCGCAATGCAGCGTGGATTGAAAATCGACCAATTGGGGGCCATCTTCAGTGCCTGCATTCCAAACTTTGATGTTCCATTCTTCTTCCAGTGCCGCCTTGGAGCCAGTTGAACTGGGTGCGGTAAGATCGACGTGTTCGTGCCGGGAACTGAGGGTGCCGAGTATGGGCCCTTGGGTAACTACGGGCAGCGTAGGCACTTTTACGGTTCCTTCTCCCTTGTACAGGTTCCAAAAATCGAGTTTGCGGCCTTCAAAAACGGTACTGGTCCAGGGGTTCCAAATGCCGTAGTGGTGGATGTGGTCTGGTGGCTGGACGCGGGTGAGCACTTCCCCTTTCGGGGACCACAAGGGATGAATGAACCCGCCCCGGCGGAAAAGTTCCGATTTTCCTTCGGGCACGTCGGCTTCCGCGTACTGGTAACGGAGGAGGTTGCGGCCATTGCGTTGGAAAAGGATGGCACCCTTGTCGCGCAAGGCAACGATGGGTTTTGCTGTAGCGATGGGCGCAGAACCCGTGCGCAACTCAAATACCCGTTTTGTTCCGCTGGGGGTATTGCCGGATAAGATCCAGCAAAGGCGCTTGTTGGGGCCATCTTCCAATTGAAAAGGCACTGGAATTTTTCCGGAAGGGCTAATCTCCAGGAGTTGATATCCGCTGGGTGATTCTGGCAAGGCAAGGCCATCGATGGCCAAACTTACCGGGCTGTTGTTGCGCTCAAAATCGCCACTGGAAACGGCGAGCGTCAACAGGGACCGATCTTGAGCAATAAGGGAAATTTTGAATACACTGCTACAAAGCAGGATAAGCAGGACTAATGTTCGTTGTTTGTACATATTACTTTCTTCGCTTTCACTGATTGGTATAACCGATCAGGTCTCGCGAATAAAAGTAGAAAAATCTTAGGGAAAATCGATTGCGTAGCGAAGAATTTTATAACAATTTAGGATTGTTGCACCAAACTTACTTCCGAATCCCGCGCATTCAACACGACTAAATCCTGAATGTCGCCCAAAATTTCATCCACCAGGCCAAACTCCCGGGCTTCTTGGGCATTGAGGAAACGATCGCGCAGGAAATAATCTTCAATCTCTTTACGCGTATGACCCGATTGTTTGCCCATCAGGTGGAAAATCTGGGCTTGCAGGCGCTCTTGTTCGCGGGTGGCAATGCGCACATCTTCGGTGTAGCCACGGGTGCCGCCGCCCGTAGGGTGCATGTGGATCGTGGAATGCGCGAGGGCATACCGTTTGCCAGGTGTACCCGAACTCAGCAAAAAGGTACCCATGCTGCCTGTAAACCCCATCGAGACGGTAGACACCGGAGTGGAAATCATTTTCATGGTGTCATAAATGGCCATCCCGGAATACACCACGCCGCCGGGACTTTGGATGTACATGTTGATCTGGCGTTTGGGGTCGATGCTGCTGAGGTACAACAACTGCGCTACCACGATGCTGGCCATCACGTCATTGACTTCTCCCGACAAAAAGATGATTCGCTCCTTGAGCAAAAGGCTGTAGATGTCATACGCCCGCTCTCCTCCACCGTCATTGTCAATGACCATGGGGACAAGACTTGCTTGAACCATGTGTTTAATGAATTTTTATTGAAAAATTCGAAGGATTGATTGCTGAAAACCGGATTTAGCAGGATCGCTGACCAACTGCTGGTGCAGGATTTCCATTTCCTCCTTCAGTTTTTTGCGGTGGTACAATTTGACCAGAGTGTAGGCCTTTTTTTGAAAATACATCCTGAGGCGCAATCGTGGACTTTGTAACATACGCGCTTTGAAGACCTGCCTTGCCAGTGGATCGAGACCGCCGTGCAGGTACTTTTCGATCAGGATGGTGTCAGTCCAGGAAGTCCTCATACGCTACGGATTGGTTTTTAACGGTATGCCGTACTTTTTCCAGGCACTTGTATTTCTGTACACTCAGGGAATGTTCGTTGGCGTAGCCCAGGGTCTTGACCAGCTGTTTCAAAGGCTGTTTTTGGTAATAAAAAGCCCGCAACAGATCCAGGCATTTTTGGCCCGCGCTTTCCAGAAATTGCAACAGGCGTTGGGTCTTGTAGCTGGGGAAATAATCCTCCGGCAAGCTGATCTCGCGCTCAATGCTGCTCAAGGGCACCAATTTGCGTTGCTGGTGGTGCTTCCTGATCCAGAGGTGTTTGGCAATGCCCAAGAGGTAGCCTTCGGGGGAATGTTGCAGGCGAAACTCCGGCTGGTCGCAACGCTCCTGATAAATCACCAGGGCATCATGGAATACATCTTTTGCGTCTTCCACATCACCCCCCATTTTTTTGACAAAGCGGGCCACATTGGGAAAAGCAGCTTCGTAGAGCTCCTCGATGGGTTGCTCTTTGGAGGCCTGGGTTTTGAAAATCGGTATATTTGCAGTTGCTGCTTCCATCGGATTGAGCCGTTTAAGAGTAGGTGCAAGTTAGGGGAGAAATATCACCGGGTGGGGGAGATTTATTTTTTGGAAAGAGATTTTTTCCTCAATTCCCCACTCGTTCCATCTCATCACTCGCTGCGCCACCATTCCGCCGCGCCGACTTCAGCGGCTTCCCAAACCGGTACGAAAACGCCAGGTTCAGCACCCGGGAATCTCGGGTCAAAAGGAAATACTCTTCGGCGTCGGGAAAATCCGTTAAACCCTCCATGACCTGGGTGTAAAAGAGGTCGCGGATGCTGAGTTTGAGGGTCGCTTTTTTCTTGAATACCGGGCGGGAAATGCCCAACGACAATTGCCCGGTGTCGTAGAGCAATTCTTGTAAATCGTTGCGCGCCCGGGTGGTATAAAAGCCTGAAATTTCGGCGCTGTACACGTCGTTCAAACGGAACTGATTGCTGATGCTGAAGTTCACCTGCGAAATGGAGGAGGTATAGTCAATGTTTTGGTAACCATTTAATTCTTTGTAGTTGAACATTACCTGGCCATTAAACGACCACCATTTGAAAGGCGAAAGTTGAAGGGCAACCGAAACACCGAAGTTGTACATTTTGCCCACGTTGCCTTTGGTATAGATGAGGATGTCCTCGCCTTCAGAGATGAAGAGTTGGGAGAAATAATTGCGGATGATGCTGTAAGAAACCGAGGTGCTGAGGAAATCTTTGTATTGGTGACTCAACTCCAGGTTCCAGGTGTACTGCGGCAAAGAGAAGGGATTGCCCCGCTCGTAGGTGTATTTGTTGATGATGTTGACAAAAGGATTGAGTTGTTGAAACGGCGGGCGATCCAGTCTGCGGCCAGCGGTGAGGCTGAACGTATTGGCAGAATCCAACTGGTAAGAGAGGTAGCCGGAAGGAAAAAAGCCGATGTACTGGCGCGAAAAAGCCGAATCGGGGCGCTCGATGTTGCCCAACTGGTTGGCGTCGTAATTGGTGCTTTCGTAGCGCAGGCCCAACTGCAAAGAAAAACGATCCATTTTTTGTTCGTAACTGCTGTACAAGGCGTGGATGTTTTCTGCGTACAGGAAGCGGTTGGTTTTGCCGTAGTCCTGCTTCCAGATGCCGCCGTTGCCGTTCTGGTAATCGGCGGTATTGTCGGTATTGATGTGCGAATTTTTGTAGCCCGTTTCGAGTTTTCCGTTTTCACCAATTTGCAAACTGTGGTCTATTTTGAGCGAAGAAATTTCCAAGGTAGAAGGCAAAAATCCACGAGTACCTTCGTTATACCCCCCATTTGCGACCAAAGTATTGTTGAAAAACTGCTCATTGTTGATGTTATAGCTCAACCAATCAAAATCAACCGAAAGCTGTTGTTTTTTGCTGAAACTATGCTTTGCATACAAGTTGAGTCCGCCAGTTTTAAAACGAGCCTTGCTGGTACTGTTGGTTTCAATGGTTGAATCTACCATTCCCTGTGGGTTTTCCCAGTTGGCGTATGCCGTACCACGGCCTTTACGAGGACTGGTGATACCCGTAAGGGCAAAGCCCAGGGTTGTTTTGTCGGAAATAGAATAGTCGAGTCCCGTTTTGAGCGTATTGTTGAAACTGGAGTTGATCAAGGTCCACAGTTGATCCAGCCCTGCATCGACTTGATCTTGGGCATTGAAATACTCACGCAGGGCATAAATTTTGATAAAACTCTCGTTGTAGTTGCTGCTGTAGGTCAAAAAAGTATTGAAGCGTCCGTTGCGGTAATTCAGTACCAAACTGTTGTTGCTTTTGACGTATACGCCTTGCCCCAGAGAATTGGTGAGTGTACCATTAAAACCTTTCTGCTTGTTTTTTTTGGTTTTGATGTTGATGATGCCCGCGTTGCCGCTGGCGTCGTACTTGGCGGAGGGATTGGTGATCAGTTCAATTTGATCGACCTGGTTGGAGCTCATGCCGCTCAGCAGGTTGTTGAGTTCAGCCCCCGACAAGTAGGTTTGTTTGTCGTCGATGAGCACCAAGACGCCTGTTTTGCCCATCAGGCTGAGGCCGCCGTTGCGGTCAACCATCACGCCGGGGGACTTTTCCAAAACTTCTAGTACGGTGGTTCCGGCATTGGTCACCGCCGCATCAACATTGACGATGGTTTTGCCTTGCACGCGTTGGATGAGCGCTTTGCGGCCAGAAACCGTTACGCCTTCCAGGGTTTTGCTATCAGGTTGTAGGGTAAGGGTCAGTTTTTGGGTTGCAATGGCCTCAGGGCTTAGTACTGCGCTCACTTCGGCATACCCAACAAAACGGACTTTGATGCTGAAAGTAGCGAATGATTTTAGAGAAAAAACAGCCAAACCTTTTTCGTCCGTAACGGCCATTTGGGGGGCGTTGGGTTGGGTTGAAGTGAGGAGTTCAACGGTTGCGCCAATGAGCGGCTCCTGCTTTTCATCAACTACCGTAAGCGTGAAAGCAGCCTCGGCTGAAGGTCCTTGCCCCCAGCAAAAGCCAACGCAGGCCAACAGGAAAAAAATGCTTAGGTATTGCTGCATGATTTTTTATCTATCAATTTATAATCAATTTTCCAATCCGGCCGCCGCCACCCGCAAAATACAGCGCTGTACCATTTTTCGCTTTGCGGCATACATGAAAACCCTCTTTGCTGATCCAGTTCCAGTTTTTGCCATCGTCGCTGGTAAAATCCACACCGTTCAAGCCACAAGTGATCCAGTTTTTACCGCCTAAATATTCCACACAACTGCGGTATCCATGTGGGCCAATCTGGGGTGCACTGAAGGTTTTTCCACCATTCGTACTGAGGTAGCAATTTTTCGAGGTAGAGTCTTTGGTCATAAAATCACCTCCGACGATGATCATCATTTTTTTATTCTTGATGGCGATCGAATTGGCACCAGTCGTTTCTTTGCCTTGGATGAGCGGCAGTTCTTTTTTAGAACCGGGCATAAACAGACTAGCTTTTTTGCCGCCACTCGCAAATACAAATCCCGTTTTGCTGTACATCCGGATGTTGGTGCCACTACTGGCAAAAAATGCTTCACCTTCTGCTGCCACAGGTAATTTATTGTCGGGGAGGTTTTGCCAGCTGTTGCCACCATCCTGGGTTTTGGCGATGAATACCCGGCCTTGCAGGGGATCGCCGATCACCATCCCATTTTTTGCGTCAAAAAAATCCATGGCGTCCATAAACATGGAGGTATCGCGGTTTTCGTAGACCCGTTGCCAGTTTTGGCCGCCGTCGTTTGTTTTCAAAATATAAGCCGGTGAAGCAATGCCCATGATGACCGCCGTTTGGGCATCAAAGGCTTCGATGTCGCGGAAATCAGTTTTTTCGTAACCTTTGACGTTCATCCACTGCCAGTTTTGACCACCATCGGTAGATCTGCCTACAGTACCCGCACTGCCACTGACCCAAATCGTTTGATCGTCGACCACACTGAGGCCACGGATGGAAGTTTTGGTGCCTGTACTGAGGATTTGAATGCTTTGGCTGCGGGCAAAAAAGGAGCCAATACAGCCAATGAGCAGCAAGAGGTGTTTGGTTTTAAATGACATGGTTGGTGCATTTGATTGCTGCTCGACAGTACAATTGTCAGCAGCAATATTAGGTTATTATTTTGGGGTAAAATTCACCCTTTTGGGGGTAAAAAGCCAAATTTGCGGGAATGTAAAGGAGGCTATATGCTAATTTGTAAAAGTTGAGAAAGTTGAGGAGGTTGAGGCTACCGCAAGCGACACAACTGCCACTCCTTACAATGGCGCTTGCGGAGCCATATAGCTCGCGGTAGCCTCAACCTTCTCAACTCCTCAACCACCTCAACTTTTAAGTTTTATTTCCCCCAAATCATCAGCCCCAAATTGTTCCGCGCCACCAAAACCGACCCAT
>ENA-UOWO01002126-UOWO01002126.1-activated-sludge-metagenome-genome-assembly--contig:-NODE-2126-length-25069-cov-6.972256_pt1 | contig 25069 bp, 14 predicted proteins | sample MGYA00238148_ERZ761564 | MGnify/ENA primary metagenome ERZ761564 (study PRJEB28885, sample SAMN05720194) | activated sludge metagenome | isolation source: Anaerobic digester | place: USA... | reverse complement strand
CCATCGAGACCGGGAACCTGAGGGTTTCGGCGACGATCTGGACGAGCGAGGTGTAAGTGCCGGCGCCGATCTCGGTCAGCGACAGACTGACGTTCACGGTGCCGTCCTCGTTCATCTTGAGGATCGCGCAGGTGCCGGTGAAGGAGGGCATCGCAGGGGCTTTGTGGAGGCCGACGACGGCCTTGCCGATCTTCAGGCCCTCCTTCTGCATGCGGGCCTTCTCGGCGGCCGTGATCTTCCCGTAATTTATAGCTTTCGCTACAGTTTCAAGGCACTTCGAGATATTGCCGGTGTGATCGGTGATCTTCTCGCCGGTGATGGTCACAGAGCCCGGCTTCAGGGTGTTGGCGAGCCGGAACGCGAGGGGGTCCATGCCGATCGTGCGCGCGCACAGGTCCATGTGGCGCTCGAGGCCCCAGGAAAACTCGACGTGGCCGAAGCCGCGATACGCGGTTCCCCAGGGTTTGTTCGTGTACATCGTGTAGGCGTCGACCCATGCGTTGGGATACTCGTACGGCCCGCCGGCCGAGTAGCCCGAGGCACGCGTGACGTTCACGGCGTAGTCGGCGTAGGCGCCGGCATCCCAGTACATCGTCATCTTCTGGGCGACGATCTTGCCGTTCTTCTTCACGCCGGTCTTGATGTTGTAGGTGAGGCCGGAGCGGCACGGGAGCAGGCTGAACTCCTCCTCGCGCGACGCGGTGATCTTCACGAACCGGCCGCCCGCCGCCCGGGAAAGGCAGCTCGCGAGAGGTTCGAGATGGATGCCGGCCTTGCCGCCGAAGCCGCCGCCAACGTAGGGAATGACGACCCGGATATTATTGTGCGGAATTTTGAACGAGTAGGCGAACAGGTTCCGGACGGTGAACGGCGACTGGGCCGAGGTGTAGATCGTGACGCGGTCTTTCACTTCCCAGCGGCAGACGCAGACGTGGGTCTCCATCGGCACGTGCTGGACGTTGGGGTTGGTGTATTCGCGCTCGATGACGAAGTCGGCGTCCTTGAAGCCCTGCTCGACATCGCCCTTGCGAAGCTTCGTATGGTTCGCGATGTTCGTTCCGGGAACCGGCGTGAAGGCCGCTTCGACGAATGAGTAGTCCTTGAGATCCGGGTGGACGAGCGGCGCCTTCTTGTCGAGGGCCTTCTTCGGGTCGAGCACCGCCTCGAGCGGCTCATACTCGACCTCGATCAGGCGGAGGGCCTCCTCTGCAATCTCGGGCGTCTCGGCGGCGACGGCGGCGACGGCCTCGCCGAAGTGGCGCACGACATCCTTCGCGAGGATGTATTTGTCGACGATGTACAGGCCGACGCGGTAGTCGAGGTCTTTCCCCGTCAGGACGGCATGAACACCCTGCAGTTTCGCGGCTTTCGCCGTGTTGATGCGCTTGATGCGGGCCCGCGCGTGCGGACTGCGCAGGACTTTCCCATACAGCATGCCGGGCATCACGAGATCGCCGGTGTAGAGGGCGGCGCCGGTCAGCTTCTCGACGGTATCGATGCGGCCGAAATCGCGGCCGACGGCTTTGAGGTCCTTGTGCGGCACGTCATGAAACACGCTTCAGTTCCTCCTTCTTCTTCAGCTGGCCGGTGGCGTCCTGGACGGCCTCGATGATCTGGCGGTAGCCGGTGCAACGACAGAAGTTGCCTTCGATGGCTTCCTTGATCTGCTCCTCGGTCGGCTTCGGATGGACCTTCAGCAGGGACTTCACCGACATCAGCATGCCGGGCGTGCAGAAGCCGCACTGGACGGCGTGATTGCGATGGAAGGCCTCCTGGAGCTTGCTCAGGTTGCCGTTCTTCGCCTCGCCTTCGACCGTCTCGATCTCGGCGCCGTCGAACTCGGCGGCAAGCGCGAGGCACGAGTTGATCGTCTTGCCGTTCACGAGAACGGTGCAGGCACCGCACTCGCCGGCCCCGCAGCCTTCCTTGGTGCCGGTCAGGCCGATGTCCTGGCGGATGAAGTGCAGGAGACTGCGATGTCCCGGCACCTCGCGCTCGTACTGTTTCCCGTTGATCTTCACCTTGATTCTGTGCATCTGCATATTGTTCGTTCCTTTGCCGATGCTCACTTGAGCGTTGCGAGAAGTTTCTCGACGAAGGACTGGACCATCGCGAGACGGTATTCCTTCGAGGCGCGGATGTCATCGATCGGCTTGACGGTTTTGAGGGCTTCGTCGACGACGGTCTTCACCGAGGCCGACGCGGGCAGATCCTTCAGCACGATCGGGGTCGGGGCGCAGGAGCCGATGCCGACCCGGAGGGTTTTCGCCGTCTTCACCATCGCGACGCTGACGACGGCGAGGTCGTGGCCCTTGATGCGCTTGAGCTTTTCCATCGCGCCGCGCGCGCCGGCCATCGCGGCCGGAACGATGATGCGCTGGACCACCTCGTCGGGCTGGCGCTGCGTCTTCTTCACCCCCGTGAAGAACTCCACGAGCGGGATGATGCGGGTCTTCTTTTCGGAAGCGAGCTCGATCGAGGCGCCATAGGCAAGCAGGGAACAGCCCATGTCGGCGCAGGGGGAAGCCGTGCAGAGGTTTCCGGCGATGGTGGCGCGGTTGCGAACCTGGGGCGAGGCGATGTGCCCGGCCGCCTCGACCAGCAGCGGGAACTTCGCCCGGACGGTCTTGTCGTTCATCAGCTCGATGCAAGTCACGGTCGCGCCGATGGAAAGGCCTTCCTTCGCATCCCACCGGATCTTGTTATATTCATCGATATACTTCACGTCGATGACGGTTTCCGGAACGTTGTGCCCGACGCGGATGTCGACCAGCAGGTCGGTGCCGCCCGCCAGCAGTCTCGCGCGGCTGCCGAACTTCTTCAGCGTCGCGAGAAGCTCGGTGCGGCTTCGCGGGGCGATATACTCAAACTCGTGATGCATGCACTACTCCTTCCCCGAAGAGATCATATGATCCGGCATTCTACGGGAGAGGCGCAACCTTGGCAAGTCTCCCGCATTCATCTGCCGGAACCTCCGTGCGACAAGTGCGAGATCGAACGAGACCGGAATCCGCAGATGAAGGGCAGATGAACACAGATGAAAAGCGCCTGGATCCACCTGATGTTCTGTATGCGGCGGACCCCTCAACCCATGAGGACATTCCGGTTTTCATCCGGCCATCTGCGTCATCTGCGGACCGGCCCTTGTAACGAGTTCCCCTGCCAGTCACCAGGGAACCAAGCATTCACCAATGATATATCTTTGACTGTTCTTCGTGCTTTCGTCTCTTTGTGGGGGAAGGGGCTTTGCGCCTCTGTCGTGCAACGTTTCCGGCTGGGCGGCCGGCGGGTGGTTTTTGTGGTACCCTTGGCGAACACGTTATGGAACTGAGAAGCGCGAAGGCTGAGAAGCGCGGCGGAGGGACGTGGGCGGGGCTGTTGCTTCCCCTCCTGCTCACGCTCGTGCCGGTGCTGATGATCGGACACGAACTCCGTCTCCGGATCGAAGCCCGGCAGGAATCAGCCTCCAGGGCCTGGCAGCAGGAGGCCCAGACCGTCGCCCGCCGCTGGAACCGGGCTTCGACCCTCGGCTTCTGGGCCGAAACATTCGCAGCACGGTTCCGGCACAGGTTCGAACGGCGGCTGACACGGGCCGCCGTCCCTCACGGTCCGCCGTCTCCCTCGCTCCTCGGCGGATACGCAGGAGACGTGCGCCGCGAGGCTCTTCCCAAAGGATTTCCTCCCCCCCGGATCTGGCTGTTCGCCCTTTCCGCCTCTCCCGACGAAGCCCCCCGCCCCGTCACCGGGCCGGGCTTCGAGACGCTGTACGGGCGGCTGATCGGTTCCCTGTTCCATGAAATCGACCGTCGGGAGCGGTTCGAGCCCGGCCGCCCCCGACCGGCTTCATGGAAGCAGACGCTCGACCGGATGTTCGGATTCGGTGCCTCGCCCGAACTCTTCGACGTCACAACCCGCGGAGCGGCGTTTCCGGTTCTCTTTCAGGGCCAGGCCGCTCTCTGCGTCTGGGATCAGATACGCCACGACGGGGAACCGGTTGCAATGTTCCTCGCCATCATTCCATCAAACCTGGAAGATCATATCGTCGCCCGCCGGCTGTGTTTCGCCAACTGGAACCTCATAGCCGGCCGCCGGCAGATCGAACCGGTCTTTTTCCCCTTCCCTCTCGCAGCTTCCGCCCCCATCCGGCCTCTCGTCAGACCGCATACATCCGTCACAACAGAGCCCGGCTTGCGGAATTTCCTCCGGCGCAAGGCTTCACAGCTTCGCTTCAGGCCTGCCGGCAGCCCCCGGGATCCTGCCGCCGGGGATATCGACACCTGGTATCTGCAACGACAGCTCTACAATTCGATCGGCGAGATACGTCTCCCCGACCACGAGCTTGGCCTTGTCCTCGAAGCCGGGCAGCGCCATCTCGCCTGCTGGGTGACCCTCGACACCCTGGCGGGCGGCCTGGGGCTGCTGATCGGCCGGACACCACGCATTTCCGGTCCTGGTCCGGTTCTCGCCGGAACGGGGCCCTTCCTGCTCTGGCTGGTGGCCTGGGGGCTCGTTCTGCTCCGAGCCGGCCTCTCGCACGGTCTCCCCGCCTTCGGGATCCGCACCCAACTGGCGTTCTGGTTCCTCTGTCTCGCCTCGTTGCCCCTGGTCACCGCCCTGAGCGAAACCGACAAACTGCTCACAGATCTGCGCCAGAACCTGCTGCGGCAGTATGACCAGGAACTCTCTCAGGCGCTCCAGGAGCTGGAAAACGAGAATGCGGCGCTGACGCAGCGGTTCACCGGGGAGTGTCGGCGCCATCTCGGGAAGGCGGATCTCGTCGCCGCGCTTGCCGATTCCCAGTGCGCCGGCCGGTCTGCGACCACGGTGTTCGGCGGTCTCTGGAATCGGCTCTCGGAAAGCGGCCTGCCGCTCCGCAGTCTCACCCTGTTCGGCCACGGCGGCCTCGAGATGAGCCGCCACGACGCAAGGATCTCCCCTGAACTCGGCACCTCCCTTGTGAACTTTCTCCGGCCTCCGGCACAAAGCCTGCTCCGGCAACTCTCCCCGGGCCTCGACGCACGCTTCAGGGTGGACAAGCCCAGGTCATCGGGGGCCCTGCTCGAAAACCTCGTGACGGCAAGCAAGGACGAGATGACCCAGCGCAACCGCCAGTTGGGCGAGACGATGGCCGGGAATCAGCGGCTCCTGAAGTTTCACCAGTTCCTGGAACGGGCAGGGGAAACCTGGTTCGTGGCCGTCGTCTTCTGGGAACAAAGTGAGGCCTATATCAGGCACATCCGCCCGCGCATCACCGGTATTGCGGCCCGTCACCAGGCCGACCTGGAAGTGACGCGCCGCACCCCCGACGGAGACCTCTCGGTAGCCCGCTCGGCCGGCCCGCTGCACGGTCGCGGCGAAACCACCCGGTCGTCGGGGGGCGCCCGCATCGTTTCCCGCCCCAGCGGCGTTCTCCCCGGGTTTCATCTGACCGCCGCACGTCCGCTCGCGCCGCTTGCCCGGCAGCTCGCCGCCGAAACACGCCGTGTCGTTGCCGGCGTGGCCGGCAACCTGCTGCTCCTCTTCCTCGCAGGCGGTGCCCTGGCGGCCTGGCTGACGACCCCGCTCATGCGGATGGTGACGGCACTGCGGGATGTCGCCGCGGGGCAACTCGATCGGAACCTCGGTATGAACCGCGAGGACGAGCTCGGCCGGACGGCCGGCACCCTCGACGCGATGACCGACTGGCTCCGGGAGCGGCGGGCCATGAGCCTGTTCGTCGCCCCACAGGTGCTCGAAGCCGTCTCCGGCGATCCCGCGGGACACGCTCCGCGAAAGCGAGCGCTGGTCGCCCTCGTTTCCGATATCCGGAGTTTCACCACCCTCTCGGAATCCCACCCCCCGGAAACGGTGTTCGAAGCGCTCAACCGGCATTTCCGCGCCATGACGCCCGCGATCAAAGCCGAGGGCGGCATCATCGATCGTTTTATAGGAGATGCTATTCAGGCTGTCTTCTACGAATCGGACGGTTCCGAACCGGCCGCCCGCCGGGCACTCCTCGCCGCCCGCCGGATGATGTCGGCCCACGGAGCCCTCCAGGCGGATCGGGCGGCAGCCGGCCGCTTCACTTACGGCATCGGCGTCGGGGTGGCTGCAGGGGAGGCCGTCTGCGGGGTGATCGGAACCGAGCAGGTGCGCCAGGACTACTCGGTGGTGGGCGAGGTGATCAAACAGGCAGGCGAGCTCGAAGCGGCTTCCAAGGCGGGCCGCGCCACCCTGATCATCTGTGACGACGCCGTGGTTTCCGCTTCGGGAACTCCGGAGGCCTTTCTGCCGGTTCCGGGACATCCCGGTGCCTTCGAGGCGCTTGCCGATGACATCGCGTTCCAATCACCCGCCTCACCTGTCGGGCTGTCTTCGGCAGACGCCCCGCCCCCCCCCGCCTCGTTCGGAGAAGTCCCCTCCGACAAGCACGCGGAATCCGGGGCATGGTCCGGAAAGCAACTGGCCTTCCTCTGCCTTCTCGCCGCAGGGCTGGTCTATTCGGCCATCGGCATGCTCACGACGGCCTGGCGGGAACGGGCTCTCGCACGCGAATCCACGGCCCTCCGCCACGACCTCCGGCTCCTCTCGTCCACGAACGAACCCGTTCTTCAGATCTCGCACCATCTCACCCGCACGATCACCGGACCGCGCCCTGACCGAACGTCGTTCGCGGGCGTCATGGCCCGCCTGCGCCGGCTGCGTCATCCGTATCCCGGGCTCGCCTGGTGCGTGTTCCGTCACATTCCCGGCGCGGACGCCGGCCCCGCGGCGATCACCGCCGCCAGCACCCGTCTCGTCGAGGCTGTCGGCGAGCCTTTCGCCACGCACCCCCGGGATACGGTCGCTCTCCTATCGTCTCTGAAGATGATCCTGACGGAAGGAAGTTCCGCTCCGTCTGCCGCTTCCCGTCAGACCCGGCGCACATCGGAGTTCCTGGGGCTGCCTGCCGCCGAGGCCGGTGCCAAGGTGTTCGACGCCTACGCCAATCTGACCCAATGCAATCTTGCCAGCCAGACCGGATTTCTGCTGTGGTATCCCCTCCCCCGTGACGGCTGGTGGGATGAACACCGCAGGATGACCGAAGCCGGCCCCCTTCCCTCTTCCCATGCGGCACGCTGGTGGACCGGGCTTCGGGGCGGTGTTCTCCTGTTTCTTCCGGCCCGGTCCGTGAATGCGGCTTCCGGCTTTCGCGCCCTGAGAGCGAACCTCGCGGCAAGGGGCACGCGGCTCGTCTCCGAAGATCTGCTTGCAACGTTCCCGGGCAGCGAATCCGACCGCTTCATCCGCCGTTCCGCGACACTGGAACACCATCCCGGGCTGACGGCCATCCGGCCCCTTCCCCAGCCTCCCGCATGGATGGGAATGCTGGATCTTCTCCTCACCCTCCTGACCGGCCTCCTCATCATCGGATCGATCCTTCTGGCATTCAGTGAAACGCCGTCCTGGTTCGCGAGGCTCCTGCCCTCTGGGCTGATTCCGCGCCTTGCGGCCGCGTTCGTCCTCGCCCTGGCCCCCTCCCTCGTCATCGGCTGGCTCGCCGGGGAGCGACGCCTGCTCGAGCGACAGGCCCGGCTTCTCGACGAAACGTCGGACCGGATCCATGCCGAGCTGAGCTGCTTCGACGAAGGGATGTCCTGGTATATCAGTCACAATATGAACACTCTGCGTCACCTCGCGACGCGGCCGGATCTTTCCCGCCGGATCGAGCAGATTGCACGCATTCCGGATCCGTCGCGGAAACAGGCCGAGGTCGCGAATCTGATGGAGGAGGTGTACCGCCGGTCCTGGGCCTCCTGCCTGACGCCGGGCAACATGCACGCGATCGGCCCGGGCGGGATATCGGGCATCATCGCGATCACGGCTGCCGACCAGGCCAACGCGCACCTGCGGGAACTGTTCGAATGCGTCTACAACCAGGTCATGCGGAGGATCTCCCCGGCGTTTTTGACAGAAGCCAGACCCGGCGGCGGCAAGGACCACCTGCTCGACGACCTGAAGGGAGAGGAAATCAAATATCTGCTCTTATCCCTGCTTCCGCCGCGGGAGTTCGCCACCCTGATGGCGGCTCCGATCGCGCACCAGCTGCTCGTCTGGGGGCTGAACTCCCACGAGACGTTCCGTATTTACGCCCCGGACGGCAGAGGCGCTCCTCTTCTCGCGCTCCAACTCCATCTCACCGACAAGGCTCTGTTGTTGCAGCAGCTTCGGAACCGGTGGGAGGAACATGCCGGTACCGGCCGTTCCGTCCCCTCGATGACCGGGAACGATCTTCGGATCGCGATGCCGTTCACGACCGTCACGATGAAACAGGCCCGGACGGGGGAGCGCTTCACCGCCGAGGCGCGCACCTTCCTCGCCGATCCGGTTTCCATCGAAACCGACATGCTGGCAGGGACGGCGCGGATTCCCGTTCACACCGTCGTCGGCTCCGCATCGTCGGCAACGCTTCTCGTGGCCGTGCCGGGAGAGAGGCAGCGGGAATTCATCCTGCGCGGTCGTCTTCCGTATGGAATATATCTTGAACGATTGAAACGCGAAGCCGACGGAAGGCGGGCGGCTCTTGTCCTTCTTCTCCTGCTGACGATCTACACGGCATTTCGCACGGCCGCCCGGTTTCTCGAGCCCGTCCGGGCCCTCGACCGGGCCGCGGGCGAGATCATGCGGGAGCGTTTCGAGACACGACTCCCGACGAATCGGCGCGATGAGTTCGGCCTGCTCGCCCAGGCATTCAACGCGATGGCCCAGGGCGTGGAGGAGGGGCGACGCCTGCGGATGTTCGTATCGGATGCGGTTCGGTCAGCCGCGACGGATGAGGCGAGGAGCCGCGCCGCCCGGGCCGGAGAATCGCGTCAGGCAGCCGTCCTGTTCGCCGCACCGGCGGGGTTCGGCAGCCTTCTTCACGAGCGGACCCCCGAAAGCCTGGTCGCCCTGCTGAACCGTCATCTCACGGTGCTTTCCGGCATGATCCGAAGCCAGGGCGGGGAGATCGACAAATTTATCGGGGAAAAGATCCTGGCCGTGTTCGATGCAGAACGCTACGGAGACCTCGAGCGCGCGTCACGCGCGGCGGCAGCGGCAGCCCGGAACATGTCCGAGGCTGCGGCCCGCCTCGAGGGCGGCCTCGCTCTTCCTCTCGGAATCGGCATCGTATCTGGTCCCGTTCTGGCCGGCATCATGGGCACGCCGGAAGTGCGGCTGGAATACACGGTGATCGGCGACACAGTCAACTCCGCCGCCCGCCTTTGTGAGCTCGCTCTCAAAGGGGGCGGCGGCATCGTCCTTGACACGACGACGGCAACGGCCATCGCTCCGACGACCCCGGGCAGGATTGAGGCAGGCTCGGTCACGCCCGTCGGCGAGATCCTCGTGAAGGGAAAGGCGCGCCGGATCCCCGTCTTCCGACTTGCCTGAAGACGTGACAACGATGGGGGGAAAGGGGTATGATGCCGGCGTCCGGGGTTCCCGGCGAGAGATGATACGTTCAAGGAGCATGGAATGACGATTCGTCACGTGATCCGGAAGGAAACCTATTTCGACTCGGTCACGCTCATGCAGATCACCAACGAGGTGAAGAAGCTGCAGGGCGTCGAGAATGCCGTGGTCGGGATGGGCACCGATTTCAACATCGACAGCCTCAAGCGGCTGGGCCTGTATTCCGATGCCTTCGCCGGAATCACGCCGGCCGACCTGATGATGTGCGTCCAGGCCGGCAGCGATGCCGCGGCAGATGCCGCCCTCGCCGCCGCCGAAAAGCTGCTGACCAGCCGGAAGAAGGCTGCCGGCACAGGCGCCGCGTTCGTTCCCCCGACCCAGGAAGCCGCCGCGAAGCAGCTTCCGGATGCCAACGTCGTGGTGATCTCGGTCCCCGGCGCCTGGGCGGCCCGCGAGGCCGAGATCGCGCTGCGCGCCGGACGGCATGTGATGCTGTTTTCCGACAATGTGACGGTCGAGGAGGAGCTGAAGCTCAAGACCCTCGGCGTCGAAAAGGACCTGCTCGTCATGGGCCCCGACTGCGGCACGGCCCTGATCAACGGCGTGCCCCTGGCCTTCTCGAACGCCGTGCGGAAGGGCGACATCGGCCTCGTGGCCGCCTCCGGCACCGGCCTTCAGGAAGTCACCAGCCTGATTCATACCATGGGATATGGAATCACCCAGGCGATCGGCGTCGGCGGCCGCGACCTGTCCGAAAAGATCGGCGGGAAGATGACGCTGATGGCGGCGCATGCCCTCGGGGAGGACCCGGCGACGAAGGTGATCGTGCTGATCTCGAAGCCCCCGGCCGCAGCGGTTCTTGCGCCGCTGTACGCCGAGCTGAAGAAGATCCGCAAGCCGATCGTGGTGTATTTCATCGGCGCCGATCCCGAGGCGATCCGGAAGGAGGGCTTCACCCCGGCACACAACCTGCAGGAAGCGGCTCAGAAAGCCTGCGAGCTGTCGGGCGGAAAGCCGGTGCAGCCACCGATGGCCGAAGCCGAGGCGGCAGCGAAGGCGAAGGGTCTCGCCCTGCCCGGCCGGTATCTGCGGGGGCTTTACAGCGGCGGCACGCTGTGCGACGAAGCCCAGCGGCTGCTCCAGCCCGTGCTGGGCGAGCTGTATTCGAACACGCCCGTCAAGGGCTGCAAGGCCCTCGCGAGCGTGCACAAGAGCGAGAAGCACACGATCGTCGACCTGGGGGACGACGAGTTCACCCGGGGCCGGGCGCACCCGATGATCGATCCGACGCTGCGCCAGGAGCGCATCGGCATCGAGACCGCCGATCCCGATGTCGGCCTGGTCGCGTTCGATGTCGTTCTCGGCTACGGTTCGCACATGGATATGGCCGGCGAGATGGTCGCGGCGATCGAGAAGGCCCGCAAGGCCTCGGGCCGGAAGCCGGTTTTCGCGGCCTGCATCTGCGGCACCGCGGACGATCCCCAGAACATGCAGAAGCAGAAGCGCACGCTGGAAGAGGCGGGCGTGCTGGTGTTTCCGTCGAATGTCGCCCTGGTCACCTTCGTGAAGCAGGCGCTGAGCGGGAAAGGAGCCTGAGAACAATGTCGAGTCTGAAAACGCTGTTCCGCGAGGAAGTCAAGGTGTTCAACGTCGGCATCCCCAGCTTCGCCGACGATCTGAAGCGCCAGAACGTGCCGGTCGCGCATGTCGAGTGGCGTCCGCCGGCCGGCGGGAACAAACGGGTGATCGAGCTGCTCGACCGCATCAAGCTGTGGCAGGCCGCGTGCCAGAGCCCGGCGAAATCCTGAGGCGAGGAGAAGAACGATGGCTGTCAAAATCGATGTGCAGGCCGCAAACAAGGAAGCCGTTTCCCGCATTCAGAGCGCCGTTCCGGTCATCAAGGGCATCGGTATAGCAAAAGATATCGTTCCCGGCATGAAGAAGAACCTGATCCTGCATGCCGGCCCCCCGATCACCTGGGCCCGCATGTCCGGCCCGATGCGCGGTGCCGTGATGGGCGCGCTGATCTACGAGGGATTTGCGAAGAACGCCGCCGAGGCCGAGAAGGTCGCGGCAAGCAGCGAAATCGAGTTTGCCCCCTGGCACGAGCACAACGGGGTCGGCCCGATGGCGGGCGTCGCGACGGCAAGCATGCCGGTCTGGATCGTCGAGAACAAGACCCACGGGAACCGCGCCTACTGCACCCTCAACGAGGGGCTCGGGAAAGTGCTGCGGTTCGGGGCGTATTCGGAAGAGGTCATCACGCGGCTGAACTGGATGCGCGACGTGCTCGGCCCGGTGCTTCGCGAGACGCTGGAGATCAAGGGCGAGATCAATCTCAAGACCCTGATCGCCCAGGCGCTCCAGATGGGTGACGAGGTCCACAACCGCAACCGCGCGGGCACCTCGCTGCTGTTCCGCGAGCTGGCCCCCGCCCTGCTCGATTCGAAGGCGCCGGCGGCGGACAAAAAGCGCGTGCTCGAGTTCATCAACGGCAACGACCACTTTTTCCTGAACCTGAGCATGCCGGCCGCGAAAGCGATCCTCCAGTCGGCGGAATGGATCGAGGGTTCGACGATCCTGACCGTCATGTGCCGCAACGGCACCGATTTCGGCATCCGGGTCGCCGGCCTGAAAGACCGGTGGTTCACCGGCCCCGCCCAGCAGGTCAAGGGCCTGCTGTTCCCGGGCTTCTCGGAAGCCGACTGCAACCCCGACATCGGCGACAGCGCGATCACCGAGACGTGCGGCCTCGGCGGCTTCTCGATGGCGGCGGCACCCGCGATCGTGAAATTCGTCGGCGGCGCGGCCGGGGATGCGCTCAACTACACGCAGAAGATGTACGAGATCACCGAGACGGAATCGACGACGTTCCAGATCCCCTCGCTCGACTTCCGCGGTTCCCCGACCGGCATCAATCTGCTGAGGGTGTGCGAGACGGGCATCCTGCCCCAGATCAACACCGGCATCGCGCACAAACAGCCCGCCATCGGCCAGGTCGGCGCCGGCCTGGTGAACCCGCCGATGAAGTGTTTCGAAGACGCCCTCGAAGCCTACGTCGAAGCATACGTCCCTTGAGAACGCACCACAGAGGCACAGAGACACGGAGATGCGTGCACCACGAAAGCGCGTTGGGATAAAGAATACAATATAATAATTCTATATTTTCTCTGTGCCTCCGTGTCTCCGTGGTTCGTCCGCTTTGTGCCTTTGTGTCTTCGTAGTGTAATATCCGTTTGAAATCCATTCCGAAGGAGTGAAGGAAGATCTATGAAATCACCCAAGATGTATGACCTGACCCAGCGCCTCAGCATCCACACCCCGCCGTGGCCGAGCTACATGCCCCTGCAGGTCCAGTATTTCAAGCGCATCGCCGGCGCCCACATGGGCCAGGGCGCGAACGGCCAGATCATCAAGACCAGCAACCACGTCGGCACGCACATCGACGGCGAGATCCATTTCTGCGCCAACGGCCGCACGATCGGCGACACCCCCCTCGAGGATTTCTGCGGTGAGGGCGTCGTGGTCGACATCTCCGACTGCGTCAGCGATTATTCTCTGTATTCCCCCGAGATGCTCGAGGAACGCGCCGAGATCAAGAAGGGCGACATCCTGATCATCAACACCGGCTACCACCGCTACGGCTGGGACCAGAAGGAAGCCGACGAGGTGCGCTACATGGTCCGCCACCCGGGCCCGAACCCCGAGTTCCACAAGTGGTGCGCCAAGATGAAGTTCAAGTGGATCGGCGTCGACTGCGGCTCGGCCGACCATCCGATGAACACGATCCTGCGCCAGTGGCATCCGAAGGCCTTCGAGGCCGCCGAGAAGAAGCTGAAGAAGGATTTCGGCAAAGCCTGGGACGAGATGTTCCCCTATGACGAGTATTACCAGGTCATGCACCTCAAGATGTTCCCCAAGGGCATCATCCATGCCGAGAACCTCGGCGGGGACATCGACAAGCTGAAGAACAAGCGCACCTGGATCGGCCTCTTCCCCTGGCGCGCCATCGAGCTCGAGTCCTGCATCAGCCGCATCGTCGCCTTCGACTTCGGGAAATAAAGAGGCTTTTCCATGAAGGCCCGGGAATCATTCCCGGGCCTTTTTCCATCCTTGTGGAAGCTGAAGAGGAATGTTAGACTTTTTGTGTGAGTCAGCACACCAAGACACCCTGGCAGATCATTCGCGGTCAATCCGACCGCAATATTGCTTTTGCAGATTTTTCCTCTCTCGATGAGTAAATACGAGATCATTCTTTCCTGGAGCGATGAAGATCAGGCTTTTATCGCGGAAGTTCCGGAATTGGCCGGGTGCATGGCTGACGGGCCGACATACATGGCTGCCCTCCAGAACGCCGAAGTTGTGATCCAGGAATGGCTCGAAACAGCGTAAGAACTCGGCAGGGAGATTCCATTTCCCCGTGGCCGTCTGAAATTCGCATGATGTTCTTGATTTCATATCTGTGCGCAGGAACATGCCATCAATAAAAGGCCTTACACAATTTCTGCTTGAAAACGAAACTACGCCAGCCGAAGAATCACGGATATGAGAATGAAATGCGGGATGGATACGATCATGGTCTGCTCCAGGAATAACAAGGCGGGAGGATGAGCGCCATCATGGATGACAACACTGTACTCGCGTATGTCTACTGGAAAGACGGGGACATGTGGCTTGGATACCTGCAGGATTATCCCGATTACATGACCCAGGGGGAGTCTCCTGAGGAGCTTCAGAAAAATCTCATAGATATATATAAAGATTTGACATCTGGTGATATACCATGCGTGCGGAAGGTTGCCAGGCTCAAAGTGGCATGAAACGTAAAGACCTTTTGAAAAGTCTGGCTGAAATCGGATGCATTCTCATACGCCATGGTGGTTGCCATGACTGGTATCAGAATCCGAAAACCCGTGTTTCACAACCTGTTCCGAGGCACACCGAGATCAAGGAGTTTCTTGCAAAACACATTTTGAAGATGCTTTCTTCTTGAGCTCCGATGCACAACTGAACAAACGCTGGAAAGTATTTCAGAAAAGGGTACACCATGAAAGACCTAGACTGGGTGAAGGAGTTTGGCGGGGCGGTGACGGTGTGCGATGCGGACGGCATCATTCTGAGCATGAACGAGAAGGCGTGCAGAACGTTCGCGAAGGACGGGGGCGCTTCCCTGATCGGGAAAAGCCTGTATGACTGCCACCCCGAGAAGGCGCGGGCGCGGATCCGGGAGATCATAGAGAAGCGCATCACCAATGCCTACACGATCGAGAAAGCCGGCGTGAAAAAACTTATATATCAAGCGCCATGGTATAAGGACGGCGTCTTCGCCGGCCTCGTCGAACTGTCGATCGAAATTCCCCTCGAAATGCCCCATTTCGTACGCCCGGCTCCCAAGGCTGGCTGAGAGCGTCATTTGTCATATCCCCGGAAAATCGGTACAATGAGAAGAACCAATCTCTCGGAGGGGCGCTTGTGATTCAGAAGCATCTGTTCACCGCTGCGGTCATCGCTTCGCTCGCCATCCTCCAGCCGTCGGGTTCGGCTGGTGCGGAACAGCCGACCATGGATTCCGGCATGGCGCTCAGCCTCGCCACCGATCAGCACGGGGAGTATGAACGCGTACTCAAGCGCGACCTGGCGGTGTTCCGGAAAAGCGCAGCGCAGCTCGAGCGGTACTGCGAAAATGTGTTGAAGGACACCTCGTTTCTCTCCCGTGCCGGGGTCGAGACGTCCCTGACGTCCCCCCAGCAGCTGCGGGGAGTGTACCGGTTCTGGGCCTCGTTCTCGACGCAACTGGACGCTCTCGAAGGCATTTCCGAGCGGTGGCACCGGGGCTGGGGGAACGCGCTGTTCGACAGCCAGGTCCGACAGGGATTCGAAGGGTATTTCCTGGGCATCAACGCCAAGATCAGCCGGCTTCTCGCCGTCTCGCGGCTCACCCATTTTCTGGCCAAGCGCAAGAAGCTCCGCTCCCTCTTCGACGAGGCCGTGGCGGAATACAAGATCCCCCAGGGGCGTCTGACGCACCATGCCCTCGGCGCGGTCAGCCCCGGCAACGTGCTCGCCCTGTACCAGTTCCACACCTCCCACCAGGAGGACCTGGGCACATTCTACGGGAAAAGAGCCCAAGCAGGGTTCCGCCCGGTCGCCGATTCCGACGGCCAGCTCTACCGGTATTTCCAGGGCACGCGGGACATCCTCGACGGCCTGATCCTGCGCATCGCGAAAGATCCGACCTGGTATAAATACGCGTTCGGATCGCTCGCCGAAGAGGCGATGAACCTCATCTCCCCGATGCAGGAGTCCCTGTTCACGTGGGTCGGGGACACCCGGATCAAAAAGAAACAGACCCGGCTGATCAAACCCGAGCAGGTCGATGCGATGGAGCAGGTCATGCAGCCCGGTGACATCATCATCGAGCGACAGAACTGGTATCTTTCGAACGTTTTCCTGCCCGGCTTCTGGCCCCACGGCGCCCTGTATATCGGCGACGCGCACAGGCTCGCGGCCTTCCTGGACGCTGATCCCGCCGTGAAAGCGTATTACGCGAAGCGCAGCTTCAAGGGATTCCTCGACTGGCTGCAGAAAACATATCCGGAAAAATATAATCAGTATACGGCCTCTCCCGAAAAGAGCACCCACCCGCCGAGCGTGCTCGAGGCGATCAGCGAGGGCATCGTGCTCAACTCGCTTCGACACACCTGTTACGCCGACTATGTGTCCGTTCTGCGCCCCCGGTTGCCGAAACTCGACATCGCCAAGGCGATCGAGGCCGGTTTTTACTACAACGGCCGGCCTTATGACTTCGCCTTCGACTTCTACACCGAGTCGGATCTGGTCTGCACCGAGTTCGTCGTGAAGTGCTACGCGCCGTTCCGGGGCAAGAAGGGGCTGGTGTTCCAGACCGAAACGGCGATGGGGAAACAGGCGGTGCGGGCCGACGAGTTCATCCGCACGCTGATCCGCGAAAAGGGCACCCCGAAGGCGCAGCTCGAGTTCGTGTATTTCCTCCGCGGCATCGAGAAATCCGGAAAAGCGGTCGTCGCCGACCAGAACGCCCTCGAAGAGTCCCTGAACTGGCGCGGCGGGCTTCCCGGCCCCAGGCACTGACGGAATCGCGCACCGCGGCCGGGCATCCCGATCGAGCCGGCCCGGCAGATGCTGCCCACGACGCAGGAAGGGGTCCACACGTCCATGACACTCACGTCGCTCGTGAAGTTGCGGATTTTCCTGCCGTTCACCGCCGGGTATTTTCTCTCGTTCCTCCTGCGCAACATCAATGCCGTCATTGCCCCGGAACTCACGGCCGAGTTGTCGGTCACGGCTTCGGACCTCGGGCTGCTGACGTCTGCCTACCTGTTCGCGTTCGGAGCCTTCCAACTGCCGCTCGGCATCCTGCTCGACCGGTACGGCCCGCGCCGCGTCGAAGCGGTGCTGCTGCTGTTCGCCACCGCCGGCTGCCTTCTGTTCGCGACGGGCGGGGGGCTCTCGAGCCTCGTGATCGGCAGGGCGCTGATCGGTCTCGGGGTCTCGGCTTGTCTGATGGCCTCGTTCAAGGCGTTTTCCCTCTGGTTTTCCGCGGACCGTCTCGCATCGCTGAATGCGGCCGTCATGGCGGCAGGCGGCCTCGGAGCGCTGACGGCGACGACTCCGATGGCCCTGATCCTCGAACGAACGGGCTGGCGGGGCATTTTCTGGGGTCTGGGCCTCCTCGCGCTCGTCGTCGCGGCCGCCGTCTTCTCAACGCCGGAGAAATCCTCCCAGGAGAAGCCCGAGCCCCTGTCGGAACTGGTGGGCGGCATCGGTGAGATTCTCCGCACCTCCGCCTTCTGGCGATACATGCCCCAGGCCGCGCTGGTCATGGGCGGGTTCATGGCACTCCAAGGGCTCTGGGCCATTCCCTGGCTGATCACGGTCAACGGGTTCACCCGCGATATCGCGGCGTTTCATCTGCTTCTGACCAGTGTCGCGATGCTGATCGGCTTTCTTTCGCTCGCCACCCTGCTTCCCACCCTGGAATCCCACGGCGTGACGCCGGAGCGGATTCTCGTCTGGGGAACGGGCTGCGGCGTGGTCGCGATGGCCCTGATCGTCACCGGCATCGGCGACAGCCGCGTGCACTGGTTCGTGCTGGGTATCGTCTTCTCGATCAGCAATCTCTCGTATGCCCTGTTGAGCGAGCAGTTCCCGTCCCATCTGTTCGGCCGCGTGAACACGCTGCTGAACGTGTTCATTCTCGGCGGGGCGTTCGGAATCCAGTGGAGCATCGGACTCGCGATCGACGCGCTCGGCCGGGCGGGATTCTCCCAGCCCGCCGCGATGCAAGCGGCCTTCATCGGGCTGCTCGCCGTCCAGCTCCTCTCCTGGGTGCCGCTCATCCTTCCGAAGCCGCGAAAATGCTGATCCCTGGCCGTGTTTGACGCTCCCGCGAACCGTCCCTATAATTGTACAAATCCTCATTCGTATCAGCAGGAGAGGTGGAGCGTATGAACCGACGATATTCCGGCAGCATGATCGCGATCGCCCTGTTGGGCGTATTCTTTGCCATCACAGGGGTCACGCCGGTCCGCGGTGGCATCATCAGCGATGCGAAATTCGTCATGAATAACGGGGCGGCGATGGTTTCGCATTCCCGCAACATCACCTCGGGCGTCCGTGAGTTGTACCGTGAGCGCCAGTCGGTCCGCAGCTTCATCGAGAGCGCCGCGACGCTGATCAAGGCGTATCGCAGCCTTTCGGCGAACAAGAGCGCCAACATTCCGCAGATCATCGAGATCGCGGGGGCCATCGACACGCTGGTGCGTGAATACAACAATGTCGGCCCCAAGGCGTCAGCCGTTTTCGGCCGCATCAAGCCCGACCTCAAATTCTTCGAATCGATGCAGGAAGTGAAAAACGTCCAGGTCGGCCGGCAAGGCGAGAGCCTCCAGATCCGCACGATCCCGGACGGTTCAGTCGGCAAACTCGCGGGGTTGTCCGGCTGGTCGCGGGTCTTCGATGCGATCAAGGAAAAGCCGTCGAATCTGTTCCGCTGGGGCCGGTTGCGCGATGAGTATTCCCTCGGCAAGGCCGAAGGCCAGCTCGCCCTGAAGGCCTGCCAGATCGCGATGGAAGGCATGTCCTACTACGACGAGGCGAACCGGTCGCTCACCGAACTGCTCGACATCCGCAAACAGATCAACGGCATCATGGGCGGGAATCTCACCGCGATCCTGAACGCCGGAACCACGATCAACAAGATCCAGAGCGCCGGCGGCTCGGTCGAGCGGCTTTCGGGCCTGATCGAAAGCGCCACACCGAGGTTCAACCAGCGGTTCGCCGAACTTGCGACCGCCCAGGACGCCTACCTGAAGATTCACCAGGTATATCGGCAGAAATACAACCCCCAGCCCGTCACGACGACCGGATCGACGGCCGCTACGACCTCCGCCACGTCGGCGGCTCCGCGCACGGGTGCTGCGGCCGGCCCGGCCGCCACGACCGGAACCGACCTGCGAACCGCAATGGCCGCGTATCAGAAAGCCTATCAGGAGTACACGGCCTGCGCCCAGGATTCGAACGTGACGCAGCAGCAGGTCGACACCGCCCTCCGGAATCTCCGGGCCGCGCGCGACGAGTATGAACGGGCCAAAGCGGCCGCAAAGTAACTTTCCGAACAGCAGGTTCTGACGGGGCGCCGGCAACAGGCGCCCCGTTTTTTTCGCGCGGGCGGTTGAAGCGATTCTCCGACCGGGTTACACTCTTCCGAAAGGTGCGAGGGGACCAGGCTGGATGAACCACGTTTCCGGGATCGCCATCCGCCGCGCGGCGGCGTTGCTCCTGTTCGCCGCGGCGCTCGTTCTGATCCCCTTTTGCGCAGCATGGCGCCTCCTCGTCGTCCTCGAGCGGAACGAAGCAGACCTTTCGCGGCAAACGGCCTCGGAGGAGCTCCAGGAGATCACCGCCCATCTCGCCCGCCTGGCCCATCCGGAGACGGCCTGCACCGAGTTCGCCGAACGCCTCTCCCGCACGCTCACCTGGAACGGGGATCTCCGGCCGCTGCTCGCCGCGTGGCCCCAGGACACGGTCCGGCTGTATCTGTTCGACGCCCGCGGCAGGCGGGTCCAGCGCGCAGGCTGCATGAGCGGCATGCAGGTCGCATCGGAACGGGTGTTCGAAATGCTGCTCCGGGCGGCCCGGGAAGGCGCAATCCCGCTTTCCACGATGGAGAAGCGGCAGCTCGAGTCCTTCCTGGGAAGTCACATGCTCCTCCCCCAGTTGGCCTCGCGCGCGAACCATCTGCACGACGGAACGATCTTCGGGGTCTCAAAATATATTGGATGGTATAACATAAAGGCCCGATCGGGCGGCATTGCCGGCCATCTTCTCGTCTTCATCGACCAGCGCAGGATCAGCCCATCCCTGCTTGCATCCAGGGCCTGCGCCCGCATCAGCCGGCTGTGCGGTGCGGAGACGCTGTTCGGGTGGCTCGAGATCGGCAACGGGACAGGATCGACCCTCGCGAACGGACAACCGGCACCGGCCACTTTTTCCCGGCGACTGGCCCGGTTGTCCGTCAAACCGGTCCATGAGACCCGGCATCGTCTTCTTGCGCTGAGCGACACCCCCGATGGAATCCGACTGTTCGGGCTCCGGCGGGCCCCCCTGCCGTCGGCTTTCCACGCAAGCCTGCGCAGCCTGCTGGTCGTGGGGCTGGTCGAGCTTCTGCTGATGGTGGGCTGGTGGGTGGTGTTCGCCCGCTCCCTCGTGCTTCCCCTTCGGCTCCAGCTGCTGGGCTGGTTCGGTCTGGCCGCCGTCGCCGGCCTCGCCTCGCTCATCGGCTTTGCGCGCGTCTACGGGGAAGCGCGCCAGGCAACCCTGATCCGGAACACCCGCGAGGCGGCGGTCCGCCTGCTGCAGAAAACCGACGGCAATTTCGGCCCCTCCTTCGCCCCTCTCACCCGCCAGTACCGGCAGGCGGCGCGCGAACTCGAGGCGGCCGGCGGTCGTGGCGGATCCCTTTCCGAGCGGCTTGCCACCCCGGCCGCGAACCGGGAGTTCGCCGCGGCATGTTATATCTCGGCAACCGGGGGGATCCTCTCCCGGCTGATTGCGACGCCCGGAACGACGACCGGCAACTTCGCCTCGGAACAGCCCGTATTCATCCGGGATCTGGCCTGCCAGATCATGAACCGGTTCAATTCGGCCACGGATACGCCGGGAGCGGTGAAAACGAGTTCCCAGAACATGCTCACGGCTCTTCTCTCCCGGCCCGTCGAGCAGTTGGTCCGGCAGCGCGGCACCCTTCAGCCGATGACGCTCAACGGGGTCAACGCTACGGTGTTTCTCGAATTGATCTGCGACGCGGCCAGCCAGGCGACGGCCAGCCTGGTCATCCTCCACGACACCGCCGCCCTCGAGGCCTTGTATCTGAGCCGGACGGCGGAACATCTGGCCAGCCACACCCGGCACCGGCTGCTTGCGCTTCCCAAGCGGGCTTCGAGCCGGCTTCCGGCGGTCCCTCCCCGCGGCATGCTGCGCGAGCCCGATCTCGACCGGCTCCTGGAGCTGCTGGATCTCACCGGATCGGTCCAGCACCGGCTGGGGCGCATCGGTGGGGAGCGGATGCTTATCACGGCGGTTCCCGGCCAGGCGATGTCGGATTATCACCTGTTCCTGATGACCCCGTTCCAGCCGATCGACGACCAGGTGCGCGCGGTCTCGTCCCGGATCACCCTTCTCGCCGTTGCAGGGACCGGCTTTTCCCTGGTGCTGGCCTGGATGTTCGCGGGGCATCTGTTGGGCCCGATGCGGGCGCTGACCGCGGGGATCGACCGGCTTTCGGCGATGCAGCTCGACGAGCCCGTCACGGTCGAGACGGGGGATGAACTGCAGCAGATCGGCGAAGGGGTCACCGAGATCATGGATGACCTGCAGGAGCGGGCCCTCGCGAAAACCGTCCAGGAGCAGCTGATCCAGGGCAAGCCGCTCACCGGCCCTGGATGGCACCTGCAGGGCTGGAGCCGGACCGCCTCGGATATCGGCGGTGAGATTTTCGACATGCTCGAGCTGCCCGACGGCCGCCTGGCCTTCATGACGGGAGACGTTGCCGCCCGCGGGGTCAGTGCCGCGCTGGTGATGACGATGGCCAAAACGGCGGTCCGACTGTTCCTCGACGAGCCCGACACCACGCCGACCGTCGTCCTGAGCGAACTCGACCGGCATTTCCGGCTCCATGCCCGGCGGCTCAGCCGGGTCGGCATGTTCCTGGCGATATATACGCCAAAAGATTATACGATCAGATATTCCGCCACCGGCAGGCTGTTCCCCATCCTCCTCTCCGATGCTGCCCCCCAGCTTCTTCCCGTGGACGGGGACGGGCTCGGGGCCGGCTCCAGCGGCCGGGCCTGTCCCGAGCACCGCCTCGTCCTCGAAGAGGGCTCTCGGATCGTGATCTGCACCGACGGGGTCATCGACGCGCGGGATCAGGCCGGTCGTCCGGCCGGCCCGGACGGGATCTGCGACCTTCTCGAGGGGCTCCGCGCCGAGGCCCCGGACCAGCTTGGCGAACGGCTCTGGGAGGCCCTCGATGCCTGGCAGGGCGGGCGGCGCCCCGAGGACGATCAGACCATTCTGGCCCTGGCAAGAACCCCTGATCCTGCATCCGAAATGGGGAACGGCGCATGATCCGACATCTCTTCGGCTCCTGGCCGTTTCGCCTGTTCCTCTGGCTCGGCTTTCCGACGCTGATCCTCGTCGTCGCCCTGCATATCGGCCTTTCGGCAAGCCTGGATTCGGCGCGCGGGGCCGCATTCGAACGGCTCGAGGAGGATTTCTCCCGCATCCAGGAAGAAACGGATCCCAAGGTGTTCTTCCTGCACGAACTCGACGAGATGTTCGGCGCCCTGCGGGGTCTTGCGGCCCGCCAGGATGCGGTCGACGCGGTGCTGAAAGGGTTTTCGAAAACCTGGCCGGCGGGATCGATCGATATCCATGTGTTCGACGGAGGCGGGCGCATGCTGTCGTGGCGCACCTCTCCCCCGGAGATCCAGGCGGTCATGGATCTCATCCGCCCTGAATGGACCACCCCGCTCGATCTGCCGGCGTCTCTGACCCAGCATCTCAGCACGATCGTTCCGGCAGCCGGACCGATCATCCGGGCCATGAAAGGCCGCCCCGGCACCGTCGTCCCGCTGGGAGGGGGTCGCACCTTCAGTTGGGGCTTCCATCGCTTCCAGGCGGGAATCACCAGCCAGCGCATCGCCGGCATGCTCGTGTTCATCCATCAACAGCGCCTATCCCGGGATTTCATCGCCTCGCGGGCCCTGGAACGGCTTGGCCTCGATCATGCCCGAATCGCCGAAGACGAGCAGGACACCGTCGAGCTGCCCGGCTTCGATCGGCCCCTTCCGCTGTCGGAGCTCCGACAGGCCCAGGCCCGTGCCGCCGACGACCACCTGGCCTTCGGAAACCGTCTCGTGGTTCTGAAGCGCCTCGACGACACGACGCTCGCCGTCCTTTCCACCCCTGATCCGGGCCACCCCCGGACAGCCATAATTCTATTTGCATTCATATATTTTATTCTTTTCCTGACCATTGCGATCGCGGGCAGGAAGGCGGCGCTACGAGACGGCCAGCTCCGGATTCCCGTCTGGGGCAAGCTCACCCTCTTTTTCGGATTCGGATTCGGCTTCCCCCTCATCCTTTCGATCGCCCTTGGCCAGTTATATCTGAGCGAGTGTCGGGAGGGTATGCGTGAGGTGCAGCGCCAGGAGGCGTTCCGGCAGCTCTCGGCCGTCGATTCCGGATTCGCCCCCTACGTAACCCGCCGACGGCTCTTCTACAGCCGGCTCTGTCGGTCGATCGAGCGGCGGCTTTCCTCATCGGGACTCGACCTGTCGGCCTTCGACGAACTCTATGCCGATTTCCGGTTCGACAACATCCAGGTGGTGGCCTCGAGCGGTCGCGCCCTGCGCCGGTCACGGCTCGTCCTCGCCGATCTGCGCCGCACTCTGAGCCTGCCCCGCCACGAACGGCTCCGGCGATTCGAGCAGTATATCGAGCGTGGGCTCGTTCCGAACGCGGTGGAGGCGGATGCGATATGCCGCGGCGCCAAGGCGCTCGAGTTTCCCGATGCCGAGGACACCGGCTTCGAGTCGACGGTCAACCGTGTCGCCGTCCAGGCGGCGAAGCTCTCGATCGATCAGTACAACATCGATCACGGGATGAGCGGGGCCCGCCAGACAAGCAACGCCGATCTCGTCGTCGAGGGAGCGATGGAGGATGACGCGAAGGAGCTGATGCAGGGCGCCCGGACCGGGATGCGCAAGATGATTTCCCTTTCCAGCGGCAACTCGATCGGGATGATGTATCTGGACGTGCTCGCGGGCCCGGGCGGGGAAGCCTGGTATGCGCTGTTCATCATGCACAACCTGCTCACGCTTCAGATGGATTACCTGGCAACGCTGTTCGACAACGCCGGGTCCGACGGGTATGCCCCCGTCCCGGCCTCCTCCCTGCGCATTCGTGCCGTCAGCACGCACCACATGGGGCGCAGCTACCCCGGGGAAACCGAGCATCGCACCTTTTCAGGCCCGCTCGGTATCATCAGCCGCGCGCCCGGCGCCGTCACCCGGACGGTGGAAGTCGATGGGAAGCCGCATCTCGTCTGCGCGCGGCCGGCCACCGGGCTTCGCCACTTCGTGCTGATCGCCACGATACCGCTGTCGGCGCTCGAACAGGCGTTCAGCGCGGTTCGGCTGCGCGTCTGGGGGGGAATCACCGCGCTGGCCCTGTTCGGCCTGGCGGTGCTGGTCGCCCTCTGGTACCGCGTGGTTTCGCCGATTGCCGCCGTCTCGGAGGGGCTTCGGGCCATGCGGGCAGGCGTGTTCGACCGGCCGGTTCCGGTGACGGGCGAGGATGAGCTCGGCCACATGTGTTCGGCGATCAATCTCGCCATGGGCCGGCTGCGCGAGATGGAGCTGGCCCGGACGGTCCAGGCCGACCTGCTGCCGCACGAGCGCCTGGATCTGGGCAGCTTCGTCCTCCAGGGCAGAAACCGGATGACCAAGGCCGTCGGCGGCGATTACTTCGACTTCATCCCGCTGCATCGCGGCCTGACCGCGGTGATCCTCGGCGACGTTTCTGGCCACGGCGTCTCGGCGGCGCTGGTCACCGCGATGGCCAAGGCGGCGTTCACGATCCTCTGCCCCCGCTTCCCGGACCAACCGGAAGAAGTCCTGTTGCGGCTGAACCGGCTGATGCTGACCCTGCTCAACCGCGCGAAGATGATGAGCTGCTTCCTCGGCATCATCGACACCCAGACAGGCCGCCTGATGGCCGCCAATGCGGGCCAGTCCTACCCGATTCTCCTGCCCGCCGCCGGAGCCGCCTCGCTCGTGTCGATGCCGTCCCAGCCGCTCGGAACACGCGCAAAGGCCATCTTCAAGCGGCTCGACATCGATCTGCGCGAGGCCGGCCTGCTGCTGTATTCCGATGGGATGGTCGAGGCCCTGAACCCCGACCGGAAGATGTTCGGGTATGAAGGGCTGGTGGATGCGGCGACCGAGATCTGGCAGGCGACGGGCCGACGGGCGACGGCCGAAGCGGACCTGCTCACCCCCTTCTTCGACCGCCTCCAGAAGCACCTGGAAAGCGGCTCCGCCGGCGACGACGT
>ENA-UOWO01002124-UOWO01002124.1-activated-sludge-metagenome-genome-assembly--contig:-NODE-2124-length-25077-cov-21.055911_pt1 | contig 25077 bp, 19 predicted proteins | sample MGYA00238148_ERZ761564 | MGnify/ENA primary metagenome ERZ761564 (study PRJEB28885, sample SAMN05720194) | activated sludge metagenome | isolation source: Anaerobic digester | place: USA... | reverse complement strand
GCCGGCGATGCCGTGTGCGGGCAGCTCGCGCAGCAGCGCGCCCAGATGGGGCGCGAGGGAGGGGGCGTGCAGGTGGTTGTGCGCGTCGAAGTACACGCGGTCGTTTAGGGCTGGGGGTGGAGTCTGGCGGCGATCTCTCGGATGCGCGCGCGGGCGTGGGCGAGGCCGTTTTGTCGGGTGGGGGTGAGGTCGCGCGTGAGGCGGAGCGTTGCCAGCGGGTCGAGTTCGCACAGCGCCACTTCGGCGGCGGGAGCCTCGCTGAAAAATTCACACAGCAGGCCCAGGAGGCCTTTGACGAGCGGTGAGGCGGCATCGCAGCGGAAGCGCGTGAGGCCCTCCGGGGTGAGTTCGCCGGCGATCCAAGCCTGGGAGACGCAGCCGGGGACGAGGTGCGCGTCTGTGTGGGCATCGACCGGGAGCGAGGCGTGGGCGCGGCCGCGATCGACGGCGAACGAAAGGCGTTCCTGCGGGTCGTCGATGGCAGCAAAATCGTCGGCCATTTGGTGAAGTTTTTCGGGGAGGATCACGGTGCGAGAAAGTGGTAGGAATACGCCTAAAATCCAGCCTGCTATAGCCGTTAAAAGGGTAAACCCACTCTGCCATGTCTGCCATACTAGACAACGTGCTGATCCCGCTCCCGAGCCTGACATTGCCGAGAGACTATGCGTGGCGAGTGCGCTTCATCCCGGCGGTCGATGAGCAACTGCGCCGTCTGCGGTCCACGGGCCATTTTAACCCGCCGCGCTTCTACGGGTACTATTTCCAAAAGAAATATCCCGTGGGGGTGAGCGGAAACTGGGTCGTGTCGCTGGAGGCTGAGCCGCCGCTGACCTATCTGCCCGGGCTGGTGGAGGAGTTGACCAACGGCCAATACAGCATCTCGAGCGCATCCAGCGACGAGATGCCGGATTTCCTCCTCGTGCACGATACGCACGATGGCTCCTGCTGGCTGTGGCGCTTCATCTACGGGCTGCGCTTTGTCGAGTCGAGCGAGCCGATCCATCGCCCCGACGATCTCACGGCTCTTTAAGCGGTCCGGGCCGGTCCACCTCCGCTCATGCACCGTCGCCATGACCAGGCGGCGAGTGCGGCACCCGCCAGCGCGAGCCCCGACGAGACATCGCGGCGCAACAGGGTGCGTGCGACGATCGTGAGCCATCCCGCCTCGGGCGTCGCCCCATCGGGCGGTGGCACTCGTTGGGCGACATCGCGTCGCAACGGTGCGGGTAACGCTTCCCGCACAGCTGGATTGCGCATCCATTTCACGAGGTCGGATGGGACTGGATAGGGAATTTCCGGCATCGTGTACGCTTCGATGTGCGTGGGGTTGTCGGTGCGCATGAATTCGCGGAAGTGTGTTTCTTGTCGCACGGTTTCTGTGCGGAACGTTCGCGCCATGGGGCGGTAGATGGTGTGAGATCGCCAGAGATATGCCCCGCCGAGCACGGCCAGCCAGCAGCAGGCCAGGGCCGTCCATCCATGTCGGAATCGGGCCTTCTCCAGAGGCAGTAGCCGCACCACCGCGGCGGTGTTGGTTAACATGGCCCACATGAGTAGGCCGGTGTAGCGTGAGCTGACCAGAGGTAGCAGACCAGCGCGCGACCAAGCCAGAGCCATGGCCTGCCAGAGCGTCCAGAGGCCGAGGCTGAAAATGAGCAAAGAGAACGGCGAGGTGTCGCGCTGGCGCCACATCTGAATGAGCAATATGCCCCACGGGAGCCAGAGGGCCGCCAGCGCCGCCGCGTGGGGGGGGAGCGGCCAGCTTGCGTACGCGAGAAAGGCTTCGCTCCAGCCCGCCACCGATTTTGCGTGGAGAAAATCGTGGGCGGTAAAATGCGCCCTGGTCATGGCGCCCAAGGCGACGAGGGCGATGCAGGCCATTGGAGGGACGGCTGTGCGCCACGAAAACTCGCGTCGCAGAAAGGCTCCGGCGCCAAGTGCACAGGCCGCCGCCATGGCCGTCATAAAACCCGAGCCAAGTGTGGCCAGCAGTGCGAGGGCCACTGCCAGTGCGCCCCAGGCGGGCCACGATCCGGGACGCGCGGCCGGGAGGATGGAGAGCACGAGCATCGTGCCGAGCACGAACAGGTGAAACTGGCTTTGAAATCCCGATACGAAGTTTTCCCAATCGCAGGAAAGTGACGCGACGCCGACGAGGGCTGCGACGACCGCGAGGCTGCGCCAGGGCGTCAGCGAGCGGCAGGCGATGGTGGCAAACCAGGCAAAGGCGGCGGCTTGAAATGCGAGGCTGGCGACGACCAGAGGCCGGTTGTCCCATTCTCCGTTGAGGGGGAGGAGCCCGAGGGTGAGCAGCTTGGTGAACAGGATGCGGTGTTCGTTGTGGGGGGCGAGCAGGTCCCCCCAGTGAAGCTCTTGTCGATGAAGTCGGAAAATAAGTTCGTAGATATCCACCTTCCACTGGTCGAGATAGGGTGCCCATGAGACCAGGCCGCTGGCGGCACCGAGGCGGAGCCCGAAAAATATCCCGAAAAAACCGAGCAGCAGCCGGCCCCAGTGGGCCGTCGAGGGGCCGCAGCCGACGCCTTGTTGGCGCAACCCGGCGGTGGCCAGCCACAGTGTGCCGGCGATCGCGATGCCGACGAGAATTGTCGCCGAGAGCTCCATGTCCATAGAGGCAGAGGTCTCGTAGGTATCCAGGTGGACGACAAGTTTTTTGCCAGGGGCGAGTGTCGTGGTTGCCCCCGATATGGCACGGCCTGTCGCTTGACAGGGGCGGCGGGCGGCTCCATTGGGAAAGCCCGTATGCAGGCTGCGCTCGATGAGCCCGTGCTGGTGCTTAACCGCCTCTGGCAGGCGATTAATGTCATCGGTGCCCGACGCGCCTTCGCGCTTCTCGCGCGGGGACATGCCCATGTCGTCCATGCGCAGGCCGACGACTACCGGGTGTTCTCCCTGATGGATTGGATGGATTTCTCGCATCACAATCCGCCCTTGTCGTCGTTCGAAGGCGTGCGCACGGCGAGCCGGTTTGTGCGGCTGCCGCGGGTGATCCTGTTGACCTATTTCGACCAGCTGCCGCGCAAGGAGCTGAAGCTGACGCGGAGCAACGTGTTCAAGCGCGACAAGAACACGTGCCAGTATTGCGGCCGGCATCTGCCGAGCGAGCAGCTCAATCTCGATCACGTGATTCCGCGGGCCGACGGCGGGCGCACGACGTGGGAAAACATCGTGTGCTCGTGCATCCCCTGCAATACGCGCAAGGCCAACCGACTGCCGCACGAGGCGGGCTTGCGGCTCATCCGCAAGCCGGTGCGCCCCAAATGGCGTCCGGTGATCTCGCTGGTGCTTGAGGATGAACATCGCGAGCGCTGGAAGGATTTCCTCGATCTGGCGTATTGGAACGTCGAGCTCGACGAGTGAGCCGTGCGGCCGCTGGCGGGCGTGGGAGTTCTTCCCTAAAATGCGGGAAAACTTCCCGGGTTTCGGCTGCGGCGTTTCGGGTAAGGTATCCGGCGTGCAGCAGCAGCCCTTTGCTGGTCGCATAGTAAAACTGCACGAGAGAGTACCAGAAGCTAAAGAATGACTGCCGGTGGAGGCGCAAGCCGCTACCGGCAGTTTGCTTTTGAGCGATGGCGTGGGTGCCCGGCGATGGGACGAAATAGTTTTGCGGGGCCGACGGGTGCCCATGAAATGGGTCCACGATGATCTCTTTGCACGAAGGCCAGGGCACCGCTGTGAAAAAAAAGGCGGGCGACCGGATCTTCCAACTGCGCTGGCAGGTGGTGGGCAGCACGCCGGCCATCTGGCGTCGCGTACTCGTGCGCGAGTCGATGTGGCTGTCGCGGCTGCACGATGCGATCCAGATCGCGTTCGACTGGTACGACTACCAGACGCATGCGTTTAACTGCGACGAGGTCCGCTACGGCAATCCGCTGAAGCGGGAGGGCTTCGAGATCGTGGATGATCGGGATGTGGCGCTGGCGGATCTGGAGCTCGAGCGGATCGGGCGCTTTTCCTACGGCTACCATTTCGGCGAGGGGTGGCAGGTCGAGATCGTCGTGGAGGGCGCGCCCCAGGCGGTCGAGAAGGGCGTGGTCTATCCGCGTTGCATCGGCGGTGAGCGCGCGGGGCCGCCGGAGGATTGCGGCGGGCTCGAGGCGTTTCACGACATGCTCGCCTGTCTGCAGGAGCCGCACACGGAATTGGGGCAGGAGTGGCGCGAGTGGGTCGGGCCGGAATACGACCCGGAGCGCTGCGATCTGGCGGCGATCAACAAGGGGTTTTCCCACCTGCGCAAATAGCGGTGGCGTGGCGCGGGTTCATGCCTGCGGCGCGGGCAGAGGGGGGAGATACTTGGTGAGGATGGCGTGCATGCTGTCAGGCGCCAGTGGCTTGGCGATGTAGTCATCCATGCCGGCGGCGAGGCACACTTCGCGGTCGCCGGAGAGGGCGTTGGCGGTCATGGCGATGATGCACACGCGATGGCCGAAACCGGGGGACTTGTCCCGCTCAAGGCGGCGGATGGTGCGGGTGGCTTCGAGCCCGTCCATTTCGGGCATTTGCACGTCCATGAAAACGAGATCGTAGTGGTGCTTGCCGAGCGTGGCGATGGCTTCGAGGCCGCTGCTGACGAGGGTGGCTTGGTGGCCGTGATTCTTGAGGAAACGCAGGGCGATCTTCTGGTTCACGACATTGTCCTCGGCTACGAGGATGCGCGGGGTGGCGTCGAGCACGGTGGGCGCCTGGGTGTCTGGCACGGGGATCTTGGAAGGCGTTGTGGTGTGCGTGGCGGGGGGCGTGGCGATCCCGAGCGCGTGGAGGAGGGCGTCGCGCAGGCGGGGTTCGGAGATGGGTTTGAACTCGGCGGACGCGACACCGTTTTCCTCCAGCTCCTCGGTGGCGGGGCGTTTTTTCTGCGAGGTGAGCAGGAGTATGGCGGGCGTGGTTGGCGCTGGGATCGTGTGGAGGGTGTGCGCGAGCTCCAGGCCGTCGGTGTCAGGCATTGGATAATCAATGAGGACGAGCTGGTAGGGAGTGTGCGCGGCGATGCCTGAGCGGAACTCGCGCAGGGCTTCGTCTGTGGAGGCGACGACGGTGTGGGGCATGCGCCAGCGCGTGAGCAGTCGCTGGAGGACTTGGCGGGTGGTGGCGCTATCGTCGACCGCGAGGATGCGGTGTCCGGCGAGAGGGGCCGACAGGCCGGCGTCGGTGGCGGGCGTCTGTGAGGGCGGAAGCGGCACGCTGAACCAGAAGGTGGAGCCCTGGCCGAGGGTGCTGATGACGCCGATGTCGCCGCGCATGAGCTCGACTAGGCGGCGGCAGATGGCGAGGCCGAGGCCGGTGCCGCCGAATTTGCGGGTGGTGGAGCTGTCGGCCTGCACGAAGCGCTGGAAAAGGGCGCTCTGGTTTTCGGGGGCGATACCGATACCGGAGTCGACGACTTCGATGCGTATGGCATGCGGGGGTTCGTGCGAGGGTGCGCAGACGCGGAGGATCACTTCACCTTTTTCGGTGAACTTAATGGCGTTGCCCAGGAGGTTGAGCGCGATCTGGCGGATGCGGATGGGGTCGCCATGGACGTGGCGAGGGGCGGCGTCGGCGTAGTCGAGGATGAGCTCGACGTTCTTTTTCCTGGCGACGCCGGATTGGAGTTCGAGGGTGCGCTCGAGTTGCTCGTGGAGGTCGAAGTCGATGGATTCGAGGACGAGTTTGCCGGATTCGATTTTGGAGAAATCGAGGATGTCGTTGATGACGGAGAGGAGGGTCTCGCCGCTGAAGAGGAGGGTGTCGACGAAGTCCTTTTGCTCGTTGTTGAGCGGGGTGCCGAGGAGGAGGTGCCCCATGCCGATGACGCCGTTGAGCGGGGTGCGGATCTCGTGGCTCATGTTGGCGAGGAAGGCGCTTTTGGCGCGGTCGGCGGTTTCGGCTGCCTCCTTGGCGGCGAGCAGCTCGGCGTTGACGGAGGCGAGTTCGGCGGTGCGCGTAACGACGCGTTGTTCGAGCTGGTTGTTGAGCTGGCGGAAGCGTTCTTCGCTGGCGGCGAGTGCAGTGGCCTGTTCCGTGGTGGTGCGGATTTGCTCGTAGAGCTGGGTGTTGGCGGAGTGGAGCTCGGCGGTGCGGGCCTGGACGAGGTGGCCGAGGCGTTTTTTCTCACGTTGTTCGAGATAGGTGGTGAGCCAGATGATGCTGGCGAGTACGCCGAGCCCGCCGCCGATGTAGAGGGCGATGGCAAGGCGGGTGCGGTACCAGGGCGGGCGGACCGTGAAGGCGAGCGTGGCTTCCTGGCCCTCTCGGGTGCCGGCGCGCGGGCGCACGCGAAAGAGGTAGTGGCCTTCTTTGAGGCGGTTGTAGGTGGCGGCGGCGAGGGTGCCGGTGGAGGTCCAGTGTTGGCTTTGCAGGCCGGGGCCTTCGAGGAGGACTTCGAAGGAAATGCTGGCGGCAAAGGGGTTGGCCGGGGCGGCGAAGCGCAGGGTGATGGAGTTGTCCGAGTAGGAGACGTCGGGGAGGCGGGCGCCCGGGGTGGTCCGGTGCAGGCCGGAGTTGGGCAGAAGGGCCGAGGTGATGAGGGCGCGCAGTGTCCGCTCCGGCGGCGAGGGCATCGTCGGGTCGTAGCGCACGAGGCGTTTGCGATCCAACATCCAGACGGTGCCGTTGTTCTCGGTGACGAAGTCGTAGGGGGCGAAGCCTTGCACCATGTCGATGGGCTGGCGCGCCTGGAGGGGCTGGGTGGTGTCGATCGTGCGGAGGGTGCCGCCGGAGCTGATCCAGATGCGGCCTCGGGCGTCTTTGGTGGGGCGGCCGAGGCTGCCGAGGGAGATCGGATAATCACGGGTGAAGGCGTGGTCGTCGACGAAGCGATCGGTGGCGGGGTCGTGTCGGAATATATGGTTGGGGAGATTGATGCGGGCGACGCCGTCGATGACGAATATTTGGGGCCAGCCGCCGATGAGGCCGTCGTCGGGCCCGTAGATGCGGATTTCGGGGGCGGCGTGGGCGTGGCGGCGGATGCGGGCGAGCTGGTTGGTGCCGAGTTCGCACCAGATGTCGCCGGCTTGGTCGACGACGAGGTTGTAAACATCACTGAGTCCGGGCGCTGGGATGCGGCGTATATCGAGGCCGTTTTCGCTGGGGCGCATCCATCCGATTTCGTCGCGTGCGGTGTAGAACCAGCCTTCGGGGGTGGGCGGGATGTTGCCGAGGCGTGCGTTGACGATGCCGTTGGCGATGGGGCGCCATTCCGTGCCGGTGTATTCGCGGATGCCGTCGTGTTCTGAGTAGAAGAGGCGGCCGCCGATGTCGCCCATGTGATACGGTTTGCTGCCGGGGGGCGTGACATCGTCGAACTCCGCCAGGCGTCCGTCGGCATCGTATTTGGCGCGGAGGATGTGGCTGTCGCTCATGATCCAGAGGGCGCCTTGGTGGCGGACGAGATGAGCGTAGGTGAGGGCGGTGGGGACGAGCGGGGAGAAGTTGGAAAACGGAGACGGGAACTCGATGCGCGCGATGCCATCGTTGAGCAGGGCCCAGAGGACGCCGTCTGGAGAATAGAGCAGGTGGCCGGGGCGGGCGAGGCGGTGGTCGAGGGCTTTGTCGAGCTGTTGGACGAGGCGGCCCTGGCGATCGAAGATGACGATGCCGACGTTATCGACGGCGGCTGCGAAGAGGTCGTGGCCGACGACGCGCAGATCCAGGATGCGCTGGCGCCCGTCGAGCGAGCTGATGCTGGGGAATGGGCGGAGCGTTTTCCCGTCGAAGAGCTGGAGGCCGGAGCCGGTTGTCCCGACCAGGAGCAGGCCGGGGGCAAACGGAGCGCCGCAGGTGAGTGTGTGGGTCTGGTTGGTGCCTGTATCGGAGAGTCGGGTGATCGTGCCGGCGCCAAGGTCGATGCGCAGGAGTTGCCCAGATGAGGATTCTGAGAAGAAAAAATCGGGGCCGAGCTGGAGGATCGCCTCGGGGTTGGCGTTGTGGGAGAGCACGCGGGGCTCCTGGCCGGGGTGCCATGAGAGCAGGACGCCGCCGCTGCCGTACCAAAGCCAGGTGTCTCCGAAAAGGGCGACATTGGTGGGGGCGCCCCCGGTGACAGGCAGCGGAGTCCTGGCGTCGGCGTAGCGCCAGCGGGCGTCGCCATCGATCTCAAGGTGGGTGAGGCTGTCTTCGATCCCGGTGTAGATGCGGCCGTCGGAATCGACGGCGACCTTGGCACTGATGTGGTGGCGGTCGGTGGAGACGCGGCGGTACGTTTCCCAGTGGGAGCCGTCGCCGAAGCAGATCTCGCGTTGGGCAACGATGAGCACGCGGCCGTCCGGCAGGAGTTGGATGTCGGTCGGCGGTGAGCTTAACCCGAGTGCCTCGGCTCCCATGACGACGAAGGCGGGTACGCCGACCTCGCGCAGGTCGGGCGGCGCCGATGGGATCTGTGCACGCGCAGGGATGGCGAATCGCCCGAGGAGGGCTGCCAGCAGGAGGGCAGCGCAGACAATGCGCCGCAGGTCATGTAGGGCGAATGACCGGAGAAGGGCCATGAGTAGGGTAGAGCAATACAACTGTCGGCCGGGCCGTGGCGGAGTTGAGCTGAAAGGCGAAGCGTGGGTGATGGTGCGTAGTGGCGGGGCCGTGGCAATAAAGCGTTGTCTGATGCTTCGAGGCTCGTGCAAGGTGCGGGCTTCATCCCCATGTCTTCCACGCCTGCCGAACGAGATCCCTACGATGTGCCTCCTCCCTGGTGGCAAAAGCACATGACGCTCTTGAGCACTGCGGCGGTGGCCGTGTTGACGGTCGTGCTGACTGTGATCGCGTTTCCCCCGTATGGCGTGCCGGAATTTGCCTACGTGTGCCTGGCGCCGGGTGTGTTTTGGGCCTACCGGCGGCCGTCGTTCAAGCGCTACGCGTGGACGATGCTCGGCGCCAACGCGGTGGCGTGGACGATCATCCTCGGCTGGTTGCACCATGTGTCGTGGCTGGGGTTGGGGCTGCTCGGGCCGGTCGTCGGCGTGTGGGTGGGCTCGTGGTACTTGGCGGCGTGGTGGTTGATGCCGAGACTGCTCGGCCGCGGGGCGCTTGAGCGGATCGTGGGAGTCTTCGGACTGGCCGGCGCCTGGATTTTGATCGAGTGGACGCGGACGTGGTTGTTGAGCGGATTCCCCTGGCTGCCGATGGCGGCGAGCCAATGGCAACGCGTGAGCATCCTGCAGATCGCGGCGTACACGGGAGCTTGGGGCGTCTCTTTTGTGCTAGTGGCGATGAACCTCGGTTTTGCGGCCTATGCGCACCGGCTTTTGTGCGAGGGGCAGCGCGGGCTGCGGCGTCGCAGCCAGGAGTTTTTTGCGTGCATGTTCCTGCTGATCGTCTGCGTGACGGTGCATGTGCAGGAGACGTTTAACCGCGGGCAGTTTGCGGTGCCGCTCGGGCGTGTGGCGCTGGTGCAGCCCTATGTGCCGCAGATGCAGAAATGGGATCCGGCCTTTGCGCAGGAGATCGTGGCCACGTTGGAAAGAATCACCCAGGAAGCCGCGCTGAGCCGCCCGGATGTGATCCTGTGGCCCGAGGCCACCACGCCGCTGGCCGTGCAGGGCGATCCCGAGACGCGCGAGTGGATCGAGGGCGTTGGCCAGCGCGCCAAAGTGCCGTTGTTGCTGGGCTCGCTGGCCTTCGAAAATGCGAACCAGCCCGATGAGGCGATCTACAATGGGGTGTTCCTCGTTGACCCCAAGACGGGCGTCCAGTCCACCGCATACTATAAACAACACCTCGTACCTTTTGGCGAATACCTGCCGTTTCCCTGGGCGTTGGGCTGGCTGCGCCACTTGCAGCCGATTGGTGAGGATATCGACGCGGGCAAGGACATGCCGCCGCTCATGCTGCGGTTGCGCGGGCACAGCGTGCCGGTGTCGCCGCTCGTTTGCTACGAGGACACGTTTCCCAAACTCGCCGCCAATGGGGTGCGCATGGGCGCCGAGCTCCTTGTGGTGGTGACGAACAACGCCTGGTTTGGCGAAGGCGGCGCGGCTTACCAGCACGCGGCCCACAGTGTATTGCGGGCGGTCGAGACGCGGCGCCCCGTGTTGCGCTGCGGCAATGGGGGCTGGAGCGGCTGGATCGACGAGTTTGGCAATGTGCGCGCCGTGCTCAAGGACCGCACGGGCTCGATTTATTTCCGCGGCACCGAGACGCTGAGCGTTTACCGGGATATTCGCTGGACGACGCAGCAGAGCTTTTATGTGCGCCACGGCGACTGGTTTGTCGCGGTTTGCGCTGGGCTGGCGCTCTTTGGTTTTCTGGTGATCCGAACGGGTCGGCCGACGGCGCCGGAGAAGCCTGAGCCGGCGGACGAGGGTGCTTTGTAAGCGGGCAAGACAAAGGGCGATCCGGTTGGATCGCCCTTTGGTTCTTTGGTGTGGTGTCTTGGTCTGACGGCCGGTCAGAGGCGCGCTTGGTGGAGCTGCTGCAACTGCATGCGGCCGTGAAGGGCCCAGGGACTCGCCATTTGCGGGTCGATGGAATGGATGCGATGAGGTTTTTGAAGGACGGAGGCGACCACCGCGGAGATGATCACGACTGGGATGTTGTTGGGCTCCTTTTTCCCGTTTTTATCATGGGCTTGGGCAGGTGCGCTGTCTCCTTCCAGTTTCCGGAGGCGACTTTCGAGTTCATCGATACGGGCGAGGAGCGCGTTGATGGTCGCGGCATCCGGAGCCACAGCATGGCCGTTGCCGTTGGCAACCGGTTGGCTGTGACCGTTGGTGGAGGCTGAGTGACGTGTTTGTTTCATATCAGAAAACTGACGTGTATGCAGGGGGCGCAAGGGAATCCGTGGTGGTTGAATCTCAAGAAGAGATGGAACTTTAGGACGAAAGAGGCATCGAACAGATCGATTTCCTCGAAAAAACGCGACGAAGCGCGGCGCGGATGCGCAGCCTGATAAGTTACGGTCATACGAGGATAGCATTTTGCTAATACCTTTTCTGCGCGATATCTGGGGTTTAATGCGCAAAAACTGTGTCCAAGGATTGCCACTACTAGGGAATTCAGCCTAACCTGTTCGCATGTCGGACCTCATCCGAGAGAAACATAGCGAACAATTATGGCAAAACAGTGACTTGGTGCGCCTGGTGGTGAGCTTCCGGGAGGTCGCCGGTCTGCCGTTGCGCCTGACGTCGCCCTTGGGAACGGTGCATCTCCCGAGCGGTTTTGCGGAGTTGGCCCCTGCATGTTCCGAACGCGAAAGTTCGATGGCCAAATGCCATATTTGTGCCCAGTTCCAGCAAAAGCTGTGCGCGGCGGCAGTCGCGATCGATGGCCCGGTGACCGAGGCCTGTCCCTTTGGTTTGACCGAGACGGTGGTGGCTTTGCGGGTGGGCGGAGTGAATTATGGGTTTCTGCAAACGGGTTTTGTGCGTGTGGAGGGCACGCCTCCCGGTGCGGAACTTGAGGAGACGCCGCCACCGGCGGCGGGCGTCGTGACGGCCAATCGGTATGCGGCGGCGATGGATTTGCTCGCTCGCGCAGTGCCACAGATCTCCCTGCGGGCGCGTGAGATCGTGGAAGAGGGTGGCCCGCCGCCGATGCCGGCACACGTGACGCTCGCGTGCGCGTGGGTACAGGAGCATGCGCACGAGGAAGTCCGGATGACAGAGGCGGCCCGCGTGGCGGGCGTGTCGCCCTTACACTTCTGCAAGATCTTCCGGCAACACACGGGATTACGCTTTACTGAGTATGTGCAACGCGTGCGTGTGCGGCGGGCCCGTACCCTTCTGGCGGAGGAGAAACGCAAGATTGCTGAGATCGCCATGGCGTGCGGATTTGGGTCGGTCAGTCAGTTCAACCGAGTTTTCCGGCGCCACACGCGGCAGACGCCCCGGGCCTTCCAAGAGGCCGAGCGCGGGGGCGGCAAGAAGTGATCTTGTCGCTGCGGCTAGCCCTTTTGTGCGAGGGCGAGTTGGCCGAGCTGCTTTAGGGCGTCGTCGATGCCGTCACTCCAAGGAATGCCGCAGTTCATGCGTAGGCAGTTGCGGTAGCGTCCCTTGATCGAGAACAAGGGGCCTGGGGCGAGGGTGATGCGGTGCGCCATCGCAGCGTGGTGCAGCTGCACCGCATCCAGCTCGGGCGGGAGTTCGACCCAGAGAATAAATCCACCTTGAGGGCGGCTCAGTCGGGTGCCTTTGGGAAACTCTCGCAGCACGGCTTGGGAGAAGAGGTGCAGTTGATTCTGGTAGGCGCGTCGAATCGAGCGCAAGTGATGGTCGTAGCCTCCATTGCGCAGGAAGTCCGCGAGCGCTTTTTGCAACACGATGGGGGTGCCCATGGTGTGGGCAAACTTGAGCCGGCGGACACGTTCCAAGTAGCGGCCGGGCGCACACCACCCGACGCGCAGGCCCGGAGAAAGCGTTTTTCCAAAAGAGCCGCATAAAAGCACGCGACCGTCGCGATCCCACGCTTTCAGCGGTTTGGGCCGGCGCTCCTCGTAGTGGAGGTCGCCGTAGATATCGTCCTCAATCGCCGGAATATCGAACTCCGTTAAGATTTCATATAGTCGCTCCTTGCGCGTGTCGGGCATACAGGAGCCAAGCGGATTTTGAAAGCTTGGCATCGCGAGCAGGGCTTTCACGGGATTGTCCTGCAATGCCTTGCGGAGTGCCTCCAGATCTATGCCGCTGCGTGGATCGCTGGGGATTTCGAGTACGCGAAAGCCGAGGCTTTGCAGGGCTTCGAGAAAGCCAAAATAAGCGGGAGTTTCGATCGCGATGGTGTCGCCCGGTTGGGCGATGGCGCGCAGCGACAGATTGATCGCCTCGGTGCAGCCGATGGTGATGACGAGCTCGTCGTGGTTGAGCGGGGCGCCGGCCTGGAGATATCGGCGGGCGATTTCGCGGGCGAGCGGCTCGTGGGCGCTGTTCATCGCATAGCGGCCGAGGAGCGCGGGGTCGTCGCGCACGACCGCGCCGAGGATGCGCGCGAGTTTCCGGTTGGGAAAGAGGGCGGGGTCGGGGCAGGCGGCACCGAGCGGGAGAAACTCCGGGTCTTCGCTTTGGGCTACAATCGCGGCGGCGAGATCGTTGTCGCCTACGTAAGCCGGCCTGGCCATCGGCCTTGCCATCCGGGGCTCGGGGATTTGGGCAAGCAATTTGGGGCGCACGTAGTAACCCGATTGTGGGCGGGCTTCCAGAAGGCCTCGGTTTTCCAGCACCGAGTAGGCTTGGAGCACCGTTGCAATGCTCACGTCCCGCTGCATGGCCATGCGCCGTACCGATGGTATGCGATGCCCCGGCTTAAGAGTGCCTTGATCGATAAGGGTTTGAAGCGAATCGGCGAGAGTCGCGTAGAGCGGGGCTGCGCGGGGGGCGGTGTCGGAGTGGGCCATGGCGGTGAGGTGGTCTATGGGGAATACGGCTCAATTCCGTCTGGGTGGCGGCGATTCATTGTGCCCGGTACAGTCGCGCATGGAATGGATTGTTTATAGGTACACTCGACTCGCGTTGCGAGAGGCTGCGCGCCGCCACGCGTTTTCATTTTGCTCCGGTGTGGCAAACCGCGGGAAAGAAACTTGCAAAGGCAGGGTTGCACTGCGAATTAGAGCACATTCATTTTGCCGACACTTGGTTATGCCCACAAAAACAGTAGTTCTCATCGAAGACGAAACCATCGTGCGGCAGATGTTGCGACTCGCGGTTGAGAAATCGACCGGGCTGAAAGTGGTGGCCGAGTTTGGCGACGGGCGGGAAGGGCTGGAGTATTGCCTGAAGCAGCCGCCGGATATGGTGATCTGCGATTTGAGCCTCCCGGGCATGCACGGGTTCGATGTCATCCGCTGCATCCGCGAAAAACAGCAGGAGCCGCGTATCCTGATTCTCACGAGTCGCATCGATGCGAACCTCCCCGTCCAATCTGCGGCGCTCGGTGTGCAGGGCTATGTCGATAAGACCAAGCCGTTGCCCGTGTTGCTCGAGGCGGTGAAGGAAGTCGCCGGCGGCGGTATTTATTTTGCGGCGAAGGTAAACGCGCCTGAGCCGATCAAGCAGCCCGAGCAGGGGATCGCTCTGCACCTGCCCGTGATCGCTGGCGCCGACCCGCTCTCCCCTCGTGAAATCGAGGTCGCGAAGCTGGTCGCCGAGGGCTTCGCCTCGAAGGAGATTGCCGACAAGCTCGTGCTGAGTGTACGCACGGTCGAAAAGCACCGCGCCAATATCATGGACAAGACCGGGGTGCGGGATGTCGCCAGCCTCACGCGGTATTGCATCCACTACGGGCTGGTCCACGCCTGAGGGCCACCGCGCTGGTGCGCAGGGTGGATATGCAGATCTGGCCTACGTGTTTCTGGGGTCGGGTTGACCCTCGACAGACAGAGGCGGGCCCGGTTGCTTTCGTGCACTAACCGGACTGCAGATGGATGGCTTTTTTATCCACGGATCGCACGCGTGCCTAGGCTTGATCGCGGAGGTGCGGGGCTTGGCATGGCTGCCGAGCCCGGTTCTGGCGTGGAGCTGGGGGCCGCTCTTTGTGGGGACCACGATTTTGGCATCGGGCGTCGCCGCCTACGGATTTGCACGAGCCCGGCGCGAGCGTGCGCGGCGCGAGAAGGCGGAGCGGGCGCAACGTGCCTCCGAAGAACGCAACCGGATGGTGCTCGAAGGCCTGGACCTGGGCACGTGGGAACACGATCTGGAGACCGGACAGACTTTGTACTGTGAGCGCTGGCACCAGCTCTTCGGCCAGGGCGGTCCACGGGTGAGCATCGCATGGTCGGATTACCTGCTCAGGCTGCACCCGCTGGATCGTGGAGCCGTGGCCGCGGCGTTCGAGGCCCATGCACGGGGCGAGACGTCCCATTACGAAAAGGAGTACCGGATGCGTTGCCGGGACGGTGTGTACCGCTGGGTGCACTCGCGCGGGCGTGTCGTGTGCGACGCGCGCGGGCGGCGGGTGCGCATGGTCGGTGCCCAGTTGGATGTGACGGAGCGCAAGCGCGCGGAGTCGGCCTTGCGCGCGAGCGAGGAGCGTTACCGTGGGCTGTTCGAGCGCAACCCGAGCCCGATGTTCGTCTTCGATCGGGAGACTCTCTACCTGCTTGAGGCCAACGAAGCCGCACTCGGACTTTACGGCTATGACCGCAGCGAGTTTTTGCAGATGACGATCCTCGATCTGTGCGATGCGGGGACGGCGTCGCGGTTGGAGCAGGATCTGGCCAGCCACCGGGCGTGGACTTCGGCCGAGGTCTGGCCGCATCGGCGGAAAGATGGGGCAGAGATCTATGTGGAGGTCTGCGTGCAACCGCAGGAATACGCCGGGCGCTCCGGCGGCATCGTCGTGGCTCTCGATGTGACGCAGCGCCACCTCGCCGAGATGCGCTACCGCGAGCTTTTCGAAAATGCGACGGAGGGCGTGTACGAGAGCTCCCGTGAGGGCGTGTTCCGCTCGGTAAACCCCGCGTTTGCGCGCATGCTCGGGTATGCCGATCCGGCGGCGTTTCTTGCGACCCAGATGGATGGCGACCGCTTATATGTGCAGCCGGGGCGCCGGGCGCAGTTTCTCGCGCAGCTCGGGGATGGGCAGGCGGTCCACGATTTTGAATCGGAGGTGCGCTGCCGGGATGGCTCGACCCTCTGGATCGTCGAGAATGTGCGCGCCGTTCGTGGTGGGGACGGGGCGGTGCGGCACTTTCAGGGATTCGTATCCAACGTCACGGCACGCCGAAAGGCGGACGATGCGCTGGCGGCCGAGCGGGAGCGGCTCGCTGTCACCCTCCGTGCGATGGTGGAGGGTGTGATCACCACCGACACGGCGGGCGTGATTCGGTTTATCAACGAGGCGGGTGCCCGGCTGACGGGGTGGACTGCGGGCGAGGCCGTGGGCCGGCGGCTCGCCGACTGCTGTGTCTTCCGCCGGGAGGGAACCGCCGAGTTGATCGAGTTGCCTCTGCCTGGAGCCGGCGAGGCAGAAGGGGTGTTGCCGCCGCATGCCCAGCTGGTGACACGGTCAGGCGGCATGGTGCTTGTCGAGGGTTGCACGGCGGCCTTGCGGCGCACCGATGGTGCTCCGATGGGCATGGTCCTCGTCCTTCGCGATGTGAGCGAGCGAGCCCGGCTTGAGGCCGAGATGGTGCGTGCGTCGAAGCTGGAATCGCTCGGTTTGCTGGCCGGTGGTATCGCGCACGATTTCAATAATCTGCTGACGATCGTCATGGGCAACGTGACGCTCGCCCGGATCGATTCACAGGCCTCGTCATCGTTGATGCGGTGGCTGGCGGAGGCCGAGAAAGGCGTGCTGCGGGCCCGCGATCTGACCCAGCAGCTTTTGACGTTTGCGAAAGGGGGAAATCCGTTGCGGACCACGGTGCTGTTGCAGGATGTCGTCCGCGAGGTCGCCGAGTTTGCCCTGCATGGTTCGAAAACTTGTTGCGAGTACCGGATCGCAGACGATCTCCGCCCGGCCAATGTGGACAAGGGGCAGATCGGGCAGGTGGTCCAAAATCTCGTGATCAACGCCGTCCAGTCGATGCAAGAGGGTGGGCGGCTCGTGATCGCCCTGTCCAACGAGCAGATTGCCGACGGAGAGCGCCACTCTCTTTCGGGAGGCGCTTATCTGAAGATTGCCATTTCAGATACGGGGACAGGCATCGCGCCGGAGCACCTCAGACATATTTTCGATCCTTATTTCACGACCAAGGCCCACGGGAGCGGGCTGGGCCTCGCCACCGTGTACTCAATCGTGAGAAAACATCAGGGCGATATCGCCGTCGAGTCGGTCGTCGGGCAGGGGACTACGTTTCAAATCTGGCTCCCTGCGGCTGCGTCGATGCCGGCCTCCTCCGAGGCGCCTGCCCCTGCGCCAGTCGCGACTCAGGGGCGCATACTTTTTATGGACGACGAGGAGCCTATCCGCCGTTTGGCGACGGCGCTCCTCAAGCGCATGGGCCACTTGGTGCATGCCGTCGGAGAAGGGGAATCGGCTGTCGCGGAGTACGAGCGTGGAGTCGAATCGGGGGCGCCTTACGATGTGGTCATTTTGGACCTGACCGTCCCCGGAGGCTTGGGCGGGCTCGATGTGTTGCGGACGTTGCGGAAACGGTACCCCGAGGTGTTGGCGATCGTTTCGAGTGGGTATTCGAGCGATCCGGTTCTGGCGGATTATTGCAGTTTCGGGTTCCAAGGGATGATTCCCAAACCCTACAAATTGGAAGACTTTGCCCGCGTGCTCAACGAGGTCCTGGGACAGCGGAAATAAAAAAGCCGCACCGTTAGGGTGCGGCTTGAAAGGATGGGCGATGATCAGGGGAGCAGTTGCTGCACCCGCATATCTTCAAGATTCGCCTTCGTGATCGTCTGGTACTGCGTCGTGGTGATGACCGGCGGCACGCTTTTGCCGCCGTTGATCAGCGCTATGGCGGTTTCGATCGCCTTGGCACAGGTCTCGGCAGGCTGCTGGGCAACCCAACCGGCAATGTGATTCTTCGAAATGGCACGCTCGATTTCTCGAGGGAGCATGACGCCGCATCCGACGACCTGCACTTTCCCGAGGCGGTTCTTTTCTTTCAGCCCCTTGAGCAGTGCGTTGGTGTACTCTTCGGTTGTCGCATAGACTGCGGCCACTTTCGGGTACTGCGCGAGGAGTCGATTGACGACGCTCAGTTCGGGTTCACCAGGCTTGGCCTCGACCTGGCGGACGATGGCTTTCGGGTGTGTGAACTGCAGGACTTCGAGCGCTTTTTTCTCCTGCTCGTTTCCGGGTGTGCCGAGAATCGCGATTTCGGTGGCGTCTTTCACGATGGGGGAGAACAGCCATGCTCCGGCGTCGTCGAGGCCGGCCGGTGGCGTCCCGATCTGGACGTGTTTCAACCCGGTGGGGGCGGGCCCCGAGAGGACAATGAGCTTGGTGCCACTCGTCGTGATACCGGTGAGCTCGGATTTAAAAAGCTTGGCCGCGGCTGGATTCACGATGAGAACCGCGGGCGCGTTGTTGCCGGTAAAAGAGCGGATGGCACGCTCTTGAGCGTTCTCTGCCGCATTTGCGGACAGGGTTTTGGAGGTGACGCTCAATTTTTTGTCATTGGCGTTTTGCTCAAGAAGGGTGGCGGCAAACTTCCAGTAGGAGTCTTGTTCGTGAAACAGGATCCCTACTTTGGCCTCGGCAAGGGCCAGGACGGGAGCAAGCAGGCACGCCATCAAACCTAGGGTGCGGAGTTTTTTTCCGCTGAGTATTGGCAGGTGCATCGGAGAGGGGTTTACCGGGTGTATGGGCGAATTTATATCAAGATGCAATACAGGGCGCCCCTGAATGCAGACTTTTTTTACAACAGGCCGCATTTCGCAGACACCGCCCGGTTTTGAAGTTCTGAGAGAAGGCCGCGGGCGTTGGAGGTGCCGATCCGATCCGCCCCGGCTGCCAGCAACGCCTCGGCGTCCTTCAACGTTCGGATGCCTCCCGCCGCCTTGATCTTGATCCGGCCGGTCCGGTGTTTCGCCCACAGGGCGATGTGGGTGGCGTTGGCGCCGGCACTCCCGAATCCCGTCGAGGTTTTGATGAAATCCGCGCCCGCCTCTTCGCACATCTGCAACGCGGCCAGAATCTGGTCCTCGGCGAGGTAGCAGTTTTCCGTGATCACCTTGACCAGCAGGCCAAGATCGTGGGCCTGGCGGGTGAGCGTGTGCAACTCGGTGGCGGCGTCGGACGGGGTGCCGTCGCGCAGAGCCGCATAGTGCATGACGATATCCACCTCATGGGCACCTGATTTCGCCGCACAGGCGATTTCCGCCGCCTTGGCCTGCGTGCTCATCCGCCCGCTCGGAAATCCGACCACCGTGCCGATGCGGACGTCCGAGCCGGAGAGCACGCGGGCCGCAAGCGCCACGCTCGTGGGGTAAATCATCACGCAGGCATAGGCCTGCTGTAACGCTTCCACGCACAGGGCGCGGATGTCGTCTGCCGTGGCGTCCAGCCGGAGATTTGTGGCATCAAGTGTGGCAGCGAGCGCAGCTGGTGTGAGCGTCATGCCCGCACGTTACGGCGAGGCCTGGTGCGGACGGAAGCCGTTTTTGCCGGATTTAGTCGGCGATGTCGTCTGCGCCAGGGACTACTTCCGCAAAACGATCGGCGAGGGCCGCCAGCTCCACATTGTGCACCGTCTGGGCTGCGATGGTGCCCCCCATGCCGTCGGGCAGGTCGCGGGTCGCGCAACCGTTGGCGACGAGTGTGCACGAGAAGCCTTGGTCGAGTGTGGCACGGGCCGTGGTGCTCACGCACATGTGCGTCATGAAGCCGACGACGATGACATGTTTGCGCCCGGTCGCGCGCAAAACCGATGCGAGCTCAGTTCCTGTGAAGCTGTTGGGCAGATGTTTTATGAGGACCGGTTCGCCGTCCTGAGGTTTTAACGACGGCATGATTTCGATCTGCGTGCCTGCGGGATCGAACAGGGGGGCGCCGGAGGCGCGGGCTTGCTGGACGATGTGAATGACGGGCGTGCCGGCGGCGCGTGCCCGCAGCAGGAGCCGCACGATCTCGGCCGTCGCCGCGTGTACTCCAGAAAGAGGGAGGCGTCCCTCGGCGTACTCCTGTTGCGCATCGACGATGACCAAGACCGAGTTTGAGAGGGTGGCGGGGGCCCAGTGGGCGTTCGCGATATCGAGCAGGCGTGGCGCGGGTGCCGGGTTGGCTGCGGCCAGCGAAAACCCGAGAAGGCAGAGAAGGGTGGCGGGAAGTTTCATGGACACATCATACCAGCTGCTCCGGGGGGAGGCTAATGCCGTGTTTTTGGGTTGGTATGCCTTTCGGTTATAGACTTCGTTGGCCGGGTGGAATTACGGCACCTGCGGTATTTTGTGGCGGTTGCAGAAACCCTCAGCTTTTCGCGCGCAGCGCAGCGTCTGCATCTGACGCAGCCTGCACTGAGCCGGCAGGTCCGCGACTTGGAGGATGAGCTCGGTTGCGAGCTGTTTTTGCGCACGCGAGGAAAGATCGCTCTGACTGCGGCTGGACAGACGCTGCTCGACCATGCGCGCGAGTTGCTCGCGGCCGCTGCGCGCGCGGCGGGTGCCACGCTCTCCGCCTCCAAACGCGCCGAGAGCCGCATCCGCATCGGCCACTATGGAATGTTGTGGGTCGAGCATTTCCAACCCGCGTTGAAACGCTTCTGCCAGCGTCATCCGAGCGCGCAGCTCGAGCCTGTCGAGGCGACTCCGGCAGCTCTGCAGGATGCGTTGCGACGCGGCGAGCTGGAGCTCGCCCTCCTGGGGGCGGTCGATGTTGGCAACCGGATCGAATTTGCGACGCGGCGTCTCGCGGTGTTTCCGGCGTGGCTCGCGCTCGGGGCACACCACCCGTTGGCGAAACGGCGGCGTCTCGCGTTGAAGGATCTCAAGGACGCCGAGTGGATTGCCTGGAACGAAGCGGATTTTCCCGGGAGGAAACGTGTCCTGGTGGATGCGGCGGCCCGCGAGGGCTTCACGCCCCGGATCGTGGCGGAGGAGGGCAGCCTGGCTTCGCTCCTGTTGCGAGTAGCGCATGGCGATGCGATCGGTTATGTCCTGCCGATGACCCGCCAGATGCCCCATGCCGGTGTGGTTTTGGTCCCGCTTGCGTCTGCGGAAATGGAGTTCGAGATGTTTGCCGCATGGCGGCGCGATACGCCCTCGGCGAGTCCGTGGCTCGAAGAGCTGGTGAACTGTCTGGAATCGCAGCCTGCGAGGAATCTCAAATGATCGAAGTCGAAGGCCTCACTAAACTCTTTCGCAATGGCCGGCGTGCGGAGGTGCGCGCGGTCGATGCGGTTTCCTTCGCCTGCCAGCCCGGCAAAATCTACGGGTTGCTGGGGGCAAACGGAGCGGGAAAGACGACCGCCCTCCGAATGCTTGCGACGTTGCTGCAACCGACCGCAGGTGCCGCGCGCGTGGCGGGGTTTGATGTCCGTACGCAGCCCGGAAAGGTCCGCGCTCGACTCGGGTTCCTGGCGGCTGGCACGGCATTGTATGGACGGCTGACTGCTCGTGAAACCCTGGCCTATTTCGGACGGCTCAACGGGCTTTCCGACCGGCAGATTTCCACTCGTGTCCAAAAACTGGCCACCGACCTGAACATGGGAGATTTCCTCGACAGGCGGGTGGACACGTTTTCCACCGGCATGAAACAGAAGACCTCCATCGCCAGGACTCTCGTGCATGATCCGGAGGTGTTGATATTCGACGAGCCGACGCTCGGCCTTGATGTCTTTGCGGCGCGCGCGATACGCGACTCCATCCGCGAGTGCCGCGATGCCGGGAAGACGATCGTCTATTCGACGCATGTGATGAGCGAGGTCGAAAAGCTGTGCGACGTGGTCGGCATCATCCACCGCGGACGTCTGGTCGCCGAGGGGACACCGGCGGCACTGAAGGCTCGCTTTGCGGCTGACGATATGGAGGAGGCCTTTGTCAGCGCCGTCGGCAACGAACCGGAGGTTGCCGCATGAACTGGCACAACGTGTGGACCGTGTTTGCCAAGGAGCTGCGCGACACCATCCGTGATCGACGCACGCTGATATCGACCCTTGTGCTGCCGATGCTGGCCATGCCGCTCATTCTGCTGGGAGTCGGCTCCGTAGCCTATAAATCCTTCGCAAAAGCACAGGCGGAAGTGCCGCAGGTCGCCATATTGGGAGGCGAGTCCTCGCCGGCCGTACGCGAGGCGCTGGCTGCCCATACGAAGCTCGCCGTCGTCCCGGCGCCGGAGGGATGGCGCCAGCAAATCGCCGACAAGCAATTGCGTGCGGCTGTCGAGATCCCCAATGGGTTCGACGCGGCATTGGCCCGCGGAGAGCCGGCGACCGTTCGAATCTACCACTACGATGGCGAGCTGCGGTCCGGCCTGGCCGTTTCCGAGGTGAGGCGCTTTTTCGGCGCGTATCGCGACAAGCAGGTGGCTGCTCGCCTCGCGGGGCGAGGTTTGCCTGCTTCATTCGTCAAACCCTTCGATGTCCGCACCGAGAATGTCGCGCCACCGGAGAAAGTGGGGGGCAACGCCATCGGGGGCCTCATTCCGTACGTATTCATTTTGTTCTGCTTTGCGGGGGCACTTTATCCTGCGATCGATCTGACCGCGGGCGAGAAGGAGCGCGGCACGCTGGAGACCATCCTCTGCAGCCCGGTGGGGCGCACGGAGCTGGTGCTCGGGAAATTCCTTCTGGTGCTGACGGCGTCGCTGGTGACGGTCGTCTGCTCCCTCGCGTCGATGGGGCTCTCCGCCCTGTTCTTGCAGCACCTCGCAAGCGGTGGGGCGCTCGCGCACGGTGCGGTGGCCGGTGCCGGCGCGGCGCCGACATTGCCAAGGATCGACCCGCTCGGTTTGCTGGCCGTTGGCGCCTTGGTGGTGCCTGTCGCCGCATTGTTTTCGTCGCTGCTCCTCGCGCTTTCGCTTTTCGCGAAAAGCGCGAAGGAGGCGCAGAGCTACGCGTCTCCGCTGGTCTTGGTAGTGCTCCTTCCGGCCATCATGAGCCTGCTGCCTGGAGTGGAGCTTAACGCCCGGCTGGCGCTCGTTCCGGTGCTCAATCTTTCACTCGTTTCCAAGGAGTTGGTATCCGGAGTCTGGAACTGGTGGCACCTCGCCTTGATCCTCGGATCCTCGTGCCTTTATGCGGCCGCCGGGCTGGCGTTTTGTGTGCGCATGTTCAACCGCGAGAGCGTCCTGTTTCGCGCTTGAGGCCGCGGGTATGTGATGCCTGGGGTGTTTGCCTCTGGTGCGGTCTGGGGTGTTTGTGGATTTTGCATGTCATCGCGCAACAAATACTGGTGCCACCAAGCTTGGTGAGGTAAAGAGTGGGTGAAATCAAAACGCGTCGGGCATTCGGTGACGATACCCGGAGGCATGGGGGAAATTCGATTTACCATTCAAAACATGAAACACGTTAAAAAGCTGCTCGTCGTACATGGCGACGCCAAGGCGCGCCGCCAGCTGACGCTCTTGCTCGCAGGCGTGGGTTTCGACGTGCGGGTGGCGGAGACGGTGGACGAGGCGCTGGAAAAATCTCGTGCCGAGATATTCGACCTCGCGATGGTCGAGCACGGCATGGGCGTGGAAGAAGGCGGCTCCTGCGTGAGCTTGTTGCGCAAGGTGCAGCCGACAATGCCCGCCGTTTTGCTCGTGAAACAATTGGATGTGCCACTCGTTGTTGCGGGTATCCGTGCGGGGGTGGAGGATGTGCTGGCTCTTTCAGGGGACATGGGTGCCGTCATGCGCCGCATCTGTGCCTTGGTGGGGACGGAGGATGGCTCGCATGCGGGAGCGGCCGCGCTCGAGGTGCTGGAGGAGTCCGAGTCGGTGTTGGCCACCGTCGGTTCTATGGACGGGGCCGCGAGCCATGTGCAGCCCGTACGCGATGAGGCCGCCGCCTTGAGGCTTATCCGCGAGTCGGTGGCCGATTTGGAGGGGCAAAAACAGGCGATCGCGGCGTCACAGGCACTTCTTGATGAGAAGGCGCGTGCGCTGGAGAGTGCACGGGAGGAGTTGATGCGCGACCGGCAGCGACTTGCTGAAGAACGCGCGGCACAGACGGTCGGAGGAGTAGCTTCGGCGCCAGAGTCCGCGGCGCTTGCAGGCGAGCGTGAGGCGCTGGATGCCTGGCGCCGTGAGCTTGCGCAAGAGGCTGAGCGGGTGCGTGCGGATTCGATCCGTCTGCAGCAGGAGCGCACGCAACTCGATATGGAGCGCCGCCGCTGGCATGACGACTTGGATTTGTTGCGCGAGGAAGAATCGAACCTGCGACAATACGAATCTCGTTTGCGCGACATGCAGGCGCGCATGGAAGCGGATCGCGTCGAGTGGGCGAGTGCGCATGCGACGCGCGATTCGCGGCCTGTTTTCGCCGATGGAGGTGCGCTCAAGGAGGCCTGGGGGAAACTCCAGCGTGCGACCGAAATATTCGAGGCCGAGCGTGCGCACTTGCGCGAGGACCGTCTGGCGTTTCGCGAGATGGAAAAGGCGCTCAAAAAGCGGGAGGAGGCACTTTCGTTGAAGGAGCGGCAGTACGCCGCCAATGAGCGGCGCCTGCGCGAGACAATCCAGCGCGAGATTCAGGCTCAGGCGCCGCTGCCGGCGGCGCCTGCGGAAGAGCCCTCGACGTTGCGAAATCTCACGCGCACGCCTTTTGCGGTGGCCAAGGCCGTCTTTGGCGGAGGCTCCTGAAGTGCCAGGCGCCTTCGCGCTTGCTCCGGATTGAGTCGTCATTCATAGACGACCCCGCATGAAACGTGAACCGTTCCATTCCACACGACGCCCGTCCGCCGGAACTCCGGCGGCGGCAGTCTTGGTTTGGTGGCGACGCGTGGCTTGGCGATGGTGACGCACCGATGATGCGTCCGCGCGGGTACGCCCGCTCCGATTCCGCCAAGCCCGACTCCGACTGAGTCGGGCTTTTTGTTGCCACTAAAACCAGCCCACACGTTTCGCCATGAATGCCACAGAAATTTCCCAGGAAATCCCCCTCAACACCGTCGCTTTTTACGGGCGCACGTTATCGGAATACATGCGCTTTTTTGCCCTGATGCCGGACGCGCTTCAGAAGGTCAGCATACTGGATGTTGCCGCCGGCCCGTCCTCATTTACGGCGGAGGCGACGCGCCGTGGGCTCGACGCGACGGCAGTCGATCCGCTCTACGGTTATCCGGTCGACACCCTGCGGTCGCATGTGGCCCTCGACTACCGTCACATGCATGATCGCTTGCGGGAGCGGGCGGCGTTCATGGCGTGCGGGCCCGTATTTGGGTCGGTCGAAGAGGCGATCGCAGAGCGGCAACGCGGGGCAGATCGGTTCTTACGCGATTACGAGAGCGGTTTTTTGCACGGTCGTTACGTCGGGGGCTCTTTGCCAGCCCTGCCGTTTCTTGATCGACAGTTCGACCTCGTGCTGTGTGCGCATCTGCTCTTCGTGTACGGCCGGCAGTTCGACTTTCCGTTTCACTTGGATGCCTGCGTGGAGCTCGTGCGGGTGAGTGCGGGGGAGGTACGGATCCATCCGCTGTGCGGGTTGGATGGCAAACCGTATCCCGGACTCGACCGCCTGCGAGGCGAGCTAGAGGAGCGGGGCATCGTCAGCGAGGTCGTGGGGCTCGACTATGCGTTTTTCCCCGGGGCCGATTCGATGCTCGTGCTACGGCG
>ENA-UOWO01002123-UOWO01002123.1-activated-sludge-metagenome-genome-assembly--contig:-NODE-2123-length-25088-cov-7.118324_pt1 | contig 25088 bp, 22 predicted proteins | sample MGYA00238148_ERZ761564 | MGnify/ENA primary metagenome ERZ761564 (study PRJEB28885, sample SAMN05720194) | activated sludge metagenome | isolation source: Anaerobic digester | place: USA... | reverse complement strand
TGCCGGAAGTCGGGGTCGAACCGACACGCCTTTAAGGGGCGCGGGATTTTGAGTCCCGTGCGTCTGCCAATTCCGCCATTCCGGCCTGTGAGCCCAATCATATCACAATGCCGGAATACGGCGCAACAAAATTCAGTCTTTGGCGAGCAATCTGATCTTGCGCTTGCATTCAGGGCAGATTGCCCAGTGTTCGCCATACTGGTCGGTTATCACGTCAACGGGCTCAAAAACAGCACCACAGGCGCATTCAACCTGAACAGCATAAATGTTGTCGAACATGATTGCCACCTCCCTGAATTTTTATTCTCTGCTTACCTGAAGGTACTTACAAACAGCTAAAAGTAAAGGGCAAAAGTAGCGCCCTGTTTTCGCTGATTTTCGGTTGAGGTTAGCCGGCAAAAAGTTTAGAATCACTCAGAATCGAAACTGCATGGAGAAACAGTGATGCGCAATTTCATGAATTTTCTGGCCGCGGTGCTGCTGTGCCTGGTTTGTGCCGGACCCGCCAACGCCCAGCATGATAAATACTTTTTCATCACCCTGACCGGAAGAGCGGTGCTGTCAAGAACTTCAGGCTCGACCTGGCTTTCGCTGCAGCAGGCACAGCCGGTTGAAGTCAAACCCGGAGACATGATCAATGTCGAGGGCGACGGCCGCGGTGAACTGCGGTTTCCCGATGGCAGCAGCGTCAGAATGAAAAACAACGCCATGATCACCATCATGCGTTATGGCATAAATCAGCGTCTCGGCAATGTCTGGCTCAACGTCAGGCGCAGCAGCGAAATTTTCAAGGTAGTGACGCCACTTGGCTCATGCAGTGTTCTCGGCACCTCGTTTGACGTTGACGTCGACCGTTACGGAAAAACCAAAGTAAGAGTATTTTCCGGTCTTGTGGCGGTAAGAGCTGCGGAAGACAGCCGCAACCGTCAGCTGGTTCTGCAGCCGGGCATGCACACAACCCTTTCAGAAAAAACAAAGGTGGCCGACAAACCCGAAAAGTTTCAGGCCCAGACCATAGAAACGTCTCTGAACAGTGAATGGGAAGCGCGTAACTTTGCCACTGCTGCTCCCTCGGCTCTCGAGCAAACCAGACCGCTGCAGCACGACAGCAGAATACCACCGGCACTGCAACCGGCAGCCCCGGCACCAGGTTCGGCTCAGGCGATCCCTGCCCGCCCGACCATGCCCGAAGTTCAGCCCGGCCGCGTCGAGGCCCCACCAGTCGGCCCGCTTGGAGGCTCTTCAACCGGTTCAGAAGCAACCCTGCCGCCAATCAGACCAGAATTGCAATCTGACCTGCAACTACCTTCAGCCGGCGATGTCATCAAGGGCATAGAGCCCTCACAGTTCAAAGACGGCGAAATCATGTCGCTGGCCCGCCAGCGGGCCGCTTTTCTTGAAATGCTCCGCCAGCAGAAGATCGACCGCGATTCAGTCATTGGCGGAAGTTTCAAGGCCCGAGAAGAAATGGCAAAAGACCTGCACGGTCAGGAATCAGGCCAGCGCTCCAGATTGTCATTCAGCATTTCTGACAACGAGTCGCTCGACCGCGAAAACTGGCTGGTCAGAAATCGGCTTTTGCGCGTTCAGAGCCAGCTGCGCCAGAAAGAACTCGAAATTGCCGACCTGATTCGTCAGAACATTACAACCCCCTCTCATCAGCGGAAAATTTCGAATGCGCAGGCGCAACTTATTGAGCTGCAAACTGAACAGAGAGTACTCTCAGACCGCATTCGCGATGTACAGACAAAAAAAAGATAAAAATTTTTGCCAAAGCATTGACAAACCCGAAAACAGTTGGTACGATTTACTTGTGTTGAGTCCTAATTCAAGTTCCCAGGAGGATCCCCTTCAGTGAAAAAGATCGAACTCGTGCGCGAAATCGCAAAAACCACCAACATGACTCAGACCCAGGCTACTCAGGCTCTTGATGCCACGCTTTCTATCATCAAGAAAGCTCTCAAGAGAAAAGACGACGTACGTCTTGTAGGTTTTGGCTCTTTCAAGGTTAACACCCGCAAAGCCAGAACTGGCATCAACCCCCAGACCAAAAAGCCGATCAAAATTCCGGCATGCAACGTAGCCAAGTTCGTACCGGGCAAAGACCTGCGCGAACTCATCAACAACAAAAAGAAATAATCTTTAAGCGCACAAAAAGGGCCGTTCCCGCAAGGGGGCGGCTCTTTTCTTATACCTTAAATCCAGGTTGGGATTGACCTGATCGTAGCAGCCGACCATAAACTCACATTTTGATGCGTAGAGCACTATTCTATAAGTTTAATACGTTTGCCATGTGAGGTTAAGATACTGCTTGCCTTAGTTTTAACCATCGGGTAAATTATTGAGCATGAATACACAGAAAAAACGTCTGGGCGATATTCTCATCGACTGCAACCTCATCACCGAAGAGCAGCTGAAACAGGCTCTCACGTTTCAGCGCGACCGCGGCATGAAGCTGGGCGAAGCTCTTTCCGAAATGGGTCTGGTTACCGAAGACGATATAATCTGGGCCTTAGGCAATCAGCTGAATATCTCATTCATTCATCTGAATCCGGATATCGTCGACACTGAAGTGACAAAAATGATCACCCCTGAATTTGCACGTGATCATAAGCTCATGCCTCTTTATAAGGCAGGCAATCAACTCAGTGTCTGTATGGTTGACCCCCTCGACTCTCGACCAATCGAGTTTCTCGAAGGTAAATTCGGCGCCACAATTTCGGTTTCTATCTGCACTGCATTCGATTTTGAGCAGACCTATTCTGCTATTTATGGGCCCATCGACGTTCAGGAAAAGGTCGCACCCGGTGAAATAGACAATACCGAAAAACAGAACCTCGAGCGCGGCATTCCCAAAGGCATGGAAGGCCCGGAAAAGGTCATAAACTACATTCTCGGCCAGGCGATCATCAATAAAGTCAACCGTATTCATTTCGAACCATCTGACAAGGGCGTGCTGATCAGATTCAGATCGAACAATGTTCTCTCACGCAAGATCGAGATTCCGGTCAAGGTGCATCACGAAGTAATTTCGCGGCTCAAAAAACTTTCGCAGATCCCCGAAAAGGACATGGCCCGTGAAGGCGTTGTTGTCGGTCATTTCAGGGTTACGGTTTCAAACCGCCAGGTCAATATTCAGTCCATTTTCTATCCGACTGTAAACGGCGAAATGGTAATCCTCAAACTCAGCGACTTCGGCAGCATCATTGAACAGCTTGGCCGTATCGGAAAGGCTGCGATCGAAGAACTTCTCGTCGCTGCCAGAACCACTCATGGTGTTCTTTATGTTACTGGCCCTCGCGAATCAGGGCGCACAACGACGCAATACTGCATAATCAGTGGTTACGATTCCGAAACCCGCAAACTGGTAACGATCGAAAATCCGGTAGTTGCGGCACTCCCCAAAACCACTCAGATTCAGATCGGTTCCGGTGGTATCGAAGACGCAATATCTGCCTTAAAACTTGCATTGATGCTTGACGCCGACATTATCTACCTCGACGATCTTGTCGGCCGCGATCTGACCCAGGAAGTCGCTTTCGCGGCACTTGGCGGCAAAACCGTCTTAACTTCATTTCTTGCCTATGACGCATCAAGCAGTCTGATAAAGCTCATCGAAACCGGCATCGACCCCGTTCTGATCGCTTCTTCAATGTGCGGCGTAGTCAGTCAGAGACTTGTCAGGGTTCTGTGCCCAAAATGCCGCCAGCCAGCCGAAATTCCCCCCGAAATTCTTGAGCTGGTAAATGACGAAGACAAAGTTAAGCAGATTTTCAAACCAAAAGGCTGCGATGGCTGCAATAATACCGGTTATACCGGCCGCACACTGATTACCGAATTCATGCCGGCCAGCGCCACTCTCAGACAGATGATCATCAACCGCCAGTCCTATCAGGATTTCAAGAGTTTTGCCCGAAAGCAGGGCATCAGAAGCCTCGAAGAAAAAACCCTGGATATGATGCTTAACGGCGAAACCAGCGCCGATGAATTTATGAGGCTGTTCTAACAATGAGTGACAATTTTTTCGGCAAACTGTTCGGCGGAGAAGCACCTCCGGGCGACGACAACAAACCCAAAGCACCAACCGCACCACCTTCTTCACCCATGCCGGCACGACCACCTGCACCCCCTCCTGGCGCCGGTGGCCCACCACTTCGCCCGGCCATGCCCGGCGCACCGAGTTCACCAACGCCGCCCGCCGGGGCTCCGGCAAGACCGCCAATGCCACCGGCCGGGCAACCAATGCCCCCCAGACCTGCCGCACCGAATGCTCCTGGCCAGGCTCCTCAACCGCAGCGACCGACAGGTATACCATCCGGCATTTCACAGGGCGCAATGCAAAGACCGGCGCCGCCTGCAAGTCAGAAAGACGACGATGACGGCGAAGTCATTATCGACGACCTGCTGCGCCTGATTGTCGACAAAAGCGGTTCTGACCTTCATCTTACTGTAGGTTCGCCGCCAATGCTGCGCCTGCAGGGCAAGCTCTGGCCAACCGACATTCCCGCTCTTACCGCCAAAGAAACCCGGCGGCTGATCTTTCAGTTTCTCAACAACGACCAGCGCGAACGACTTGAACGCGACCTCGAACTCGATATTTCATACGAGCTCGAAGGCGTGGCGCGTTTCCGCTGCAACATCTTTTTTACCCGTCTTGGCATGGGCGGGGTTTTCCGCGTAATTCCGACCCGCATCAAAACCCTGGCTGAACTGAAACTGCCCGCGATTCTCGGCGACCTTGCCAGACGCAACAAAGGCCTGATTCTGGTTACCGGCCCCACCGGCTCAGGTAAATCGACTACCCTGGCCGCCATGGTAGACCAGGTCAACAACGAACGCCAGGATCACATTCTCACCATCGAAGACCCGATCGAATTCGTTCACCAGCACAAAACCTGCCTGGTTAACCAGCGCGAAATCGGCCCAAATACCAAATCTTTCTCAGCCGCGCTGAGATCGGCACTGCGCGAAGACCCCGATATCATTCTCGTCGGCGAAATGCGCGATTACGAAACCATCTCGCTGGCAGTAACCGCCGCCGAAACCGGCCACCTTGTCTTTGCCACCCTGCACACCCCGTCTGCTGCCCAGTCAGTAGATCGTATCGTCGACGTTTTTCCGGCCCACCAGCAGGATCAGATCAGAACTCAGCTGGCCGACGCCCTGCAGGGCATCATCGCCCAGCAGCTTATTCCGACCATCGATGGCATGAGTCGCGAAGTCGCCCTGGAAATTCTCATCAACACTCCGGCTGTAGCCAACCTGATCCGCGACAATAAAACCTTCCAGCTGCCTTCGATCATGCAGACCAGCAAACAAGCCGGCATGCAGACCATGGATCAGTCACTCATGGACCTGGTCAAACAACGCAAGATCAGCCCCCAGGAAGCCTATCGCCGTGCCTTTGATAAAAAGGCCTTCGAACAGTACAAACCAAGGGAATACTGAACCCCGAACCAGAAAAAAATTCTCAACAAAAGCAGCCCGGCAAATTTTGCCCGGGCTGCTTTGTTTTTGCAGATCCCTGCCAGACAGCGTTGAGCTTCACGCCCGCAGACCAGTTAAAATTTGTCTTGCATGCAGAGAGTGCTTAATGTACACTATTGGCCTGCATTTCAGCATGACCTTATTTTTTGCCGGAGTACCGCCAAGTGAAAGCTCACAGACACATCACCAACCCAGAAATGATTCGCAACGTCGCAATTATCGCCCATGTCGACCACGGAAAAACAACCCTGGTAGACGCCCTGATCAAGCAGTCCGGTCTTTTTCGCGATAACCAGCGCGTCGAAGAATGTTTCATGGACAACAATGCCATCGAAAGAGAGCGCGGTATCACCATTCTGTCAAAGAATCTGTCGCTTGAATTCAACGGTTACCGCATCAACCTCGTCGATACCCCAGGTCACGTCGATTTTGGCGGCGAAGTTGAACGTGTTCTGCGCATGGCAAACGGCTGTCTGCTGCTTGTCGATTCTTTCGAAGGCCCGATGCCGCAAACCCGCTTCGTGCTGAAGAAGGCCCTGGCAGCTGGCCTGCGACCTGTGGTCGTCATCAACAAGATTGACCGACCTGACGCCCGCGTCGAAGCAGTCGAAGACGAAATCCTCGACCTGTTCATCGACGTCGGTGTTGAAGAAAGCATGCTCAACTACCCGGTTCTTTATGCATCCGGCCGCGCCGGCTACGCCGTTCGCAGCATGGAAGACCCAAGAACCGATATCAGACCGCTGCTCGAAGAAATGATTAAGCAGGTGCCACCGCCGTCAGGTGACCTCGATGTGCCAGGCAAAATGATGATCACCAGTCTCGACTATAATGACTATGTCGGCAGAATCGGCATCGGTCGTATGATTGGCGGCGTACTGACCGGCAAATCAGATGTTTACCGCATGCATCCCGGCGAAGTGGCCGAAAAACACAAAATCATGCGCCTCTATTCATTCAGAGGCATTCAGCGTGTTGAAGTCGAAGAAGCCGGCGCCGGCGACATTGTCGCTATCTGCGGCATCGACACCCTTTCGATCGGCGACACAGTCTGCACAGAACTTTGTGAACCTGAACAAATTGTTGCGGTCGACCAGCCGGTAATTTCCATGGCATTCGCCGCAAACACCAGCCCATTTTCAGGCCGTTCCGGCAAGTTCCTGACTTCCCGGCAGATTCGCGCCAGACTTGACCGCGAACTTGAAACCAACGTTGCAATGCGCGTTGAAGATGCAACCGAAGAACGCGATACTTTCCTCGTATCGGGTCGCGGTGAACTGCACCTCGGCATTCTTATCGAAACCATGCGCCGCGAAGGTTATGAACTGCAGGTAAGTAAACCTGCCGCAATCATGAAGCGCGACGAAAGCGGGCAGATGCTTGAACCCGTCGAAGAACTCGCTATCGATATTCCTGACAATTACATGGGCATCGTCATGGAAGTACTCGGGCCACGCCGTGCCATGCTCGAATCATCAAAACGCCTGCTCGACAATTACCTGCGCCTTATCTTCTCGGTGCCGGCACGTGGCCTGCTTGGCTTCAGATCGATGTTTCTCACCATGACCAACGGCACTGGCATCATGAATCAGTGTTTCAGAGCCTATGAGCCATATCGTGGCGATATCCCCGAAAGCCGCAATGGCGTCATGGTCGCCACCGACCCCGGCGTTGCCACCGCCTATGCCATTAAAAACCTCTCTGAACGCGGCACCATGTTCTACGCCCCCGGCGAAGAAATTTACGAAGGCCTGGTAGTCGGTGAACGCCCGCTCAGCGGCGATCTCAAGGTTAACATAGTTAAAAAGCGCCATGTTACCAACCATCGCTCAGCAACCTCCGAAGAACTCGAAAAACTGCCTTCACCGCGCCGCATGACCCTCGATCAGGCCCTTGAATACGTAGCCGACGACGAATGGGTTGAAGTGACTCCCGATGCAATCCGCCTGCGCAAAAAAGGCGAAGCACGCATCGGCCGAAAGTAAGCACATACCCGTTTTGCAATTGTTGAAAAGAGCATTACCGGCGCTGCTGGTGATGCTTTTTCTTTTTACCGCAAATCTGTCCGGCGCTCAATCGAGACTGGCTCAGCTCGCTGCCGCCAACCCGGCCGACCCTGATGTTTTGAACTCTTATGGCATAGAACTGGCCAACAGCGGTGACCTGATGGGTGCCATAGGCGTCTGGCGCCGCGCCCTCGATTTTGACCGCAGCAATGTTCATCTCTACAACAACATCGGCAGCGCACTAAAACGCCTTGGCCAGGACCAGCACGCCTTCGCCTGGTATGCCGCCGCCCTGCAGCTGCAGCCGGTTTACTGGACTTACTATAATATCGCCCTTCTCTATCGTGACCACAACCAGCCGGCAGAGGCCTGCTGGGCACTCGGTGAAGCACTGCGCCTCAACCCGCAGTTTGCCGAGGCAACGAACCTGCTGCAGAGAATCAGGGCCGGCGAGGCCGGCCGCGAGCAGAAAGTCAAAGCTGAAACCGCCACAGTCAAAAAGCCGGTTGCCGGCCCTGAACCAACCGAACTGCCCGGACCTGAAAAAAAGAAACTCCGCGAAACAGTCGTTACCAGCCGGCCTGAAACGACAAAGCCTGCTTCTGCAGGCAGTAATATCGCCCGGAAAACAAAGCCGCAGGTCGACGAAGAACCTCTGAGTATGCCTTCTGGGAGCGGTGGCCAGGTATTTCTCACCTTCGACGGCGGCGCTACTGACGCCGGGTTCGACTCAATTCTCAGCTCGCTTCGCCGTTTCGGGGTTAAATCGACATTTTTTCTTACCGGCAAATTCGCGCAGAATTATCCCGACAAATGCCGGCAACTATTGGTTGAAGGCCATGAAATCGGCAATCACAGCATGAACCACCCGGATATGAAAAATTTCAGCGCCGAAAAAATCGCCGCCGAAATCGAAGCCGCTGAACAGGCCTTCGAAAAAGTGCTTGGCCGGCGTGGCGCACCGTTTTTCCGCTTTCCTTACGGGCATCAGAACAAGCGCGTCGAACAGATTGTAGAAAACCTTGGTTACCGCCCTGTTTACTGGCATATCGACACGATTGACTGGCGCGAAGACCCGGTAGAAACGATTATCAGCCGCGTTAAAAACAAGCTGCGACGCAACTCGGTGATTCTAATGCATCTCGGCAGCAAAAACGGGGCAAAGGCTCTCGACCGGATTCTACAACATGTAATCGCAAGGGGTTATGCGCCAGTCAGACTTTCTGACCTTGACGCCAGTCAGCTGGTTTCGCTGCCCTGAATATCTGATAGCTTTATAGCCGCATATCAGGGTAAAGTCAGTTTAAAATCAGTTGCAGACCTGCATTGAATGGTGCCCACCTATCATTTTCATCAGCTGCTCAGGGGTATCGGCAACCTGAAACAGATTCAGATGCTCGACACGAATGGTTTTCTGTGCAATACCATGCTCGAACAGTGCCAATAACGGCCCAAAAAAATTGTCGATATTCAGCAGAAACATCGGCCGGTCATGCCTGGCAAGTTGTTTCATCGTCAGCAGGTCGAAAAATTCGTCATAAGTTCCGATGCCGCCAGGCAGAGCGACAATATAATCAGATTTGTCGAGCATCGCCTGTTTGCGCGGCCTGAGGTCTTCAACAGCCTGCATTTCATCGAGAGCAGGGTGCTGAATTCCCCTGTCGATCATGTACTGCGGAATTACGCCAATCAGCCGACCGCCGGCATTTTTGTGCGAATCGGCGACAATTTTCATTAACCCGCAGGTAGTGCCGCCATAAAGCACCGAAAAATGATTTTCAGCAAGCAGGCGGGCGAATTCAGCCGCACCGCTTTTTATTTTTTCGGAGACATCAGAGCTTGAGGAACAGAAAATACAGACAACCGGTTTATTGCTGGTTTGCTTCATAATAACCAGATTATATCACTTCCCACCGCAGCTTGTATCGTTAAGCTGTCAGACTTACACGCAGGCGCTCTGCGGGCAGTCGCGTATTGTTGATTTTTCGCGGGCGGCCGCTTATAATTGCCTCTCAAACAGTTTCGCCAATTCTTAAATTTTGTCGTCGACGGGAGAAACAGATGGTAGATCTCGATAAAATCATTTCTTTGTGCAAGCGCCGCGGGTTCATCTTTCAGGGAAGCGACCAGTACGGTGGTCTGCAGGGCACCTGGGACTACGGCCCCCTCGGCGTCGAACTGAAGAACAATGTTAAAAAAGCCTGGTGGCGCCGGGTTGTCTATGAACGCGACGATATGGAAGGCCTCGATTGCGCCATTCTGATGAACCGTCTGGTTCTCAAATATTCAGGTCACGAAGAAACCTTCTCTGACCCGATGGTTGACTGCCGCAAATGCAAAAAGAGATTCAGAGCCGATCAGGTCGATCACAACGAAAAGTGTGCCGAAGGCGACAAGCACGACCTTACCGAACCGCGCCCGTTCAATCTGATGTTCAAAACCACCGTTGGCCCGGTTGCCGAAGAAAATAACATAGCCTACCTGCGCCCCGAAACCGCACAGGGCATTTTCATCAATTTCAAAAACGTTCTCGATTCTACCAACCGCAAACTGCCGTTCGGTATTGCCCAGATCGGCAAGTCATACCGTAATGAAATCACCCCCCGCAATTTCATCTTCAGAGTGCGCGAATTCGAACAGATGGAAATCGAATTTTTCGTAAAACCCGGCACTGACGATGAATGGCACAGCAAATGGGTCGAAGACCGCTTTAACTGGTATGTCGAGCTCGGCATCAAACCCGAGAATCTGCGCAAATACGAACAGAAGCCAGAAGAACTCGCCCACTACGCCAAGGCGACCGTCGACCTGCTCTACCGCTTTTTCCCTGAAAGAGAAGACGAAAACAAGCAGTTCGACGAAGTTGAAGGCATTGCCAACCGCACCGACTTCGACCTTAACTGCCACACCAAGGGCGGTAAGCTCGTACTCGCCGACGGCCGCGAAATACCGAACACCCATGCCGTCAATAAGCTGACCTACTTCGACCACGAAACCAATCAGCACATTCTGCCATACGTCGTCGAGCCTTCAGCCGGCGTCGACCGCGCCACTCTGGCGTTTCTCATGGATTCGTATTTTGAAGAAACCGTTAACGATGGCCAGCGCATCGTTCTCAGACTGCACCCTGAACTGGCCCCGATAAAGGTCGCCGTTCTGCCGCTGAAGAAAAACCACGACGGTATCCGCAACACCGCAATGCAGATCAAGAACACCCTGATGAAAAAGAGCGGCTGGCGCACCGTTTATGATGATACAGCCGGTATCGGCAAGCTCTATCGCCGTCAGGACGAAATCGGCACGCCGTTCTGCGTCACAGTCGACTTCGATACCCTCGAAGACCAGTCGGTTACCGTTCGCGACCGCGACACCATGGCACAGGAACGCGTCAAGATCGACGCCCTGCAGGATTATCTGGCAAAAAAACTTGGAAACTGCCGCTGAAAATAACGGCCGGATCATCAGAGGCGACATGCTGCATGTCGCCTCTTTGCTTACGCCCGAAACCTTCAGGCTGATCTACCTCGACCCGCCTTTTTTAACCGGGCGCGAACAGATCGGAACCGGCGAAGGCATGGCTTATGACGACCGCTGGGAAGGCGAGCTCGACAGCTACCTGCCCTGGCTGCAACAGCGCCTGCAGGCGATTTTTTCGCTGCTATGCGCCGACGGCAGTCTGGTATTGCATCTCGACTACCGTGCAGCCCATTACGCCAGGGTAATGCTCGACGGCATTTTCGGCCGCAGAGGCTTTATCAACGAGATCATCTGGCACTACACCGGCGGTGGCCGTTCAAAAAGCCGATTTTCGTGCAAACACGATACCCTTCTCTGGTATAGTCGCAGCAAAACACCGGTTTTTAACCTTGACGCCGTCAGAGTCCCATACAAACCTACTTCCGGCTATGCAAAAGGCGGCATTGTCGCGGCAAGCGGCCGCAAATATCTGCCAGATCCGCGAGGAACACCAGTTGACGATGTCTGGGATATTCCGATCATCAACCCGATGTCGCATGAAAGGGTTGGCTACCCGACGCAGAAACCGCTCGCACTGCTGCAACGGCTTATCAGCGCCCTCAGCAACCCCGGTGACCTGATCGGCGATTTCTGCTGTGGCAGTGGCACAACTGCGGTCGCCGCCCAAAAGCTCGGGCGCCGCTGGCTGGTCTGCGACGTTTCCGAAGCGGCAGTCAGTTGCGTCAGTCAGCGCCTGCAGAAAGAATGCGGCATAGATATCAGCCCCGAATAACAAAGCCGGATTTCGTCATTCCGGGCGTAGAAACTGAATCAGGAAGCTTAATACGTTTTCCCTGATTAAAGTGTCGGGTGCTTGCAGTTTAACAGACGGCCGGTATATCATTATGGAGCTTGTTTGAGAGAAAACTGTAAGCACATGGAGGAACACATGTCTGACGCCAGAAAAATGATTTTGAATATGCTCGCAGAAGGCAAAATCACGGTTGAAGAATCCGAAAAGCTGCTTGCAGCAATTAACGAAAAAGAAGCGCCCCGCGAAGAAACCAAAGGCGAAACCCGCCAGCAGAATCGCGAGAACGACCAGTATGCAAGAAGTGAAGAAAATTCTGAACGGGGCCGCGAACGCGACGACGACCCGTTCAATCCCTTCCTGAACGCCACCAAACTTGGCTTTGACCTGCGCAATCTTGCTCAGACAGTGCAACAGACAGTGCAGCAGGCCATAAAAAAAGCTGAACCGCGCCGGCGTGAATTCAAAGATAAAATGAAAGAATTCGGCAACTGGATGCAGGAAGTCGTCGGCAGCATGGCCAACGAACTGGGCAATGTCAAAGGCGAGCCATCAGACGGGGTTCCGGTTGATTTTGTCGTTACACCGCCTGAAGGCACTCAGGGCTGCGACACTTTCATAATTGAAAACGTGTTTGGCGAAATCCGCATTCACGAAGGCAGTGAATTTAAAATGCACATCAACGGCCAGGTCAGCAAGGCAACCCTGGGCGAATATCAGCCGGCGCAGTGGTTCTCGCGCTATGGCATCGAAGTCGACGGTTACAAACTCATCATCGGTTTCGACCGTGCCCAGCCGGTAAAAGCCGCCATCGACATGGAAATCACCCTTCCGGCCGACATGCACATAACCTGTAAAACCGTTTCCGGAGCTGTCAGAATCCGCGGGAACTTCAAAATTGGTGATCTCAACACTGTCAGCGGGAATATTCGTGTTCAGGGCGCCAATCTCAAACAATCGCGCATCGAAACTGTAAGCGGTGCGGTTCAGATTGAGGGTGGCGAAATCGCAATGGAAATCAAATCGACTTCCGGCGATTTCCTGGTTCGCGACTCGCGCATCGAAGAACTCAGAATCAACTCGGTTTCTGGCGATATCATGCTTACCGAAGGCAGCATTTCTGAAAGCACTAATGTTAAGCTCGTCACCACCTCTGGCGACATCATCGTCGAAAAGATGAGTGGTCCCTGGAAAGTCGTTGAAGCCACTACCCGCAGTGGCGACGTCGTATTAGACTGGAAAGGCGACGCCACACCAATGAACAACCAGGGCACAACTCTCAAATCAGGCAGCAGCGGTGCCGAGTTCAAAGCTGAATCAGTAAGCGGCGACATTCAGTTCACCTGAGACAATTTTCTTTTAAATAACGGCATTTAAACGGAGCATAAACCATGGAACCCCTGCAGATGATCGGTCTGATTCTTATCATCACCGCCCTGTTCGCCATTGGCGGCAAGTTTGTAATTTTCTTCAAAAATCGCGAAATCGCCCTGATTAAAGAAAAATACGAGCAACTGATCGCTTCGAATAAACATGAGTATGAATCGGTCAGAGCCACCCTTTCAGAAGACAGCTTCAAGCAGACCAAGAGGCTCGAAGAGCATTATCTGCGCAAACTCGACGATAAAGACAAAGAAATTCAGGATCTGGTAAACGATCTCGAAGCCCTGCAGAGCTGGAAAAAGGAACTCGAAATCAAATTCGCCAAATACGAAGGCGCGTCGCAGGGCAGCCCGCAGCACCTGATCATGAAGCTTCTCGACCACAATCAGAAGCTGAATCAGGCCCTGAATGCCAAATGGAAAGACATCGAAACGAATCTCAACAACGAACTGACCGCCACCCTCGGCAAAATCAAATCAATGTTTGCCGAAGCTGAAAAGCTGCACCACGACGGCATTGAAATCATTTCTGAATATGAATCTCGACTGCCCGACGATGTTAAGCGCAAAGTTCACGAAGACATGCTCAAGCTCCCCCAGTCGACCGGTCTTTAAGCAATAGTTATTTGTGGCAGACCGATTGTGTGATAGACTCGCAGCATGAGCCTGCTCGATATCACAACCGGCGTCATTCTGCTTTCGGCCCTGGCCGGTATTTTTACCGGTCTCGACAAGCTGGCCGGCACCCTGCTTTTTCTGGCTCTGCTGGTTGGCAGTCAATATTTCAACACTCTCTGCCGGCAGCTGACTGGTGATAATTGCTGGCTGCAGAATCTCCTTATGCGACGAGGTTTCAGCCGCATTCAGACCGGCAAAATCTTGCGCATCACCGGCGCACTGGCGGTTGCAGGTCTTTGCTGTCTGCTGCTTTACCAGATTTACTGGCTTTCGCTCGGTTTCAATCTGACGGTTTACGATTCTTTCAATTTTCGCTTTTTCTACCTGGCAGTTCATCTGCTCCTGGTCTTTTATGCAGTTTTTGCGGTCAGAACTCTGCAGATACATGAAAACCCGGATACAGCCGCCCGCTGGTATCGAGGGCTTGGTTATTTAAGCGGCTATCAGTCGCTCATCTTCGCAGTTTTTCTGCTGACTTCATATCTGCCGGAAGCTGAAAGCGATGTTTTGAATACTTACATTGACTATGGCTTCTTCTCGGTATTTATCAGTATGGCACTGCTGAGCGCCGAAATTTTGACCGCCGCCAGTCGCAGTCTGCGCCAGGCTTTTGCCGGTGACAATCAGACCGAACTGCCGGTTCCGTTTTTCATCAACTTCTTTGCCGCAGAAGACACGGTTAAAAAGAGCCTCATACGCAGCATTGAAACTATTTCGGGAATTGACGTATCACGGTCTGAGATCGTCGCTTTCGGTCTGCGCATCTTCGAACCGGTTCTCATAACTGCCTTTCTTGCCGTCTGGCTCACTTCGGCAATTGTCATCGTTCCGGCCGATCAGCAGGCGATTTTCAGGCATTTCGGCAAAATAGCCGGCAGCAATGCCGCCGGGCCCGGCCTGCATTTCAAGTTGCCATGGCCATTCGCGACCGTTGAGCTGCACCGACCGCACCAGATTCGCACTCTCAATATCGGTTTCGAACCCGACCCGAAACAGAAAAACATCATCTGGGCAAAGTCACATGCAACGAACTATTTTCACCTGATCGTCGGCAACGGTGTCGAAATCATCGCGATCGACTGTCAGATTCTCTTTCGGGTTGACGATCTTTTCAGATACGTCACCAGCATGCAGAACCCAGAAGAATTCATCAGCGCCACCGCCTACCGTCATCTGACCCGTGAAACCGTCTCGGCCGGGTTCGACGAAATCATCACGCGCGACCGCAGAATTCTTGCCGACCAGCTGCGCACAAACATTCAGGCCGAACTCGACACAGTCGGTCTTGGAGCCGCCATCGTCGAAGTGGTGTTTCTCGCCATGCACCCGCCAATCGAAGTTGCCGAAGCATACGAAGATGTCATCAGTGCCCAGACAGACAAATTGACCTACGTATTAAAGGCAAATACCGAAAACACTCACAAAATGTTCATGAGCAAAGCAAATGCCCACAGCAAAGAATTCGAAGCCCGCAGCTACGCGGCCAACACTGTTGCCAAAGCGGTTGGCGACGCTTCTTCGTTTTCAAGCCGCTCCGTCGCCTTTGAAGCCGAACCCGATCTCGAAAAGTTCAGGCTGCGTCTCGACCGCCTGCAGCAGCTTCTGGGCGGCAAACCATTTTACGTTATCGACAAAACTCTCATGCGCAGCAACGACAAGCTGTATCTGAATCTGCAAACATGGTAAAGAAGGTGATTATATGCAATTCTGGCTGAGGCTGCTTCTCGCAATACTGCTTCTGGCCCTCGTTTCTTACAAGGCTTTCATTCTGCCACTTCCTGAAGGCTTCAAAGCCGTGGTTGCCCATCTCGGCAAACCTGACCGCATTATCGAAACCGCGGGCGCACATCTTAAATGGCCATGGCCGGTCGACAACTTCTATCTGTTCGACTGTCGCAACCGCATTTACAACACCCGCTTCACCCAGACCCTGACCCGCGATAAAAAGGCGATAATTCTGCTCACCTACATCGTCTGGCGTATTCAACAGCCCCTCACCTTTCTGCAATCGGTCGGAACCATGGCCAACGCTGAAGACAAAATCGAAGGGCTGGTATCAAGCTCAAAAAATAACGTTCTCGGCAATTACGACCTCGCAAATCTGGTATCTACCGACCCGGCACAGCTCAAACTTGCTGAAATCGAAAATAAAATTCTCGAATCGGTCAGGGAAAAGGCCCGCGAAAGCTTTGGCGTCGAAATCGTCAGTCTCGGCGTCAAGCGTCTTGCTTACCCAGAAAACAATATCAAGGCGATTTTCAGCCAGATGCGTGCTGAAAGGGGTCAGTATGCTGCCAAATACCGCGCCGAAGGCCGCATGGAAGCAGCCATAATTCTCTCAGAAACCGACCTCGAAATTGCCCGTATCAACGCCGAAGCGGTAAAAACCTCGGCCGAAATCAAAGGCAAAGCCGACCGCGAAGCTGCCGAGATTTATGCCGAGGCCCACAAAAAGGGCCGGGAATTTTACAAGTTCAGCCGCTCGCTCGAAGCGCTCGAAAAGATGGTCAATGAAAACGCCGTATTCATTCTGCGCAGCGATCAGGCCCCATTCGATGCCCTGAACGGAAACCCGAGCAATGGCAACTGATAAAACCCGCACAATCAGCCCGCTGATAAAAACCATCGGCGACTTCATGACCATGCTGAAAGTGGTCATGGCGCTGGTTTTTATCGGCTACTGCCTCTCAGGACTGACGCTGATCAAACCCGACGAAATCGGCCTGATTCTCAGAATGGGCAAACTGCATGGCAGCACACCGGTAGACCAGGTTCTCAACCCAGGCTGGGTTCTCGCCCTTCCAAAGCCATTTGACGAAGTGCTGCGAATTCCGGTGAAGCAGATTCAGCAGATAAAAATCAGGGAACTGGCCGCCGTCGAAAAAAAGGAAGAGGCTGACTATCGCACGATTGACCCGCTGAACGAAGGTTACTGCGTCAGCGGCGATGCCAATATTTTTCAGGCCAGCATACTGGTTAAATACCAGATCAGCGACCCAATCAAGGCTGTATTCGGCTTTTCAGCGTCATATAACACCTTCAGCTCGCTCGTGCACGATCTCACGGTCGCAGAAATGACAAGGGTCGCCGCCGGATTCCCGATTGACGGGCTGCTCTCAGAGAGCAAAAAAGAACTGTCAACCCAGGTTAAAGAACGGGTTCAGAACCAGCTCGACAAAATTCAGACCGGTCTATCGGTGGTTTCACTCGAAATCGAAGAAATAGCGCCACCCACCTATCTCAAGAGAGACTTCGAAGAGGTCAACTCGGCCTTTATCAACCGTCACAATTTTATCAACGATGCCCGTAGCCTCAGCGAAGAAAAACTGCCAAAGGCCCGTGGAAACGCCGGCGAAATGGTTAACAAAGCCCGCTCTTATCACCAGACCATTGTTGCCGAGGCAACTGCCAATGCCGGCAGATTCAAGCAAATGCTGACCGCATGGCAGAATAACCCTGACGAGATAAGACTCGAAATGACAGCTAAAGTTCAAAAACTGGTTATCGAAAAAATGCGGCGCATGGTCGTTATTCCTGGTGGCGAAGCTGCCGCTGCCGGTATCAGACTGATGTTCGATACAAGTACCGGTTCTTCGCTTCCGGTTCCGACCAACGTCAACCCCGCTTATGACGAGCTTGCAGAAGAGGAAGAAGAAGATTAAATGACAAACGACCGGCAAGCCACCGTACAAGGCCAGCACTCAGTTGGTCTGAACAGCATTCTCAAGCTTAAACTTGCCAACTCGATCTTTGCGGCAGTCTTTCTGATAACCGGCATCGTGCTTGAAATGCTGCTGCCTGAGCAGAAGCAGACGGCTCAGCTGATCGTGGCCGTTGCCGCGCTGGCCGTTTCCCTGCCGGTCTTCATCAACGGCCTCAAAGGCCTTTTCACCCGTGAACCATGCTTCATGACAGAGCAGCTGGTGAGTCTGGCGATTCTTGCGGCTATGAGCGAAGGTGAATTCGCGGTCGCAACGATTATTCCGATCATTATGGTTTTCGGTCACCTGCTCGAAGAAAAGAGCATCATGGGCATCGAAGAAGCGATCGAGTCGATGCGGCGCCTGCATTCGCGCCAGGCGCGGCTGATGGCTGACGGTCGCGAAACTCTGGTTGAACCGGGCGAACTCAAACCCGATGATCTGATCGTCTGTTACCCTGGCGAAACCATCGCTGCTGATGGCGTAATCAGCGAAGGCGAAACCATGATCAATCAGGCCCCGATAACCGGTGAATCGGTGCCTGTAGAAGCCTTTGCCGGTGTCGGGGTGTTCGCCGGCACCATCAATCTGAGCGGCAAAATCTGCATAAAAGTTACCAAAGCTGCCTCAGACACATTGTTTAACAAGATTCTGCATCTGCTTAAAGAAGCCGAAGCTTCAAAAGCCCCGATTGTCAAAATTATCGAAAAGTATCTCGGGCTTTATTTCCCGTTTGTCATTATGGTTGCAGCTCTAACGCTCTTTTTGACTGGTGATATCAGCCGGGCGGTGGCCATTCTGGTGATCAGCTGCCCCTGTGCTCTGATACTTGCCAGCCCGAGCGCGATGATTGCAGCGCTGGTAAGTGCCGCCCGGCACGGCATCATGATCAAGAACACCGCTTTTCTTGAGCTTCTGGCCGAAGTTGACAGCGTGATTTTCGACAAGACCGGCACCGTAACTCTCGGCAAACTTGAAGTCGAAAAAGTAGTGGCCTTGCCCGGCAGCGATAACCAGGAAATGCTGAAATACGCGGCCATGTGCGCCAGTGGCTCGATTCACCCGGTTTCTGCCGCCCTGATCGCTTATGCCCATGCGAACGGCATCAAGTTTCCGATACCGACGGTTCAGAAAGAACTGCATGGCCGCGGCGTACTCGCCGAAATCGACGGCAAAAAGTTCTATCTCGGCAAACCCGCCTGGATAGCAGAAGAAGCCGGTATAGCCGCGCCGCCAGATCTGGTCGGCGAAAATGGCATATCAGTCTGGGTGGCCTCTGAAAAAGCTTTTTTTGGTGAAGTGATTTTTTCTGACCGGCCACGACCCGAAATGCGGCAGGCAATCGACCAGCTGCGCAGTCTTGGCGTCAAAAACGTCATTCTGCTGACCGGCGACCGAAGTCAGATCGGCAATGCCATCGGCAAAGCTCTCGGTGTCGACGAAACTATCTGCGAGTGCCTGCCGCAGGATAAACTCAACTACGTCAACAGCCGCAAGGCGGCCGGTGAGAGGGTAATGTTCGTCGGCGACGGTATCAACGATGCTTTGGCGCTCAAGGCCAGCGACGTTGGCATTGCGATGGCCCGTGGTGGCGCAGATATTGCGATTCAAAACTCTGACATTACCCTCAATACCGACAATCTGCTGAACCTGGCGCGCATGTTCACCCTCTCTGAGAAAACACGCGGCATTATCAACCAGAACATTCTCATTGGCACCGGCTTCAGTCTGATGATGATGGTTCTCGCTTCGATCGGGCTGATCAGCCCGGTTATCGGAGCGATTGCCCATAACCTCGGGCCGGTATTTGTCGTTCTCAACAGCGCCAGAATGCTAAAAGAAAATTAAGGCTGTCTGAGATCGAACCTGATTATGCCGTCGAAAAGGTCTATCTGATTAACTTTCACAATGACCTTCTGCCCGGGCGTCACATCGAAATTCGGGCGGCGGCAATGCCTGAAAGAGCAGAGAAAATCGACATAAAATGTGACTTCGGTCATGCTGGTGTCGACCACAACGCCGTCATAAAGCAACTCGGCCGATTTCTGCTGCTGTTTGAGATATTTGAGCAGAAAATAGCGCTCGCGGTCGCGCATGATCTCATCGGCGCGAATGACGGCCGTATCGGCAATCATCATAACCTGGTCGAGTTCACTCTGGCTGTAGACCGGTGGCCGGCCGTTGATGGCGGCCTTGATCTGGCGGTGCAACAGCAGGTCAGAATAGCGCCGCAGCGGCGAAGTAATCTGAGTGTAAGAAGTCAGCCCCAGTGAACTGTGTCGACCAGGCACACTGTTAACAACGGTTTTGCGCAGGGTTCTCAAAACAGAAAAGAAAGCGACCGGGTTAAATTCTTCGACTGGCGGCATGTCAACCGGTTCACCCTCTTGAACGCGGTAGAGACACGGAACCGTGTGTTTACGGCACCACTCGGCAGCGGCATGGTTGGCCCAGATCATAAACTCGGCAATCATGCCCTGAGTCAGGTCATCACGATTACGCCTTTCGATGACGATTTCGCCATCGACAACCTTAACGCTCAGCTCAGGCTGACGAGGAAACATCATCGCGCCATTGGCTTCGCGCTGCTTTTTAAGCATTTCGGCAAACTTCACTGCCTCTGTAAGCCAGGGATCAGAAGCAAGAAGCTGGTCTGCAGCATCATAGTCGATGGCCCTTTCGATTCTGATCAACGACTCGCTGATCTGCAGGTGGTCGAGATTGCCGGCCGCCGAAAAATCAAGTTTAAAGGTGAGCGCCAGCCTTTCGTTACCTTCAGAAAGGCTGAGAAAGTTTTCAGAAATCCCGGTCGGCAGCATGTGAATACGCTTGTCGGGCATATATACAGAGCTGCCGCGCCGCGCCGCCTCTTTGTCGAGGGGCGAGCCTGGCAGAATGAGTTCAGCCGGGTCGGCGACATGCACCCAGAGACTGCAGCCACCATCTGCGTGCCTGACAAATGAGAAGGCATCATCACGGTCTTTTGAGCCCGGCGTATCGATTGCCCAGGTTTTCAGACCGGTCAGATCAGAACGCTTGAGCGATCTTATATCAACCTGGCAAAGATTAGCGGCCTCAGCAATCAGATCGGCCGAAAATTCAACCGGCAGACGGTATCTGATTATCGCCAGGTTTTCGTCAGCATCCAGAATTCCGGCCGCCACCAGTGCCTGAAAAAGGCGGCGCGGGTCGCTGAGACCTGCCTTATCCAGTGCAGCAGCCAGTCGCTTCGAGATTTTCGCCTCTTCGCCACAGGCAACCAGATTTTTAAGATCATTGATATGCTCGACCGGAAAATCGCCAGCCGAGGTTCTGTCGCCGAGTTTTTTAAGGTGTTCGACCAGCATCGCCTCTTCGCGCTCGACCTGTTCTTTTCGATTCTGCTGTTCCAGAGCTGTTTTAAGCTCATCCGGCGACAACGGGTGCCAGGTGTCGACCTTGCTTTTAAAATAAATACGGTCTTCGCTCAGGCGTCGCAGCAGGGCCGCGGCCGCATCGTCGTCATCAGGAGCGAATAGAAAGCCCGCGAGTTCTTTGAGACTGTAGGGGCGAATTTCTTCGACCAGCAGGCTGTGCAGTTCGGCAAGATCGATGCCGGCTTCAGTCTCGTTGCGCCGCTGATCGGCTTTAATAAGGTTCTGTCGGCAAGTCTCGCGGTCTGCAACCCCGGTAACGGCGCGCGAGGTTACATGCAGAACTTTTTTATCGGGAATACTTGTTTCTTTGCCGTTCAACAGCAGAAGTCTGACGCTGCCACCGGCTGCGCTCAATATTACCCCGGTTTCCGGCCGGCTCCCTTTTGCTGAAAATTCGACGATACAACCGGTCGCTAAATTCATTGTCTTCTCCAGATTTGCTGATCAGCTGTATTTTACCACTTTGTCAGGGTTTTGCCCCGAATTTTTGCTCTTCGCACTGTAAATTTCAGTAAACCAGCTGCTTATTTCTTCGGCAAGACGGTTAAAAACAGGGTCTTCAACCTCAACCACCCGCCTGGCAGCCGTATCAAAATCAGGCCACTCTTCAGTTTCTGCAGCCACACCAACGATTTCGCGCGGACGGCCGATCAGCTGAAGAAGCAGGTCTGGGGTGTCGCCCCAGGGAGCAGCTTCCTCAGCCGCCAGCATTTGTGGCTCAAAATCAGCGGCAGCTGATATCTGGCGGCGCAAAGACGAAAAGACCTGCATGGCCGCCAGCAGATTTTGCTGTGATTGCGGCTGACGACGATCGATACTTTCGCGCCAGACATCGAGACATTGCAGTTCGGCCTCGGCTTCAGGCCCTATTTCAGCCGGGGAAATACTGATTATACGCCATGCCAGATGACTTCTCTCGCCGCCAGACCATTCGCTGACATCGCGCCAGTCGCCATTTTTCAGGTCGCGAAATCTGATGCGCAGGTTCTGGTTAAAACTGGCCATTCTCTTTTTATCAGCTTCGAGACGCCGGTCAGGCTCTGTTCCTTCATAATCGGCCAGCAGCCGGCTGGCCCACGGAACCTCAGGAAATACATGCACAAACAGAAAAGCGAGCTGAGCCGTATTTGCATCAGGGTAATCCGCAAGAAAATTGCGCACCGTTGCAAAGATTTCGTCGGCAAAAGCAAGTCGAAGTGGTGTAAAACCGGTGCGGCCGACCTCAGGCAGATCGCCGGCCAGCCCGAAGGCGGTCGCGCGCGCGTGATATGGCCGGGTCAAGCGCTTGAGTTTCTGGTGAACGAACGCCAGAACCGAGCGTGAATGCAGCGCTCGACCGACATTAAAATCTTCGAGAAGAACCAGCAGCATTTCACTGGCCAGCTCTCTGATCTTCTCTTCGCGCGAAAGGCTCAGCTCGCGCCAGCTGGCAGCAATGTTGTTCAGGTAGCCGCGACAGCTGACGATCAGGCCAAAAGCAGTCTCGGGGCCAGGTTGCGCCATAAATTTCTGAAGTGCCTCTTCAACACTCGTATTTTGCATATTTTGCCTCTCATACTGCCGTTGCCGCAGGTTTGAATCGACCATCGCCGGCGGATAAAATCACTAATTTTAATGTGACGGGAAACCACCCGTCTTCGAGCATAGCAGAAGAGTTTGCAGTGTTCCAGAAGGTTTTTTGCAGAATTTTAAAATATTTTTTCCCTTTTTTGTTTTTCAGTTGATTTACCTGTGAAAACAAAAACGGAGGCGAATTTATGATGTGCTGTAATGAATGCCCGTTCAACCCGTTAACAGGTTACACCGAAGAACGCTGCCGCCGCCCGGTTTGCCGGCAGTCTGCAACACGGTGCAAAAGTGGTTTCTGCGCCAGCGAACTGGGGGGCCGATGTCTGCTCGATTTCTATGTGATCAGAAAGCTTTATCACGGCGACGAACTGGCCGAAAAGCTGGTTTTTGCCTCGCTTAAATCGGCAATTCTCGGGCGTGACCGGGCCCTCGTGCTCGCAATATTTCAATCCGCCAGGGAAAATCTGCAGCCGCTGCTCTGGCGCTGGCTCGAAGTCTACGAGCCCCGCAGTCTCTGGCTTCTCAACCCGATATTTTCATCAGCCGGCCTGAGGCCCCTCGATACTTTCAATGATCTTGAACCGAAGCGTGAAAAATATCTGAAAGCGATCATGCACAACCCCTGCAGTATCAGACAGGTCAGAGCGACCTGCGGTCTCTGAAAGGAGCTTTTCAATGAGCGCAAACTGTTGCCATAAATGTCGATTGAATATAGCCTCGACGTCTTTTGACAGCCGGTTGTTCAGTGCTGTTCCACTGCCAGCCAGAGAAATTTTTATCTGCAATCAGAATGACGCGACTCCGGCTTTGCCAGGGGCTTCACGTTCTGAGCGTCGACTGCTTTGCAGCCGCGATCTCTGGGTATTGAGCTTTATCGGCCAGAACGAAACTTTTGCCGTCGAGCAGGCCCCTGCGACCCTTGACCGACTGGTTGCAGGCGGGCACTCAGAATTACTCTGCCATCTCTTTGAAAACGCCGGTTACGAAGTCAGACGCGATCTCTGGTTGCGCATGACCAGTCTTTACCCCGAGCGACTTTATCTGTTCGATTCTCTTTTCGAACGCGGTTCGCTTGCACCGCTTGAAAAAGACCGGGCCCCCGAAAAGATGTTTTATTACCAGCAACAGATGCTGTTTGGCATCGAAGGTTTAAACCATGAACTCGAAGATTTATAATCAAAAAATGACTGCCGGCAAAAAATATTCGATACAAATGCTTATCTCGGGCGGGCAAACGGGCGTAGACCGCACCGCACTCGATTTCGCTATGGCCATGAAGATTCCGTGTTCGGGCTGGTGCCCGGCAGGCCGGCGGGCAGAAGACGGCCCCATTGCCGATTGTTACCCGCTGCTCGAAGCCTCTTCTGAACTTTACCAGCAGCGCACCCGCCTCAACGTCAGAGATTCTGACGCCACGCTGATCATTGCAGACAGTTCGCCGTCAAATGGCACCCGTCTGACAGTCGAATATTGCCAGAAAATGCGCAAACCGTTTCATATTCTTAATTCTGAAGCATTTTTTGACCGGCCCCCAAAACTAAAGGCCCTGAGCTCCCCAGCAATAGAGGTGCCTGAGAATGAGTCACACCGGCAGGAAAATACCGATGACCTTAGCGATGCCGAGTGGTTTGAAGTGGCTGAAACCCTGAACTGGCTGCATAAAACCAAGCCGGGCATTCTCAATATTGCCGGGCCAAGAAAAAGCGAAAGTCCACAGACAGAACTGCTGGCCCGATCACTTCTGAGAATGCTTTTCGTCCCCTCAAAAATTCCTGCACCGGTCTGGCCACCCAGAAGACCGATCACCAGAACCTTAAATTTCGGCTAGCCCACAGTCACATATGAGTTCAGGAACAGATTATCTGATGATTTTCAGAGAAAAACCGCTCTTTCCGGCAGATTCGCCGAGCTTATTCTGAAATGGGTAATCATCGACACTTTGCTCATTCAAGAAAAAGGAATCGGTGGCGGCAGTCGTGTCAGTCTGGCTCCAGTCCCAGGTTCTGGCTTCGCCGGTATAAATCTGAAAGCTTGAGTTAGAAGCCAGATTGACCGAAGCCTGCCAGAACTGTTTGCCAGCGCCTGTTCCCCAGAGATGCTTTCTTGTCGTGGAATCGTAAATATCGCTGCTTCTAAGAAACCCTTCGGTTTTAAGAGTTTCGAGAACCTTGGCAATTGAAGCCGGAGCATCGGCATGGTCAGGGTCGAAATTTTCTTCCCAGGGCTGCCATGTATGAGAAGCTATTTTCATAAGGTCGAAAGCTTCACGTATCTGACTGATGTCTGTGTTTAAGCCAGCTTCAGCCAGACGACGATTAAGAATCTCTTCTGAAGGACCAATCTGTTGGGCAATAATAGCACCAATCGACAGGAGGATCAGAAGCAAAAGAATAACAGTTCCGGCCCGGTTATTTTTTTTCATGACCAGCAATAGTCCTATTGCGTAATATCTTTAACAACTGCTAGAATTATAACGATTTGCAAAACATGAGGGAAGCCGTATAAAAAAAATATAATGCTCCCCGATGATGAGACAAAAAATGAAAAAGAATAAGGTAGAATGAATCTACTATGAATAAACG